>Ga0315284_10003164_pt1 | contig 23385 bp, 25 predicted proteins | sample YL17G09_16_MG_FD_203696 | JGI IMG/M metagenome (GOLD analysis project Ga0315284, IMG submission 203696) | Sediment microbial communities from Yellowstone Lake, YNP, Wyoming, USA - YL17G09_16 | ecosystem: Environmental > Aquatic > Freshwater > Lake > Sediment | place: USA: Wyoming | collected...
ATAAACCGAGGGATAATTCTTCATGGAACTATGTCCTGTTTGTAAGCAACCGATAGATGAATGTATCTGTTGTCCTGAATGTGGACATGTGTGCCTCCTGGATCAGGGGGAACTCTATTGTCCTGTTTGCAAGCCTAAACCCGATGATACTTTAGAAGAGAAATCTAATGTTGATGGCTAACTATTTGACTTTAAAAGCTAAATAGTTCTTGACAGCCCTCCCTGCTTCTGATATTCTCCGAAGAGAAAGGAGGATTCTATGAAAAAATCAAAGCTACTTTTTTTACCTTTTTCTTCTCTTATTCTGCTATTAGTTTCTTTTTTAGTGCCCTCATTGTTGAGTGACTTGTATGCTCAGAAACTTGAGGTGAAACCTACCATAAGAGTAAGGCCTGCAACACTTTCGTTTGATTGTACCATTGCATTGAGAGCAAAGAAAATTGTCGTTACCAATATCACCAAGAAGACGCTTGATATTCAGGCAAGGGCGGAACAGCCATGGATTCTTGTAGAACCTCAAATGGTTGATAAGGTTCCCCCTGCAGGTACTGCCGCATTTACAGTGAGTATAAACTGCAAAGAACCCACCGGCACAAAACCATATGTGGGCAACGTATTAGTTACAGGAGGTGATTTTGGTCAGAAAGTACCTGTGACGGTAAAACCTGGACTTGAGATAGCACCACCGCCTAAACCTCGATAGGGAATCACAAGTCATTGTGAAATATGTGTAGATATGCAACAGTATTTTCGTTCATCAAAATGAGGAGGCAAGCCATGACTAAAAAGATTTTTGTACTGCTTTTTGCAATCGCTTTCGTCGCAATTTTCCAGATAGACTCTTATGCTGCAGAATATGCTGGTCCGGATACTTCACCTGATGGTCTTCAACTTAGTTACTTCTCTGTCCGTGGAGCACAGGAACCGGCCCGGGTTGGAGATAATGTGAAAGTCAGTTATAAGTTAAAAAATGTCACACAGCGTACCATAGTACTTGATTCCCGCTACGGCGCATTTGTAGGAGCCAGATGGAACTCCACAACAGATGCGAATAACCGTGACTTCGGTTACCAGTATAAAGGCAAGAAATTAAACCCAAATGAGGAAATTAATATCAACGCCCAATTTAAATTTACTGCTGCTGGTACCTATAGGTTCTGGCCTGCTTACTCAATTGGTGGTAAGTGGGGACCATTCAGATGGCATGAGATTGTTGTGGAGGTGGTAGCGTCTGGTACACCTGGCGGTCCACCTACAAAGCCACCAACAAAAGGAAAGTGATATTAAGCAAATTGAGCAGATGATTTCACTCCTGCGGATCTTTTATTAAACTGAAGGACGGTGACAGAAAATTTTCATTTAAGTCTGTCACCGTCTGAGAAGAAGTCTGAATATCAAAGCACATTAAGTAAGAAAAAAAAGAGGAGGCAGACCATGACTAAAAAGATTTTTGTACTGCTTTTTTCAATCGCTTTCATCGCAATTTTTCAGGCGGGTTCTTACGCTGCAGAATTTCCAGGACCGGATACATCATCTGATGGTCTTGAACTTCGCAACTTTTCTGTGAAGAGACCCCAAGTACCCAAAGTTGGAGATACAGTAACTGTCACATACTCATTAAAAAATGTCACAAATCATAGCATTCAGCTTGACCCCCGTTATGGTATGTTTGTAGGAGCAAGATGGAATTCCACAACAGATGCAAATAACCGTGACTTTGGTTATTTGCATAAAGGGGAAACATTAAGCCCAAATCAACAGCTTTCTGTAAAAGCATCGAAGAAATTAGATGCAGCCGGCACATGGAGGTTCTGGCCTGCTTATATGGTAAATGGAAAATGGGGACCATTCAGATGGCATGAGATTGTTTTTGACGTGGTAGCAGGGAGCACTACATCTCCTCCGAAACCTCAAACAGGGAGATAAGTTTTTTTCTGGCAGTCACAACGGGTTCACATTTGCCATGGACGGAATAGTATGCCCAAGGCATACTATTCCGTGGTTTAGTATAAAAGAGAAGAAGAGAGCCAGGTCTTGTTTTTTGATTTCTATTAATCCTTATTAATTATTCTGCTTACCGTCGAATAGTGTATGCCTAAATAATCTGCGAGCTTGTAATGCAAGGTCTTCGAGGGTTACTTTTTATATATAAAAAATTGAAAGCTGAGGGCTTTAAGGATTTGCACGCTTTTCTACTCCCCTTGACAACAGGTAGACCACAAGCTGGTTCAGGCTTACACCCTCATCTTTTGCTTTTTCCATAAGCGCCTTATGGAGTGATTTGGGCGTCCGTGCGAGTATCTTACCTCTGTATATATCTTCAGATGATGGCCGTGGTATTTTTTTGCCTTCTTTCTTTGCAGTCTTTATCCATAATTCCTGAGCAATCTTCACCTCTTTTATAGCCTCCTCCTCGGTTTCTCCAAAGGCTGAGCACCCTGACAGATCAGGAATAACAGCGATAAACCCCTCATCTTCTTCGCTGTAAAATACTTTTATTGGATAGTGCATCTTATTGTCCCTCCTTCATTGTTACATTATAGTCTTCAATAATCTTTTAAAACTGCCTCACTTGGTAAGGTTTAACCCTCCCTTTGACGTTCTGGAAATTCAGTATCTCAGGAATGCCTTTTTTACTGTATACCTTATGGCTTCCCTTACCACCTTTATAGGTAAATCCAAAAGCCTCTGCCAATTTACAGATTTCATCGAATCTGACATCTTGAGGATTATTCTTAACTTTAGCAAAAAGCTTTTCGGTTTTACTCATTGAGCATATACTATCATATATGATAGCATCAGTCAAATATTTCATAACCTATCTCTTTCCCTCATAGCAAATGAAGGGAAGAACAAAAGATAACCCTTTTTACCTGACTAAGGAGTTGAAAACAGTACTTCTTAACATGTTTTGATAGATTGCTCTTTTCTGTTCATCTCGTATTTTGCAATATTTTTGTGACAGACAAGATGTATTCAGTTCTTTCTGTAGCTTTCAGAAATAATACCTGCTAAAATATTATAATAGTTTTATAAATAATTATTTAATTGCTCGAAGCGAAAGGAGATGCAATGAGTCAGACAAAAGATCATAATTCAATAAATCGGAGAGACTTTTTGAAACTTGGAGTTTTAGGAGCCACTACTGCAGCAGTAGGATTGAGTGGCATTGGTGGGATTTCAGAAGGTGCAACACTCAATGCAGCAATCCAGCCTGTCTACAGGACACTGGGAAAGACAGGGCTGAAACCCACTGTTGTCAGCTTTGGCGCCATGCTTACACCAGAGCACGAGGTGATGCGAGCTGCCTTCGACCGTGGTGTCAATTACGTTGACACTGCGCGCAGGTATATGGACGGCAGGAATGAAGAGATTGTTGCGAAAGCAATCAAAGGTCTTAGGAATAAGATTTATGTAGCAACGAAAACTCTTCCGACATCAAATACAAAAAAAGATATTTTCAATGATGTAGAGACAAGCCTCTCAAAGCTTCAGATAGACTATATAGATGTCATCCAGCTCCATAACCTTAAGAGTAAAGAACGTGCCTTTATCCCCGAGGTACGTGAAGCATTGGCAGAACTTCGCAAACAGGGAAAGGTTCGTTTCCTGGGTGTTACCACCCATACGAATCAGGCAGAGGTTCTTAATGCCCTTGTTGATGACCCGGAGAAATTTTTTAATATGGCATTGGTAGGATATAATTTCAAAAGTGAACCGGAGATAAAGAGTGCAATTGCACGTGCTGTAAAAGCAGGTATCGGAATCGTCGCCATGAAGACGCAGGCAGGCGGATATAAAACTGACGCACATGGACCCATCAGCCCACACCAGGCTGCTCTCAAATGGGTGCTTCAGGACAGCAATGTGACTTGTGCCATACCTGGCATAAAGGACATGGAGATGCTTAAGGAAAACATTTCAGTTATGGGAATGAAACTAACCCGCACTGACGAGCAGATCCTCAAGCATTATTCCGAAGCTATTCAACCATATTATTGCCACTTCTGTGCAAAGTGCGAACCAACATGCCAGAAGAATGTCGCTATCAGCATCATCAACCGCTGCTTAATGTATGTGGAAGGCTATGGAAGCATTGAGCTTGCCCGCTCAACCTACAATGAGATTCAGCCTGATAAATCAGCTTCTGCCTGTCTCAATTGTCCTGAATGTGTTGCGCGTTGCGTCAACAGTGTTAATATTACTGACAGAATGCACAGGGCACAGACACTGTTCGCATAATTCTTAATGAGCAAAAATATACTGCTTCACTACAGAATATTGTGAGAGATGAAATAATGAATAAGTCTATTGCATGTATCCTTTCTTTGTTTTCAGTTTTGATTGTTCATACATTTATATCAGCCGCCGATAAACCAATTGAAAGCGTATTGCCCTCACCAGGTTTTTCAGAAGGATGGGTTATGGAAGGCAAGGTAAACAGCTACACAAAGGACACTCTCTATGAATATATTGATGGTGAATCTGAGCTTTATTTTCCCTATGGTTTTGAGATTGTTGGTTCGGCTCTCTATGTGAAAGTCGGTAATCCAAACATTGCCCTCGTTGCTGATGTCTTTAAAATGGGGTCATTGCTGGATGCCTTTGGCATATACTCAAACTACCGCATGCCCTATGCAGAAAAGGTCAACATTGGGAGTGAAGGTTTCGTGACCCAATCTCAGTTCATGTTCTACAAAGATCGGTATTTTGTACGATTAGCTGCCTCAGGTACGCTAACCCGGGAACGCGCTGTGTTTATTGCCTGTGCAGAGGCGATTGCAAAAAATCTTCCTGGTGGGTCTTCCCGTCCAAAAGAACTGGAACTCCTGAAAATTCCCGATGTCATTCCGCATACAGAAAAGTACATTGCCCAAAGTGTTCTGGGATATGCATTCTTTAGAAAAGGGTTGATCGCTGATGCAACCTTTGATGGTGAGCCTCTAAGGGTTTTTGTTATTCTTGATGAATCTGTGAAAGCCTCTGGCCACACGTTTGACCAGTACACCAAGTATCTGAAGGAATCAGGCGTTCAGCCACAGATAAGTAAAGATACGAGTGGAGTAACCATTATTGCTCAGGATCCGTTATACAAAGGTGTGATTATGCGCCAATCAGGCAGCTACCTCCTCGGTGCTATTAACCTTAAAGACCCTGTGAAGGCCGCCTCACTTATTGATCGATTGCAGTCCAGTATTAAAGAACCCTAAAATTAGGGGAATATATATATTTTTACCCTATAGGAATGTCCCGTAACTTGCCATGGGGATGCTAAACACCGTTTATACTATCTACTTGGTCTTCCGTTTTTGCACACGATGTTTAATGTTCCTGTGCATTCCAACGGGGTTTACTTAAGGCGGAGCTTCTGTTATACCTTCTATTAATTTTTTGATTTTTGCTCGCTGCTCATCATTCAAGTCAATAAACATAATACCCATCCCCATTCCTGGGTGAGAATACTTCACTTGTGCCTTAACCGTTAACTCCGCTTCCTTTAAAGGAATAGTGATGTCAATGATACTGTTTTCTTCAAAGTATTGCATTGTAGAAATATAAAGACCACCTTCACTTATATCCATACTCGAACACAGCTTTGCACCATCTATCATAATGTCTTGCCTGAAGGGAAATCTTTTGAGTTTTCTGACCGCTTTATCTTCCTGGTTATTCATTGGTTTCCATTATACTATGATGCCGTGGTGATGACAATACGTTAAATGTGTATCGCTCTCATTGATTTCTATTAGTAACTCTACGATTCAATATTTGATCAGGAACACATTCCACATTTTTCGACTTAATTTTTGTTATCCTAAGTTAAATAAATGAATGGCACAAAAACAAAAACCTGGACATTGGCATTTTTGGCTGTTTTCGTTTTTGCTATTCCAATAAGCCTGTCCGCAATGCTCAACATCCCTATTCACAAAACCTTATCACTCATTGTATCAACATTTGCTTTGGAATATTTAGCAGTACCTGTTGGTATTGGATTGGGTTTAAGTCCTATTTTTGTTTTAATTGTAGTCACTTCTGTTGTGCTATCAGTTGTGCTCTTGCTGTTTACCATTTTTGAAATTATAGGAGAAAAGTCAAAGCGGGTTTCGAATTTTCTCTCAAAATCTCGCGCAAAGGCTGATAATTCAAAACTGACACAGAAATATGGCATATATGGATTGGTGCCGGGTGTGATCATTCTGGGTTTTTATGTTTGCCCTGCTGTCGCATGGGTTTTGGGATGGAGAAAAGATTATGCGACAATTTTAATAATTCTTGGGTTTGTGTTTATTTCCACGATCATAATGTTCACAACCATTGGAGGGTTAGAACTCATATTAAAGTGATCTTATATACAATTTCTTTCAATCCAAAATCAGCACTGTTTTCAACTTATACGCTACACATTTACGGATAAAATCCCCCCAATGGAATTCTTATTAAAGAATAAGAATTGCTCTGGTAAAAAAGATTTTCTTGGCGGTCCCAACAGGATTCGAATGCGCTCTGGCCGATAGTAATTACACTGTATGAACTAAGCAATTTTTTCTTTGGCAGGCTGGACCCGTATTCTTTTCCCTTTCAGCATCATATCGTTCAGCGCACCGATGACTTTATCAGCGAGATCTGCCTGGACTTCTACAAAACTGAACGTATCGAAGATGGCGATCTTGCCGAGTTTTCTTCCCGGGATATTTGTCTCGGCCGAAACGTATTTTACGATATCGCCAACCTTTATATTGTCTTTTCTGCCTATTGTCATGAAGAGCTTGGTAAAACCCTGGTCGGACGAGGGATGCAACTTAGCAGACCCTTCAATTTCGCCGACCTCCAGATCTCCTGAAACGAGGCTCAGGGCAGCTGCCGCAACATCCCGCGGAGAATGCCTTGTGAGGAGCCCTTCTATTAAAGGGAAATACCTGCTGTGGCTCCCTTTTAAGATTGTGCCTTCAAGAGTGTCAACGAGTTCTTTTTCCCTTGCCTTCTTAACATCATCCCTGGTAGGAAGATTTGCCTGTCTGATAGTTGTTCTTGCAAATTTCTCAATAAATCTCAACTGCCGATATTCCCTGGGGGTCACAAGGGTGATGGCAATACCGGATTTCCCGGCCCTGCCTGTTCTGCCTATCCTGTGAATGTAAGCATCAGGATATTGCGGAATGCTGTAATTGATGACATGTGTCACATCGGGAATATCCAGTCCCCTGGCAGCAACGTCTGTGGCAACAAGGATGTCAAGATTGCCTTTTCTGAATTGATTCATCACGTCATCCCTATGGGATTGTGTATAATCTCCATGGATCGAGCCGGCATCATAACCCATCTGCCTGAGCTGTCCTGATACGTCATCAACAGCTCGTTTCGTATGACAGAAGATGAGTGTTAACGAAGGGTCTTCCACGTCCAGAAGCCGGGTTAACGCCTTTATCTTGTCTTCTTCCCTGACTTCATAGAAGAGTTGCTTTATCTTTGCGACCACCAGGCTCTTGGCATCAACATAGACCTTCTCAGGCTCACGCATATATTTGCCTGAGATTCGAACGATTTCCTCGGGCATCGTGGCTGAAAAGAGCATCGTCTGCCGATCCTTTGGAACCTCCTTGAGTATTCTTTCCATGTCATCGATAAAGCCCATATTCAACATCTCATCGGCCTCATCAAGGACAACGATACCAATGTCCTTCAAGACAAGGGTTTTCCTCTGTATGTGATCTATCACCCGGCCCGGCGTGCCGACTACAACATGAACGCCTCTCTTCAGGCTCCGTATTTGCCGTTCTATGGATTGTCCGCCATAAATCGGGACTGAAGTTATTCCCTTATTCTGGCCTATTCTGTTTAACTCCTGTGCCACCTGTACTGCAAGCTCCCTCGTAGGAGCAAGCACGATGGCATAAGGATTCTTCTTTTTTAACCTGGTGCCCCGTTCGACAATAGGGATACCAAAGGCGGCTGTTTTTCCTGTGCCGCTCTGTGCCAGCCCTATGATGTCCCGCCCCTTAAGAGCAGGGCCAATTGCAATTTTCTGTATTTGGGTGGGTTCTTCAAACCCCATGTCGGAAAGCGCATTCAGAACCTCATCCGAAATTCCAAACTCATAAAATCTCTCGTACATTTATTCTTCTCCTGTTTTTGTCTTCCCTGATGCAAAAAGCTGGTGTGAGGTTGTCATTCAGGATACTAAGCAAAAATCCTTTCACGAGATGCGGTCTTATATTCCTCTATTAAAGTTTCTATCAATTCTTTCACTGAAATAATTCCTTTTGCTCTATATGCATTCTCTCCGGCAAATGCAAAGCCACGTGACAAATTACCTCTCTTTGCATTGATAAGGGCGAAGGCAATGCAATACGGACTGTTTTTATAATCACAAGTTTTTATGCAGTGATAGGGGCACTTAAACGGTTTCCTTTTCCCCTGACTGACATCATCAAGAAATTCATTCCTAATTGCTCTCCCAAGCATCCCGACAGGGCTTTTGATAATCACTATATCTTCTTTCCTCGAATCCACATAAGTCTGCTTAAATTTTGCCGATGCATCACATTCATAAGTGGTGACAAATCGCGTTGCCATCTGCACACCCGAAGCTCCCAACTGGAAAAATCTATAAATATCTTCTCCTGTATAGATTCCTCCGGCGGCGATTACCGGAATAGGTTTGTTATATTTTTCTTCATATGGTTTTATTGCCTGAATCACTTCCGGAACAAGTTTTTCTAATGAATATTCAGAGTTGCCAATCATCTGTTCTTTGAAACCGAGATGCCCTCCTGCCATTGGCCCCTCTACAACAACAGCATCAGGGAGATAGTTGTATTTTTCTGACCATTTTCTGATGATAATATCAATTGCCCTCCCAGAGGAAACAATTGGTACCATCTTCGTCTTTATAGTGCCGTTTAAAAATTGCGGGAGATTAAGGGGCAATCCGGCCCCTGAAAAAATAATGTCTATACCCTCCTCAATAGCAATTCTGACCATATCGGCAAAATTGGACAATGCCACCATGATATTGACACCGAGGATTCCTTGTGATAATTCTCTGGCTTTTCTAATCTCTTTTCTTAACGCTCTGATATTCGCTTCCAGAAAATTCCTGGAAAAATCAGGTTCGTTCATTCCAATGCCTGCTGTAGCAATAACCCCGATACCACCTTCATTGGCTACTGCTGAGGCCAGCCCGGAAAGAGAAATCCCAATTCCCATTCCTCCCTGAATTATAGGAAGTTTGGCAGTTAAAGAACCAATGCTTAAATTTTTTAGACTGTTGAAGCTCATGAAATATCTCCTTTATCTCTTACATGGAAAGCTGTCACACATGAAGAGTTATCTTTTATAGCATAATTTGGGGGATAAATTAAATGGCTGTCTATTCCACCTGTATATTCCTCCTTATTTTTTATTCTACAACATTTTGTCGATTTTTGTGAATCAAGAAGAGCAGAGGGGTTAAGACCGTTTAAATTTTCCTTTCCTAAACCATGATCCTCGGGATTCGATTCCTACAGAGGGTGCCATTCCTCAATTCTATTGCCTCATCTGATATCTTTCCGTAAAATACATTAATCATGAAGATCGAGGTTCTCAGGAATATTGGCAAAAAACTTTTAAAGGAAATCTCTTTAATCAGACGAGTTCCCCTCTCGAAGATTGCTATTGGTGTTGGTGCATCAGGGGATAAGACTTATCCAATAGATGAAAGAGCAGAAGAAATTATTATCTCAGGCCTTGAAAAGTCAGGAGAATCGTTAACAATTGTTTCTGAAGAGAGTGGAATAAAGGAAATAAGAGGCGGAGGCAAGAGGGTTCTTATAGACCCTATTGATGGCAGCAAGAATGCAATATCGGGAATACCTTTTTACTGCACCTCCATTGCAGTTGCGGATGGAGATACAATAGGAGATGTTGAACTTGCCTATGTGGTGAACCTTATCAATGCTGATGAGTTTTGGGCAGAGAAGGGGGAAGGGGCATTTTTAAACGGCGAGAAAATTTTTACACAGAAAGATGACGAATTCTATCTTATCGCATATGAGGCACAATCCCCCCGAAAAGACATACAGAGGATAATGCCACTTATTGCTGAATCAAGAAAAATCAGATGTTTTGGCTCTACGGCATTAGATCTTGCCTATCTTGCATATGGTGCAATCAGCCTCTTTGTGAGCCCATCGTTTTCAAGAAGTTTTGACTTTGCAGGTGGATGGCTGCTTGTGCAGGAAGCCGGGGGAATTTTTACGGATATTCAGGGCGACCCTATCGAAGTCCAGAAGATAAGCCTAAAAAGAGGGGCCTCTTTGCTTGTATCAGGGAATAAGAGACTTCACGAGAAGGCATTAAGGCTTCTGAGCAGGACGTAATGACTAATTTGAAAGCTAATTTTATATAATCTGGCAACATAAAGAGCTTATTTCTTACTGTCAGAATTCTTGACTTACCACTTATTTAGTTCTTCATCAAAAACGCACTTTGAATCATGGTCATTTAGTGAAGATTATAGTCGGAAATATGCATTTTTTAAGACGGACTGATGGTTAAAGATTTCACCATCCATTATTTATATATCGATTTCAAAAAAGACTTCCAGTTTAAACATTGTATTAATTAAAGCAATCCGTAAATCATATTGACTTCTCTGTTTGTTTCTGCTGAATATTCTTACCTAAAGGTACAATTTTTAATGTTAACCCTTCAACTTGCTGAATAGTGGCCTTATCCCCTTTTTTTAAAGGGACTTCGCTAACTGCTTTCCACAGTTCACCTTTAATGACAACTTGTCCCTCTTTTCCCTCCCATTGTCTAACGTCAACAACTTCTCCCAGTAAACTCTCAACCCCGGTAAAAGGTTTTTTCTTGCGTTTTACAAAATAAAAAACTATAGGGATAATTACATGCTCAATAATCTCAAAGAGAATAAATCCTATAACCAAGATTAAAATAATATTTTTTATTTCCATTGTCCTTTGACCTGCGACTAAAAGAATTTATATGATTATTTATTCTGAAAGTTATATGACAACCATTTCATTCTTATATGAAGCCATAAGGCTATTTTTGAGCATTTTGATTTTGTAATATTTTCTCGATCTGTGCAATTCTCTTATCATCCACAGGATGTGTAGACAAATATACAATCGGCTCTTTCCCTTGCCTCACGTGCTTCATTCTTTTCCAGAATTCCAAAGCTCCAATCGTATTATATCCTGCCTTATCCATCAGACTAATACCAATACGGTCAGCTTCAAGTTCCTGTTTCCTGCTAAAGGGAAGTATAACACCAATTCCAGTTGCCAATCCGTAAGCTTGATTTAACGCCTCAAGCATCATAGGGTCATCAACATCCACAATCAAATTCAGGGCTACCTGTCCTAATTGTGAAAGCATTGCTGTGCTCATTCGCTCTGCTCCGTGCCTCCTTATTGTCTCCTTCAGTCTTTATGCTTATGATGATGCTCCTTAAACCAGTGAGGCCAATGTAATTTCTTCTCCACTGAATGCAAAATCATTACCAGTCCAAGCAGCAGTCCAACCAAGATCAGAGGGATTAGATATTTCAACCAAACCTTCCTCGTATGTATGCGATGCCAAAATGTTTTCAGCCACTTGAAGCCCAACTGCGATAATCCCTTAGACGTTTCTTCATAACTATTTCTGTAAGGTGCAGAGGGCTTTTCGTCAAAGGAACGGTCTTCTGTTGTGTCTTGATGCTTAGGTGTAGCATTAGGTTCCTCTTTTTGTTGCGGATGTTGGCAAGTCCGCAAAACCAGACCGCGACTCCAAGCTATAGTCTTATCCCATTGCGGTAGTTGGTGTAACTCGTTGCGGAAGTCCTGTTTACCCTGTTCCCTTTCGTAATACTTTTGAGGATCGATGAAGAGCACGTCTGACTCAATAACACATCGCCCACCGACGACCCTGTTAAATTCTCCATGCGTTTGCCATAAAAGTTCGCCAGTGTCAGAAATAGTAATCTGATATCGGCCAAGTCGGAACGAACCAGGATTCATATTTATAAAAGATTTTAGCCCGGCACTGTTAATATTTACTGAGGACAAGAGCTGCTCCAAGGAATCATTCGTCAGGTTTTGCCCAGTAATAATGTCCAAAAGTTCGAATGCGAAACAATAATAACGAGTCTTACTCCAAGCGGGTAATTTTCGTAACTGTTCAAAAAACTCCATTATTAAGTATCCAATCTCCTCATGGCTCCAATGCCCAATAATGAGAATGTCACCATAGGTAAAACATTTCCCGATACGTTGCACCCCAAAATTAAAATGTGTTTCCCATCGTAGCAGTCCATTCTCATATTCTGTAATCCGGTATTCGCCTAACCTGTATATGGATTCATTCATCATCATAATTCAGTTGTTTTTATGAGATTGACGATTTTCCTATGTGAACGTGCAAGGTGCGATTGCGCATAATTTGTTGTTGACCTAACAAGACACTTTAAAATCAATCTTTAGGTATCTTGACGAAGTCATCCTCATAATTCCCTTCTTTTGCCTTTGTATGACAGGCTATACAGTTTGATCGTGAGCCTATCGTCTTACGTTTAAAGACGTCCGGGGAAATCTCGTCATGTTTTTTCCTGATATATGGAATATCCATGATCTTTGTCGGCTTATTTACACCAACAGAGGCAATGATCTTCCTCGATATCTCGGAAGTGTTGCTTTCAGCGCTGTTTGTTTTCAGATAGTCCATAATTTGTTTCTTTGTCTGCTCATCCAAGGTTCCGAAGTGCCCTTCTGATATCATCTTTTCCCATGATGCCTTTGGGAGAAGACCTGGTTGATATGCAAAATGGCAGGACCCGCAAAAATTCAGATAGGTCTGGTTCTGCGGAGATGGTAGACGCTTATCACTATTTTCATCGGATTCTTGATTGTGATGTTTCTTATCTCTTCGTTCTTTTGTATGCTGCTTGTCCGCAAAGCTATACGTAACGAGCATTACGATACATGATATCAGGAGAAAAATTGTCCGCAACCAATTCATTGTAAACCTCCATTTTTGCTAACGGTTCATATAACGGTTCATATAAAGGTACCAGAGGACAGAAGGGGTATTGCCTGATTTACCTCGCTTAAACACTCTAAGTTTGTTATTTTCATGCAGCAAGCCGCTTATTGCGAAATATTTTAAACATTTCGAACCACAAGATACTTGTGATTCCCGCAGAGAGGCAGAGAATTAGATCAGTTGCGTGCAACGTGTCGAACCGGAAAAGCTCTTTCAAAAAAGGCAGATAGAGCACTGTCCCCAGGAACAGGGCTGCTCCGCCAAGAACCCACCAGAGAGCTGCATTCGGTAAGCGGAAGGTGCTCAGTATGCTCCTGGACCATGAGCGGTTCGTCAGGATTAAACCAAGGTTTGCCACGATAAGGGTTGTGAAGCAGAGGGTTCGGGCATCAAGTTCGCCCTGACCACGATAAAGTGATATTACATATACAGACAGAACTACTAACAGCACGACTGCCCCCTGCAGCAAGCTGAAAGCTATCATACTCTTATCAAATAGAGGAGCCCCAAGAGTGCGCGGAGGACGCTTCATGATGTTGGATTCTTCTGCCTCGGCCTCAAAAACCACTGAACAGGCCGGGTCAATAATCAGTTCCAAAAAGACAACGTGCATCGGCAGCAATACAAGAGGCCAGCCGAAAAGAACAGGAAACAGTGACATGCCGGCGATAGGAACATGGATGGCAAATATATATGCCATAGCTTTCTTTAGATTGTCGAAAATCCTCCGGCCCATTCTAATAGCCTGTACTATAGAAGAAAAGTCGTCATCAAGCAGCACTATGGATGAAGCCTCCCGGGCTACGTCAGTCCCGCGTCCTCCCATTGCTATGCCTATGTGTGCAGATTTCAGGGCTGCCGCATCATTAACTCCGTCACCGGTCATTGCCACAATTTCTCCATTAGACTTAAGGGCATTTACTATGCGTAGCTTCTGTTCAGGGATGACCCGTGCAAAAATATTCACTGTTTTGATCCGTTTTTGGAGTTCCATATTGTCCATTTTCTCAAGTTCTGGACCTGTGATAACCTCATTGTAGTTGCTGAGGCCTATTTCCGAGGCTATATTCTGGGCTGTAACCGGATAGTCTCCGGTTATCATCAAGACCCTTATTCCCGCAGTGTAACACTCCTTTATGGCGTCGGGAACATTCGGACGCACGGGGTCAGCTAACCCTATAAGCCCCATGAATACAAATAAAAAATCATGCTGTCCCCCGGGAAGGGATGTATCTGAGAATGCTGATCTGGCGACACCAATAACCCTTAGCCCTTCTTTTGCCATGGTATTAATATGTTTCGCCAGGTTCTGCCTCTGTTTATCATTGAGATGGCATATATCGGCTATAGCCTCGGGAGAGCCCTTTGCAGCGATGATATAGATGTCATTTGCAGGCGATTTCCAGACACGAGACATCGCGAGCAAGTTCGGAGAGAGAGGGTACTCCTCTACCAGCGTCCAATCATCATGGAGATGTTCTGTAGTAGAAAGAGTTCTTTTACCAAGCTCCCTTAATGCCTTCTCCATGGGATCGAAAGGGTCTGTCTGGCTTGCGAGTATGCTGAATTCCACTATTTCGTGAAGATCGTCAGAGAGTGTGTTTTTGCGATTCGTGAGGTCAAAAAGTTCCCCTCTGGAAAAGATCTTTCTCACAGACATCTGGTTCAAGGTAAGAGTCCCGGTCTTATCTACACATAGGACAGAGGCTGAACCGAGCGTTTCTACTGCCGGTACCCTTCTGGTCAATACACGCTTCTGTGAAATCCTCCATGCCCCGAGTGCAAGAAAGATGGTGAGAACCACAGGGAACTCTTCCGGAAGCACCGCCATGGCAAGGGTTATTCCGGCCAAGAATCCGTTTAGCCAATTGCCCTTTGTAAGCCCATACGCAAATACGACGAGAGCGCATAGTGACAGTCCGATAAAAGCGAGTCTGCGTACAAGTTTTCCGGTCTCTTTCTGTAGCAGGGTTTCTTCAGGTTCAATCATCTTGAGGGCAGTGCCTATCTTCCCAATCTCGGTATTGATGCCGATTGCCTGCACTTGAGCAATTCCGAAGCCCTGAACGACTAACGTACCCGAGAAGACAAAAGGCAGGTCATCACCTCCCGGACGGGACATCTTCATTATGTCTTTTGAAGCAGATTTACGTACTGGAACCGATTCGCCAGTGAGCAGAGACTCGTCTACAGAAAGGTTTACACAAGAAAGAACAACAGCATCAGCCGGGACACGATCCCCCTCTGAAAGTACTATGATATCTCCTCTTACCACTTCACGCCCGGGGATCCTTTTCTGCATACTATCCCTTATGACTAACGCCCGTGGACTTGCCAGATCGCGTAACGCCTCAAGTGCCCGTTCTGTCTTGCGTTCCTGATAGAGTGTAATGCCCATGACAAAGAATACGAAACCGAGCAGCATAAACGCTTCCCGGACATCTCCGAGGAGAAGGTAAATGGCTCCTCCGGCAATGAGAAGGATGAACATGGGTTCTTTGATAACATCAAGTGCAATAGCAAAAAAGCTTCGTGTTTTACTGGACGGAAGTTCGTTGTATCCTTCTTTCTTCAGTCTCTCTGCGGCCTCTGTCTCAGAAAGCCCGGGAAAACTGTTTATATCATAAACAGTTTTTAACAAGTTCCTTTTCCCTTTTCAGTCAAACAACTCTGAAAAAAATGATTTGCGTTTATGCCCTTTATGACCATATTTACCATGCTCACCTTCGTGATACTTATCTTCATAATGCCTGTCGTCTTCAATTTTCTTGAACCTATCGGGGTATGTTTCCGCAGGCATTGCTTGTGACCTCTCGATTATTTTATCAAGCTCTCCGCGGTCCAGCCATACACACCCCTACATTGGGGACAATAATCAATCTCAATTCCCTGTCTTTCTGACATCATCAAATCAACACTACATACTGGACATTTCATACGTGACCTCCTTATAGTTGGTTTTTTTTAAAATGGCTCATTAATGTCTTGTCATCTCGGGAAAATAAATATCTCATTTCCCTTTAATCTTTTTCCATCTTCTTGTTAACTTGATCTTCTTTGCTTTCAGAATTTTTCTCATCGGACTTCCCTGTTTCTTTACCAAAAAGTTTTCCGATGCTTTTTTCAGCTCCTTTCCGTGTCTCTGTCATTTTTTTCGCGGCAGTATCGACAAACTCCCTGCCTTTGTCAATTCCTTGTATTGCCTTGTCGTAGTTTTCACACCCAGCCATAGTTAGAACCAGAATGTATACTATGAAACAAATGTGTATCTTCCTCATTTTTATTACTCCTTTTTCAGGTTGCAATGAAAGGATATTCGTTCATGCCGAGCATTCAGATATTAAAGCGTTGCTTGATCGAATATTTGGATATCTTGAATATTAAACGAGAGGAGGCGAAAGGCCGGAATATTCTCGAGAAAACGTGTCTACTGCTCTTTTATGATCATGTAGAAATACTACACCTTTCAAAAGGTGTATAGTAATCGCTTGGGAATTAGAGCTGCAGACAGCTTGAGGATAGGATGAGGATGCATTTCCTTTAAGAGATATGTTCTTATTTATCTTAAGTGATGGATAAGAGATTCCTGGAATTACATGATCCAGTGTGTGTTGCAGGTAGGTAAAAAGTAGTTCATGTATGAGCATTGAGAAGCTTGTCTTGCTATGCTCACGTCCATGAACATAACTCTTCTCTTCGGAGTTACCCTCGATGTGTACGTCAGCAAGAGGTGAAAAACACAAAACCCAGAAAGTAGTGACGAGAATAAACAGGGTTCTATATTTAATTGCTGATAAGACTTTCATATTTATTATGATATATAAACTATTTCGTAAAATACAATGCATATAGGCATACTGAACTATACTGAGGGGGTATGGTTATCCAGACACTTTCTGTTTATTTTATAACGTAATCAATATAATTACAAAATAATTACAAACTTTCGATTTATTGCTTTCTATGTGTAGTTTTCACTAAGCCCGATATAATCAGATTTACTTATTGCAAGAAAAATGCTGACAAAAAGTGACATTATTAAACGAGGATATCAATATTAAACGAGGATATCAATCCCCTACACCCTCGCTTGCAACTAAAAATACAAAAGAGCAGAAGAGCTGAAGCGCAGAAGTTCATAAGCAATGAGTTCAAAAGTCATAAAATATCGTGTCGTGAATCTTGCATCATGTATCTTGTATCGTGTTTTCTTCTTGCGGAGTAACCTGGGATATGGAACTCTCCGCAGTAGGAACAATGAATATTTCTGTAGAATAGTAATAGGTAAATAGAATCGCAATAATTGCAAGTCCGACATAGGTCTGTATGGCATAAGAGATGAGCTGAAACGGGAAAGAAAGGATTATGCCGATAACAGGTATAAGCTCGAACGGAGACCTGAAGAGAATCAGGAGAAAACTGATGAACACATATCCTCCAAAAAGCATCGCATAAAGCCAGAGCGCATTCGGATGTCTCATTAAATAATTTATGGCCTCTCTGAGGGATTTCACAGGGCCAATGTCTTTAAAGAAAAGGGCAGCAACTCCATATAAGGTTATCGAGAGAATTCCAAGAATAAAGGTGAGGGCAAGTATTATTAAGATAAGTAAAAAAAAAGTTCCAAGAAAGAGGGCAAGTGTAGAGTCCTGAGTCTTTGCAAATGATACCAGTGCCGCGATACCCCCTCCCAAGATGCCGAGAATAAATGCAGCTAATATCAATAGAATACCTATCACTGAAGTAAAACCAAACAGTCGGATAAAAAGCCTTTTTGCCTCATGGAAAAATGTGCGCATGCTGAATTTCATGGTCATATCCTGGAGTGCTCTTCCAATAACACCAACAGAACCTCCAAACACATACATACCGAATGATGCTGCCATGATGATATAGAGCAGAAGGCTTGTGAGCACTATTAAGAAAAGGCCGAAATATCTTGATACAATTTGAGAGGGATCGCGGAAGACCCTCAAAAGGTCTTTTATTTCTATGAGACCGGTAAGGTCAATGCCGAAAATGATGAATGCGACCGCAAGTGGTATGCCGACAATGATGAAGAAACCAAGGAAGCTTATGATCATCATTCCGAGTTGGACGAGGACAAGCTGCCAATTCCTGTTAATTATTCTGAATCCATTTTTGATCGCATCGATGTAACTCATCTTCGTAGTATTGTAAGATAAATGAACCAGAACACGCAAAAAGAAAATAGAGGTGGTTGATAAAAAGTATATAAATAGTTATATTATCTGAAATTTTCTGGAGGTGACAGATGTTCATAGATATTGTATATGCAATGGGTCCAAGCCCGCAGGGAAACACAGGAGGAATGATTTCAAGCCTTATTCCCCTTGTTCTTATATTTGTTATCTTCTATTTCTTGCTTATCAGGCCTCAGCAGAAGCGGTCGAAGGAGCACAAGAAAATGTTAGAGGATATTAAGAAGGGAGATAAAGTGATCACGTCAGGTGGCGTGTACGGAGTAATCGAGGCTGTTGGTACGAATACGGTTACCGTTAAGATCTCTGAAAATGTGAAAGTAAAACTTGGAAAGGCATTCATTGCTGCACTCAGACCAACTTCAGATGAAGACTGACTCTGATGCAGAAATTCTAATATCGAAATTCTAAATTCTAAATAAAATCAAAGCATCAATCCAGTACTGGTTTTGATATAATAAATGTTTAGGATTTTGGATTCAGGATTTCAATTATTGGTGGAGGTTTAATGAAGAAAAAGATTCTCTGGAGGTTCATCCTCATAAGTGTGACAGTCCTTCTCACAATTGTCTTTTTCCTACCTAATACCCCTGTCTTTAAGTATATGCCTGAATGGTGGAAGAAGAACATGCCTAATAAAGGCATTGTACTCGGACTTGACCTTCAAGGAGGGGTGCACCTTGTATTTGAAGTTGAAGGAGATAAGGCTGTTGAGATCACAACAGAAAGATATGCATCAACATTAAAAGACATACTTATAAAAAGAAAGTTAATGGCTGATGTGAGTAAAGATGGATTTACTATTGTGGTAAGCCCATCAACTCCTGAGATAAGAAAAGTGGTCGAAGAAAATTATCCCACCCTTGCACCAATTGAAACAGAAAAAAGGCTTGTATACAGGATCTCTGAGAGAGATTCACAGAGGATAAAGGACATTACTGCTGACCAGGCACTCGAGACAATTCGTAACAGAATAGACCAGTTTGGAGTTTCAGAGCCAACGATACACAGGCAGGGCGAAAATGAGATTGTTGTCCAGCTTCCTGGAGTTAAAGACCCGAAGAGAGCTATTGACCTTATCGGAAAGACTGCCCAGCTTGAATTCAAGCTTGTGGATGATGAGGCCAAGATAGCAGCAGAAATTCCCCAGTCAATATTGCCAAGTGAGGAAGAGAATCTTCTCAAACAATTTGCGGGAAAAATCCCTGATGGCGATGAGATACTTTTTGAAAAGAAGGTAAACAGAGAAACAGGTGTTATAAGAAAGATACCCCTTCTCCTCAAAAAACAGACTGCCCTTACAGGAGACCTCCTGAGTGAGGCACGGGTGAATCTTGACTCAAGGTTCAATGAACCTTATGTCTCGGTATCATTTAACGCTGCAGGTGCAAAAATCTTTGAAGAGATAACAGGGGCAAATGTGAAAAAGAGGCTTGCAATTATACTCGACAATACTATTTATTCAGCTCCAGTGATACAGGAAAGGATTTCAGGAGGAAATGCCCAGATAACGGGAAGTTTTTCGATGGATGAAGCAAAAGACCTCAGTATTGTGTTAAGGGCTGGTGCACTTCCTGCACCGATGAAAATGCTCCAGAACGTGACAGTGGGGCCGTCGCTGGGAACAGACTCTATCGAGGCAGGCAAGATGGCAGGTATTTTAGGAACATTTCTTGTTGTACTATTCATGATAGTCTATTATAAATTCTCAGGTGTTATCGCAGACCTTGCTCTTGTCCTGAACATATTACTTCTCCTTGGAGCAATGGCTTCGCTGAATGCGACACTCACTTTGCCTGGCATCGCAGGTATAATCCTCGCCATAGGTATGGCAGTAGATTCCAATGTCTTAATGTTTGAAAGGATGAGGGATGAAATAAGGGCTGGCAAGACTCCGAGAGCTGCGGTGGACTCAGGATATAGCAAGGCATTCTGGACCATATTCGACTCTCATGTCACCACTCTTATTACTGCCTTAGTTCTTTTCCAGTTTGGAACGGGTCCCATAAAAGGTTTTGCGGTGACCTTGAGCCTCGGTGTTTCCATAAATCTTTTTACAGCACTGGTAGGGACAAAAACCGTATTCGATTTCATCAATAGCAGGAAAGAGGTAAAGAAGCTGAGCATATAGGAGGCGGGATGTTAGAACTCATTAAGAACACGAAAATAGATTTTCTCGGGAAGAGAAAATTCGCATTTATTTTCTCCGGTATCCTTTCAATAATAGGAATAATTGCCATTGTTCAGATAGCCAATGGAAGGGCAAACCTCGGTATTGACTTTGCAGGAGGCACTGCCATTCAACTCAAGTTTGAGAAGTCAATAAACCTCCACGAAGTCAGAAAAGTACTCGAAGATGGTGGTGTCAAGGATTTTGACCTGCAGGACCTCCCCACGGTAAACAAGATACTCATAAGGGCAAAAAAGACCGAGCAGCAACTGGGACAGATATCAGACTCGATAACCGTGATAATCAGTCAGAAACTCCCTGCTAATAAATATGTAGTGGACTCAACTACAATCATCGGACCAAAGGTAGGAGGGAAATTAAGAGCGGATGCAGGGAAAGCCATTGCCCTCGCAATCGTCGGAATACTCATTTATATAGCAATAAGATTTAAATTCAATTTTGCTGTTGGTGCCACTATTGCGACATTGCACGATGTGCTCGCATTACTGGGTATATTCTATTTGCTTGGAAGGGAGATTAATCTTATACTTGTCACCGCACTGCTTACCATTGCGGGATATTCTCTTACGGATACTGTTGTCGTGTTCGACAGGATAAGAGAGAATCTCCGCATGAAGGTGAAAGAGTCTACCGAGACTGTGATGAATGTGAGTATAAATGAAGTCCTCTCCAGGACTATTGTAACGTCCTTCACTGTGCTTCTCACCTCTCTTGCCTTGTTCTTTTTTGGTGGGGAGGTAATTCATGATTTTGCACTTGCCATGATTATGGGAGTTATTATCGGCACCTATTCATCTATCTTTGTTGCAAGCCCCGTAGTGCTGATCTGGGGAGGTAAAAGGCCCTTTGCAAAGAAATGAGATGACAAAGCAGAGAGCTAAGAGCGCAGAGCTAATAGCGTGAAGCAGAGGTTTGATAATATGGAACTCTATGCTCTAAGCTCTAAGCTTTTATGCAATTATGCATAGACGCTGGTTTGTCAACAGGACCAATAAAGAATATATAAGCTATTTATCAAAAACCGCATCTGTCTCTCCTGTTCTTGCCCAGATACTCATTAACAGAGGTATAAAGACTTCTGAAGAGATAAACGATTTCCTTAATCCTGCCATCTCAAAATTATCTGACCCTTTTGATATACCAGGCATCAACATTGCTGTTGAGAAAATTATGGATGCATCAAAGAGAGGTGAGAGAGTATTTGTTCATGGTGATTATGATGTGGATGGACTCTCAGCAACTGCCATAATCTTCAAGGCATTAACGATGCTTGGAATAGACTGCTCCTATTTCATACCTCACAGGATGGAGCATGGCTATGGTTTTAATCTGTCATCGCTTGAAGAGGCAAAACAGACAGGTGCAAAGCTGATAATAACTGTTGATTGTGGAATCACATCTTTCGAAACAGTATCTTTATCGAAGAAAGAAGGTATCGATGTCATTATCACTGACCATCATGAACCAGTTGTAAAAAATGAAGATGTGAAGTTAAGAAGATATGAAGATGAAAACCTCATAACTTCTCAGTTTCCCAATTTCTCAACTTCTCGTTTTTTACTTCCTGATGCTTTAGCTATTGTCAATCCTAAAATCTCCAATCTCCAATCTTCAGTCTCTCATTTGTCTGGTGCAGGAGTTGCGTTCAAAATTGTTCAGGCATTAGCTATGTCCGCCTCTGGCGGAAGCAATTCACCATTCTCAATTCATGATTTTTTAGACCTTGCTGCCCTCGGTACAATAGCTGATGTTGTTCCGATTACTGATGAAAATAGGGTTATTGTAAAAGAGGGATTAAAGTTGTTGGAGAATGGGACAGGGCCGGGACTCATGGCACTGAAGAGTGTTTCAGGCATTGAGAAAAGAGGGCTTAAAACAGGTCTGCTCTTATTTACAATAATTCCGAGAATAAATGCAGCTGGCAGGATGTCTGACTCTCGCAGGGTTGTACAGTTGTTGATTACTGATTCTGAAGATGAAGCGATTGAGATTGCATCATGGCTGGATAAGCTTAATTCAGAAAGGCAGGAAATAGAAGAAGTGATTTATCAGGAGGCCTTGGTCAAACTTAATAAAAAGGGTATAAGCCCGGCTATTGTGCTTTCATCAGAAGGGTGGCATCGGGGAGTTATTGGTATTGTCGCATCAAAAATCGCAGAGTTTTTTTGCAGACCTACATTCATTGTTTCTACAGAGGGGGAAATAGCGAGGGGTTCAGCAAGAAGTATACCTTCCTTTGATATATATAAGGGTCTTACACACTGCAAAGAATTCCTTACAGACTTTGGCGGGCATAAACAGGCTGCAGGGTTTAAACTAAAATCCGAGGATATTGTATCTTTTGAGGAAAAGATGAACAGGATTGTGAATGAATCACTTGACGATGAGGATTTTATACCCGCTCTCGAGATAGATGCAAGTGTAAACCTCTCTGATATAACCTTCAATTTTTTGAGAGAGCTTGATATGCTTGAACCCTTTGGGTTTGGCAACCCTGAGCCACGCTTTGGATCAAAGGGACTCGAGGTCATTAATCCAAGAGTAGTTGGGAATAATCATCTAAAGATGAAACTCAAACAGAGATCCTGCTCCCTTGACACGATAGGATTTGATATGGCTGAGTTTATTGATAAACTTGAAGTATCAACCACGATAGATGCTGTGTTCACCCCATTTATAAACGAATGGGAAGGAGGCAGATACCTCCAGCTTAACCTGAAGGCATTCAGACCAAGCATTTAAAAAGTTTAAAGTGAGTAGTGAAAAGTGAAAAGTTTTAAAACTCTCAACTCTTAACTCCCAGCTTTTAACTGCAGTTAAAGTTGTATAATACGTTATGCCAGAAGAGCAGATAACCATTGATGACCTGATAAAAAAAGTTCTTTCATATAATCCTGATGTAGATGTTGACATACTGAAAAAAGCATATCGTTTTTCAAG
>Ga0315284_10003165_pt1 | contig 23385 bp, 13 predicted proteins | sample YL17G09_16_MG_FD_203696 | JGI IMG/M metagenome (GOLD analysis project Ga0315284, IMG submission 203696) | Sediment microbial communities from Yellowstone Lake, YNP, Wyoming, USA - YL17G09_16 | ecosystem: Environmental > Aquatic > Freshwater > Lake > Sediment | place: USA: Wyoming | collected...
GATCGAGGTCACCTGCTCTTTCACCAACCTCGTCCCCAAGATCGCCACCTTCTTCATGGCCAAGGGCCTGACCTTCGACAGCGTCCTCCTGCCGCGGCTCACGGCCAAGGCTTACGATTGGACCCGGCGCGAGCAATTGAAGAAAATGATGTTCGTCGGCACCGCCCGGGCCACACAATGGGTTTACCTGAGCACGGTCAAGGGGACGGAGTTTGATGAGATGGCCGTGCTGAAGGAGGCCGGAGCGCAGGGGCATCTGACGATGCAGGCGAGCGGGGAGTGGCACGGGAAACCAGATCGCAGGCGTAGCGATGAGCGCCTAAAGGGAAGGGACGATGACTATTCACTTTTATAGTTTGAATGCTTTTCAAATAGATCAGAGCCCTGGGAGTCAATGTTGAATAAGGAAGTGTGTCTCCGAGCTGTCGCGAAATTTGGGGCCAAAATAGGCATCGAGACTTCTGATGAAAGCATGATCGCAGGTTGATTGTCATGAGAAGGAAAAATAAGCTAAGTCCCACTGTTTCTTTTAGAACACTTGCCGATGGTTATTGCAAATCTATAGAAAATGGCAAGAGGCTAATTGATGATGGGATAGTGTTGCTTAACAACGAGCGATACCTTGGGGCAATTAATTCCTTTCGCCTCGCTACCGAAGAAATAATAAAGGCACATCTTTTAAATCAGCCCGTATCTTATGGCGAGGGGGATTCAAAAAAATGGGATTGGCTTTGGTCTGCATTTCGTAACCATTCAGAAAAACAAAAAGTTATATTATGGGAATTTCATCGGGATAATCCTGGGGTATGCGCTGAATTTAATAATGTAGTCAAGATGATGCTTTCTACGAGAAATGATTCAATCTACGTCAAGTTTGACCCTAAAGTAAAACGATTCCTATCCCCTGAGGAATCGCTTAAATTTGCTGGAGAGTTGCAAACTATTGCAGAGTTGGAGCGAAAATATGCGATGGCTATTTTTGAACTGTTTACGATTTCTGGGATGCCAACAGCCGATATAATTGAAAAGGTCTTTATTATGCAGCATGATGCAGAAACTAATAAGCGTAACTAAGGCATTAAAATAAGTATGGGGAAGGAGCGTCATGTACTACAACCGAACCATCTCGCAAACGCTCGTCGATGCCCTCAGCCCAGGGGGTCCGTTCTCGTTCTTAGTCCGTTACGCCAAGACCAAGTACCTCGCGGACCTGCAACTCCGCGGCTACCCCAATTCCAAGCGCTGTTGGGCAACCCTCTACTGCGGGATCACCAAGGTCCTCGATGTATTCGAACGAGATGGTCAGTTCTCGCTCAAGGGAAAGAGCGATAGCCTAGCGTGGGACAGGTCGTGGACAGAAGGCCGGCAACTCGAGGAGTGGCGATCGGCCGAGGAGCGACTCGACAAATATATCGACCGCGCGATACGGGATGTTGGTGATCGCTTCACGAACGAAGGCACCATCCAGGCAATGCTTTGCACCCGCGCCGGGGACATCTTCAGCGTCATCGATCGCGAGACCGTCATCGGCTTCTCCAATATGGCGGAACGCGTCACCACCTACGCACGACTCCAAGGACCACTCCGTGCAGCATGCCCACACGACCCCGCACGCCCCTGGTTCGTCCCTAAGAAGTTCGGAGGAAAACTGGATCTCCTCGCCGTTGACCCAGACGGTCGACTCGTCGCCCTCGAAGTGAAGCCCGGATCCGCTACCGCCGGCATCTCGTGGGCACCATTGCAGGCGACCTTCTACGCCGAGCTCCTCAAGGCGTGGTCTAACGAGGTCGGCCAGGAGAGCAAAGAATTTCTCCATCGAATGCTGCAACAGCGCATCGACCTCGGATTGACCCGTGACCCCAATCGACGCCTGAAGTACCCACTTGAAATCGTGCCCGTGGTAGCGATCGGAGGCTCGCCGAAGAGTCGGGAAGCGCTCCCACGACTCAAAGCCGTGCAGAATGCCCTGCTTAAAGCCAAGGTCGGATACCCAACCTTGGAAGTTTGGCAAGTCGAGGACTCGGTGAAGCGGAAGATCCTCTGAGAAAAAGACCAATGGAATCTTATAAATATCGTCTGGTCCCATTAGGTCGCTGATGAGTTCCGCTAACGACTGGGCAACTGCCATCCAAGTAGCCGATAAGTTGCTCCGGGGAGGTGCGAGGGCGGTGCCGCAGGACGAGCCCACGCTCTTGATCCAACGCATCGCGAGTAACCCCATACTGTGCGGAGGCCCGATCGAGTACTTTTCAAAGGATATCCCACCGTGGTGCCCGAAAACACCTGAGGAGGATAAGCTTCTTCCGATTGATGATCTTTATGGATACTACGATCCGAAGACCAGGACGATTGTTATTTTCGTGAACCGAATAGATCAAGACGCATCTATCTTCGGTGCCGAAGCGGATGAGCTCCTTGAGATCGTACGAATCCACGAGCATGCGCATGCAGTAGTTCATCTTGGAAGCCGTGCTGATGATATTCACAAGCATTTGTTTTCATTCGATGGAAGCAATAAGACCGCATGGTTGCCGTTCCTCGACGACCGTACATCATGGTTTGTTGGGTTCCCCACGGATCTCCACGAGTTCCTTGCTCAAGCCCTTACCTACGCTGCCATATTAGAACTCTCGGCACCGCAGAGAAGGGAGAAACTACGGAGAGTCTTTGATTCACTCGAGGCTAAACAGCCTCCTCACTATCAACTATCCGCCTTAGTGAAGCAGTGCGCTGCTCGAGCCGATTGGCCTTTGGTCCTCTATGCGGCAAGGGGCGCGGTCGACGTTTATCGAGAACAAGACTTTTCGCTAAGCGCGGGACTTCGTGCCCTTGTATGCAGTGTGTCCGAATCCGGCGCTGAGGGGGACGTGACATAAGCGGCGCGTCCCTAAACGCGAACGTTATGCACATTGGCTAGTGAAGGAGAGTCCATGGATCTCGAGGCCAACTTGCGACGGTATCTTGATGGAGCTTCGGCTACGAGCGGTCGCAAGCCCGACGCACGGTATACCTCGTTTGACTACTGCTTCAATTATTTTCAGTCGTTTCGCGAGTCGGGGAACCTGGCCGGCCTCGCGAGCGCTGAGAGTATCCAGATCAGCTGTCTCCAGCTCGGTTTCTATCTCGCTAGCTGGGGAATGCTTCGCGGCTCTGCAGAGCTGCTCCAGAAGAGCGTCCGACACTTTGTCCCGCTGATTGAGGCGATTGCATCAACCGAGCTGTCCGTTTGGGAGATTGATGCCAACCGCTACACAGAATCGAATATCGAAGCGCTCCTTGCCCTGGCGCATACGGTTCGTCAGACGAATAGGGGCATGTCCGACATTCTGGTGACCAAAGTGATGCTCGGCGTGTTCGGAAGCGTTCCCGCATTTGACACCAACTTCCGACGCGGATTCGGCGCCTCCAGTTTTGGAGCGAAGGCGCTCCGGAAGATAGCCGCTTTTTATTCTGACAATGCCGAGTTGCTAGATAGGTATCGCGTTCCCACGTTCGATTTCGTTACAGGCGAGCTAACGAAACGCCTGTACTCGAGAGCGAAGGTCATCGATATGGCCTTCTTCATTGAAGGAATGCCAAAGCGTGAGTAGCATAAAACAAACGGATCAACTTGACTCCCTTTGTACATATGTTATCCACCCATTGGGCCGAACGACATTAAGGAGGTGCGATCGAGGCGATTAAAAATGTACTTGCTTATTCAAAAAGTTGCTGACAGAATGGACGAGAAACGCGGTGCGGGTCAAGTACAAGGGCGTTATCCGGAAGGAACCTGACTAGGAATGACAAAAGAGGCCACCGAGGGACATCGGCAACGGCTGCGTGACCGTTTTATGGCAGGAGATCCGATTGCCTTCACCGATGAATCACTCCTAGAATTACTGTTAACCTTCTCAATTCCGCGAAAGGACCTTCAGCCCTTGGCGAAGGAATTGCTACGCCGCTGCGGAAGCCTCTCGGCCGTACTCGATGCCCCGGCTGCGACGCTGACCCAGGTGGATGGAGTCAAGTCGGCTTCGATGGTTCTCCTTAAGTTGGTCGATACCATCCGCAAAGCCCGCGGACGCGCCGTCCCATCGCTCGCCAAGACCGCAGACGTCCCAAAGCCTACGCAACGGCCCCTTTTCGATCTCGCCCCTTCGACACGGCGCCCCGCACCCCATCCCGCTAAGAAGCCGATAAGACGCAAACGGACTGGTCTCTTCGGAAAATCAGCCATCAGGGACGCTATCGCCCTCCTTCCAAAAATGCCGCTGACGGAATCGCTGGATGAGGTTGCCATTTTCCTGAAGGCCAACCTGCCGTACAACTCTGCCCAAACCAGAGAACGGAACAGTTATTACTTCCGATCCCAGATGTTCCCTGAAGGACATGCGGATCTCACCCTGATCCAGTTCGCCAGGTTATTTCTTGTTGGGCAGGATCTCAAAGACGTCTGTCTTTATCGTTTTTGTCGAGCCGAATCGCTGGTGGACGATTTCGTCGAGCAACTCCTGTCGTCAAAAGGGATTGCCGGAACCATTGGACGTGATTTCGTTTTTCAGTACCTTCGGAAGCGTTTCCCTGGTGCGTCTGCAGCAGACGATTGTGCAACGGCCATAGTGGGCGGTTTAGAGGCGGCTGGTGTGTTCAAGAAAAAAGGCAAGCAGATCTCCTATGCTCCTCGCGGCATCTCTTTGCCTGCCTTCGCCTTCATCCTGCACAGCGAATTCCCCGAACCGGGGATGTACGACATCGGTCGGATGGAAAAGTGCCGCCACATCCGCTCCCTCCTGTGGAAGGCCGAACAGTTCCTGCCCTCCCTCTTTGAGCTCAGGAATCGCGGACTGATCAGCAATGTCTCCGAGATCGACAACGTGCGACAGTTTACGACTAAGTGGACGCTGTTGCAGGTCGTGGAACGCCTCGCCAGCGGGGTGAAGTCGTCATGAGGATCCCCGACATCATCGAGGCCATGTTGAGCAAGCAGACCCTACCGGGCGGACGCCATCTCTATGCCGTCCTGGGTGCCTACCCCGACCTTGATCTCTTCGCGAAGAAGCTCCAGCAGGCCAAGACCGCGGACGGGAAACCGTTCACGGCCCCACTCAATGTAAATCGCGGTATCCTCGATGCAATTCCCGACGACGAGTTCCGCCAGCTCATCGAGAACGAAGCCAAGCGCCCCGAGCCCACCGCCGCGCACGTCGCAAAAGCGTTCGAAGCGTTCCTGCGCTCTCAACTGGAAAAGAAGAAACTCGTCGTGCTCGCCCACCTTGAGATGCTCTTCGCCTACAACCTTGAACTTAATCTGCTTCGCACTTTGGCCGCCGACGAGCACCGCATCCTGCTCCTTCTGCCCGGCAAGCGCACGGGCGGCCGGATCGCAATGTTTCCCGCCCACGAGGAAACCAACTACATGCTGCCGACCAACCTGGTCGCGGACAACCACATGTGGGAGATTACCGAATAGACGGAACGAGGGGATAACCATGCAGAAACAGGACGACCTTTTCTTGGCCAGGAAGGGACTCGACGAAATATGCGATGTTCCTGACAAGATCATCTCGGTCTATTCCCTTGAGAAGCACGTCTGGGCCGACTCGAACTCGGCCGCCGCCCGTAAGGATCGGCTTCCTGAACTCCAGACCGTTCGCGAGTTCCAGATCGACCCGGTTAGATCGTTCCTGACCGACGTTCTCCGCCACATGGCAGCCCCATGGAAGCCCGGCAGCAAGGATGACCCCGTCGGCCAGGGCTACTGGATTCAGGCCGAGTTCGGCTCCGGCAAGTCGCACCTGCTCTCCTGCCTCGCCGCCCTCGCGCTCGGCGGTAAGGACGCCTGGGAGATCGTCCGCGACAAGGAAGCCAAGGCGGGCCGCGGCAAGCGGGAGACGCTCTTCCGGTTCTGGGAAGATGGCCTCGAAGCTAAGAGCGCTAAGGGCAAGCGCGGCATCTTCGTCATCGTGAAGACGCTTGTCGGCGCCGGCGGCGGCACTATTGGCCTGAACGAGAAGGGGCAGCGGCTTTCCGAATACATCCTCGACGCCGCCAAGGAGCAATTGCAGGCCGAGCTTGGCAAGAACTTGTCGCTTTATCCGACCGAAAACCTCGCCGACCGGTTCCTGAAGGAAGACCTGGACCGCTATCGCAACGACCTGAAAAAGTTTCTCAAGGATGCCCGATTCTTCGAGGAGGACGAGTTCGAAGACGTCGATGCTTTTATCCGGGACATCCAGCAGAACAAATCCCCAGAGTACAAGCGAAGTTGCGGCAACAAGCTGTGGCGGTTCTACACAGATTACCTAAAAGTTAGGCCCGACCTGCCCATGGAGACCGAGGAAGTCCTCCAGCACTTGGTCGAGACCATCCTGGCCGAGGGGTACAGCGGCGTCCTTATCGTGCTCGACGAGGTCTCGCTGTTCATGAAGAACCGCACCGAGGACCAGCGCACCGACGACGAGAAGACCCTCGTGGTTCTCTCGAACCGCCTCACAAAGGGGAAATACAGCCTCCCCATTTGGACCGTCTGTGCCGCCCAGCAGGCCATCCAGAGCAAGATGAGCCGCATGAACATCATCGCCGACGACCGGCTGAAGCTGGTGAAGCTTCTCGAAGAGGACAAGGATTACTACGAGATCGTCCTCGCCCGGGTGAGGGAGATCAAGGACCCCGCCGCCATCGGCAACTACTACCTCTACTACAAGAGGGGGTTCAGTTGGCCGAACAGCATCGGCGAGCCGGAGTTCCGCCACTTCTTCCCCTTCCACAAGCCCGCCGTCGAGGTGCTTCGTGCCATCACCTACGAACTGACCACGGCCCGCTCGGCCATCCACTTCATGCACCAGACCCTGAAGCACCAGGTGAAGCAGAAGGGCCATGAGCTGATTCGCCTGTGGGAACTCTTCGACGAGACGGTCCGCTACGAGGAGGATCCGAGCGGCGTTCACGCCGGGCTGGTTGCCATCAAGACGCAGAGGGAAGTCGAGTACCGGGCCTACGAAGTCTGTCGCCGCCAGATAGATAGCCTCACCAAGGGGGCATTGAAGGTCAACCGCGACAAGGCGATCAAGACGATCCAGACCCTGTTCCTCTATCACCTCGCCAAGACCCGCCAGCAGGGCCTGACGCCCGAGGAGATCGCCAATTCGGTGCTCATCGAGCGAAGCCCTGACGCCAACGTCGACGAGAACAACCAGCACTACGAGTCGCTGGCCGAGAACCTGAAGAAGGAACTCCGCCAGATCGTCCAGACCTTCGACGAGGAGAACCGCCCCCGATATCGCTTCGATCCGGTGTTCACGGGGGTGGACCCCCGAGACGAGTTCAAGAAGGCCCGTGACGAGGCCGAGTCGAACGAGGTCATGCAGAAGGAAGCCTGGGAGCACATGCTGGGCATGGCGGAATGGGAGGTCCAGACCCGCCAGATGAAGATCGATCTCTCGAACGGCGTGAGGTCCATCTTCCGTGATATCGCCCCCTTCGCGAACCAAGGCGAACAGACCCTCGAAGTCAACTGGCAGGGGCGCATCGTGGCCGGCACGGTTGGGATGCGCGATCTAGCCCGGACGGCCGACGACAACCTCATGTTGCCCGCAATTAACAGCGACGAGTCCGACAACGACTACTCCATTCTGGTCAGCACCAGGCCCGCGTCTGACATGGCCATCCAGAAGCTGCTCAAGCAGCGGAAGGACCTGCGAATTGTCCTCTGGACCCCCGAGGCTCTGAACACGGAGGAACGGGATCGCGTATTGGACTTCGCCGCCTACTGCAAACTCGTCTCCGACTGGCAGGGGAAGGAGACCGAAGACGCTATCGCCGTCATCAACTGGGTCGTGAACGCCCTCCAGACCGAGCTGGCGAAGATCATGAAGGCCGTCGAAAACAGCTATGCCCGCGGCCAGATGGACGCCCAGAACAACTCCAAGATGAAGTTCCAGGTCGCCGGCGAGCTGGCGGGCATCCTGAGCCCGATCGTCGGGCGGGTCCTTTCCTCGGCCTACGAGTCGCGAGACATCAAGTTCGATCCTCCCTTCCAGTTCCGCAAGGAGGAGGGGATCAAGGTCGTCAACGGCATCGTCAGGACCGGCAGCATCCCAAAGGGGACCAAGCCGAACCAGAACACGAGCGCGGCCCAGAACTTCGGCTTCGGCCTCAGGATCATGAAGAAGGGGGTCGACCGAGCGCTCGACACTTCGGAGAACTCGTTCGTCCACGACATCTGGACGTTCATCGACGAACACTTGGTGGACGAAGGCCAGACCATGAAGGTCGAGACGCTTTATAAGAACTTCATGGGCGTCGGCGGCCCCAAGGACTACGGCCTCTCCCGCCGCATGGTCCAGATATACATGCTCTGCCTCGTCCGGGAGGGCCGCATCCGCCTCGACGTGAGCCCGAAGGCGGGCCTCTCCAGCAAAACCATCGACTACTCCACGCTGGCGGGCATCGAGTTCACGGCCAAAGTCGTTGACTCCATTCTCTCCGTCCAGAAGATCGCCCAGCCCGAGAACTGGGACGTCCTTCGGCCCTACGCCGAGAAACTGCTTGGTGAGGAGATCAAGCCCACGCATGACGATGCCGTCATATCAGAGTACCGTTCCAAGCTGGTCAAGCTGTTCGCCGTCGAGAAGGGGCCGTCGTCCTCGACGAAGGAGCGCGCCTTGAGCCTTTTCGACGTCCTGAAGTCGGCCAACCCGTACGCCACGGAACTCGAACAGGTCGCCAATCTTTTCGCCGCATCGGTCGAGAGCGGCAACGACATCAGCCAGATCTTGCAAGCTCTCAAGGATGCCTTCGGGTACCAGGCGTTCGACGAGAACCAGTTCTCGCAGCAGGAGGTCGACGACCTCTCCAATCGTTTCAGGAACTACCGGGATATCCAGAAGTTTCTCGAGTACGAAGCCGGACTACGGGCTGCCGCAGCCTATTGCGGGCACTCCCTGCCTGATATGCCCGACCTGAAGGCAACTCGCAAGATCCAAGGCAAGCTTGTTCAGAAACTTGCCAACCTGCGGCCGTTCATCGACTCCGAAGTCGTACTCAAGACGGAACTGATAGGCAAGACCCCACCCGAAGCAGGGGAATCGAACACCTTGGGCGCCCTAATCTATGAATATACCTCCGTGTACCTGACGCTTCACGACAACGTGGTGGACCGGACAGAAGGATGCCGGCGGGAAATTGCGGGGATCGCCGAAGGAGACGAGTTCAAAGCCATGGGCCTGCTGGAAAAGATCGTGGCTTTGCAGCCCGCCGTCTCGGCGGTAATAAGGGCCGATCTCGATCGGGCGGGCGGCGGTCTTTTCGCCTGCCTGGCACCTTCACGAGCCTCCGTCGAGGATCAGTTGCGGCGGGGTCCGCTTCACGAGTGCGGCCTAACCTGCCAGAACGGGCAGGGGTTCATTACGGCGGCCGAGGGCGTCCTGCAACGAGCCCGTGATCTCTTCAACATGACCTTCGACCGCAAGCTTGCGGTCTTCCAGAACGCCGCCGTCCGGGAACGCCTCGAACAGGGGAAGGGAGAGAAGATCATCGCCCGTGTTCTCGCCTGCGGCGATCCGGTCACCCTCCGCAAACTCCTGGTCGAGGCCGTGCTGAAGGACCCTGCCATCGTGGACGTGATCAACCGCTACCTGAAGAAGATCATGGTCAAGGTGGTCAAGCTGTCGGACTTCAAGCCCTCCGCCAACACGATCGAGGCGGAGCAAGTCACCGTCGTTGCCCAGGAGTTCCAGCAGTTCCTGGAAAAGGCGCTGGACGAGGTCAAGGATGGCAAGGATGTCCTGCCGATGATCCAGATTGAGTAGGGTACAGAGCATGCTCAGCGAGTGGGCCAAGGAGAAACTGGAGGCCGTGAAGGACTGTGAAAGTGTCCTGTTGCGGGACTCTCTCCGCCTCCTACCGGAGACGGATGGCCTCATCCACGAGTTCGCTCGCGACAACGGGTTCACCGTCCTCATCACATCCACCAATCTGGTCTTCCGCGAGCTGTACGAGAAGACCGTGGCCGACGGCGGGGTAACCAAGCTCCTGCTGATCGACAGGACCCCCCTTCGCCGCCGATCGCAACAAACCGTCATGCGGGCGCCTCCGCCTTTCTACCCCGACTTTCTGGACGACGTTCCTACCCAGGCGCGGATCGACCTCAGCCTTCGCCGGTTCCTCATCGAGAAGACTGGCGACCCAAATTGGCCCACTGATGCCGATGAGACCCAGTACGCCCGCCTGATCGTCCAGCACCTGCCCGCCGTATTCCAGGCCCATCGGAACCTGCGGACTGCCGATGTCTCCCGGTTCAGCGATTCCGACTTCCGGATCATCGTAGCCTACTCTGCTCTCAACGTGGCGGACTCGGCGTTCAAGGAACTGGATACCCAAGCCTACTGGCGGATCGGCCTGTTGGCTCACCAAGCCCTGGGCGAACTGGAGCGGCTGGCCCCGGAAATCACCGCGCCAATCTTCGAACGCCTCCGCAAGGCTCCCGCCCCCTTCTGCTGGTTCGCGGAGCACGACGCCGACCTGGTGCTCAAAGCATTCTACCTGTCGCTGATCCTCTCGCAGCATCTTGAGCATTGGAGTTTGATGCTGGCCAATATCGACCCGGCCCTCAAACCGCTTTCCGGAATCAAGCCCAACATTCTGAAGGATGCCGCACCCAAGTTAATCGGTCTCGACCCAGGTCAGGCGGGCCGGGACATGCAGGACGTTGAAGAGTCGCTCTCGAAGGACGACCTCCAGATGCTCCTTCTGGATCAACTCAAACTCTCGCAACCGGCAGGCTTCGCCGGTCTACTCGGGAAGGAGCAGTTCTCGACCCTTTTCCGTTCCCTTGCACTCCTGCTCGCCGTACGCGACCTGCTCGTGCAGCCGACTCCGGGCAAAGAGCAGACCGGCATCGCAAAGCTGCTGGTCGGCGATGGCGAGGACGCTGCCCGGACGTTTGCCGATCGCCGATCGTCCATGGCATGGACCCGGCTCAAAGAAGCCTATTCCATTAGCGGCAAGATCATCGCCCTGAAAGCCGAATTAGACACTGCCGTCAAGCGGCTCAAGGTCGCCAAGCCGGAGCAGCTCTCGTACGGAATTTTCCTGGAGGCTTGGAACGGTAAGAAGATCAACCGACTGGAGTACTTCACCTCGGCGCTGGAGCGGCTCGTCCACAGCGCCGATTTCCTGCCCCGTCCGGAGAACGACCTGCCCTCCGTGTTCGCCAATGCCGTAAGCGACATCCGTCAGCGCGTAAGGACCCTGTCCGACGAGATCACCCAGCGTCTCAACGAAATGAACGCCCGCTTCGAGGCAATGATTGCCGTCCAATACCCGATATGGTTGACGAAGGAAGGCGACGTTCTGCTGACCAGCCAGTTCATTAGCCGCTGCCTCAAGCCGCAATGGGACCCCCAGACCGAGAAGGCCGTGGTGTTTATTTTCGACGGTATGCGGTATGACATCTGGGATGAGTTTTTGAAGCCAATGTTCGAGGAACGGATGGAGCCGGTCAAAGAGTACGCAGGGGCTTCGCTCCTGCCTTCAGAAACCTATCTGTCACGCAAGGCCATTAGCGCGGGCATGTTCCCGGATGATTTCGACACCTCGTCAGGCGAGGATGCGCTACTCAAGACAGCCCTTGCGCGGGAGATGGGCTTTGTCGGTGACGTCGAAGTCCTGTCCCCGGAAAGCATGGGCACCGGCGAGACCGTACGCTACCGGGCCGGGAACCTTGACGTGTTCATTTTCGAAGTTTGCGACAAGGAACTGCACAAGATCCAGGTCAAGACGCTGCCGGACGGGCGGCAAGTCCCGTCCCGCCCACTGGCCTTCATCTACCAACAACACCTCAAGAACATCATTGACAACGAGGTCATGGCCATCGTCCGGGAGCTCCAGCCCGGCACCAAGGTCTTTGTCGTCGCCGATCATGGGTTCGGGCGGGTCGGCCGCGAGAAACTCTGGCTGGACGCTTCCTGGCTCAACCAACCCGAGGACTGCGTCTACCGGAACGCTTGGCTCCGCCAATCACTCGCCGACCTGCATGTACCCGAAAAAGTTAGGATGAACGTCATCGAGTTCCCCGTGAAGGCCCTGCGGATGCCCGCATCCCAGGAGGTCAGCGACAGGAAGAGCGGCGGCAGATGGAAAAAAAAGTTCGCCTCAATCGTTTTCCCCAAGGTCGGCTACGCCTTATCCCGTCCGAACGCCCACTTCAACCCCGACGCGTATTCGCACGGCGGCATTTCCATCCAGGAAATGGTGATCCCGATGACCGTCCTGCGGGTCAGGGAAAAGGATGAGGGCTTGATTGTACTGGACGAAGTTACGGGGCCGGGTGAGGTCGTGGAAGGCCAGGAGGCGACCTTCCGCCTTCGTTTGTCTCGGTCGCCTGCCGCCCGCAAGGCCGAGGGCGATATCCGAGTGGATGTGCAGGCGGCTTATACTGCCAACCTGGAAACCAACCCTCTTGAGGCCCAAGTCGTATATCTGGGAACACCCCCTGCTGAGGTCGTTTACACATTCACGCCCGACCTGGCCGATGCGACCGATGATGAGCGCAAACAGGGAATCATGGAGCGGATCCTGACGCTCACCGCGATCTACCGGTCCGACCGAAGGACGTTCCGCAAGAGCCGGTTGCATCGGTTCATCCTGCGGATGAACCCCGAGCAGATCGTGCGGCGCGTGCCGGCTCATCTGGGTAAGATTCTCGGGCTGGCCCCCGGTCGGAAGTCCGGCTGACCCAATGAAGAGCGTGACTATGGCAAAGACGAAGAACAACACGGCCCAAGAACAACTCTTCAAGAAGCCCACGCTTCTGAAAATGCCGGACGGATACTACTCAGGCGACAAACCGAATCCCAACCTGTGCAAGTTCGTTAAGGAGCATCTCAAGGAACGCCCCTATGATCCGGCGACGGACAAATACGACGTGCCCGCCTTCGACAAGCCCATCGAGACGACGAAGGCGACCGCCATATATAACATGCACACGTACTGGTCGAAGAAGCCCCACGACGCTATCCGTCAGTACATCCTCCACTACACCAAGCCCGGTGACCTCGTGCTCGACCCCTTTTGCGGCTCCGGTGGCACCGCCTTTGCCGCCCTCATGGAGGGCCGCAAGGCCATCGCTATAGACCGCTCACCGGCTGCGACCTTCATCGCCAAAAACTACTGCACGCCGGTGGATGTCGAGGAACTCCAGAAAGCTTTCGAGGAACTCAAGGCCAAAGTCAAGCCAGATATAGACTGGCTGTATGAAACCCGCTGTGACCGCTGTGGCGGCACGGCCACGATCTCCCATACAGTCTACTCTCAGGTCTTCCAGTGCCCCCGTTGTATGGAGAAGGTTACCCTTTTTGATTGCGTTGAGGTTGACTCTGAGACGGCGGCCGGGAAACCTAAGAAGATCAACGTGTGCCCCCACTGCCACAAAAAGGGCCACGAAGAGGAGATCAGCACCCGAGCCGAGAAGTTCGGAGCGATCCCGGTTCTGGTCTCCTACTTCTGCGAAAACGGCTGCAAACCAACACGGGGCGGCCGTCGCCACAACGATGCCAATGGGAAGAAGCGGGAGTATTTCGAGAAGTATGATCTGGAGAAACTACGAAACATCGAAAAGAAAAGCATTCCGTATTGGTTCCCTCCCAACAAAATGATGAATGTCGAAGACGACAGCAAGCCGTGGGGGGCGGAGTGGCGAGAAGGACGGAATTTCCGAAGAGTTTCGGAGTTATTCACGAAGCGCAATCTGTGGGCACTGGCCTTACTTTTCGAGAAGGCCAAAGATTGCCCCGAATGGTCACAAGATACTATTCGCTTTGCCCTCAGCTCGTTCCTGTTGAACCTTTCTCGGCTCTACAAACTCAGAGAAACCGGCGGTGGACAACCAACAGGAAACTATTACATCCCTCAGGTCAATCGAGAGAATGAGGCGTGGGCGTTTTTTGAACGTAAATTCTCTGACATTCTGGATGGCATTAGAGAACTGAATTCTCATCTCGTGTCAACTGGATTGATGGTCTCGACGCAGAGTGCGGTCTCGTTGGCAACGGTTCCAAGCAATAGCGTGGATTTGATCTTCACCGATCCGCCCTATGCTGGCAAGTTCCAATATGGAGAGCTGAACTTCATCTGGGAGGCTTGGCTCGGATTCGATACGAAATGGCAGGATGAGGAAATCACGGTTAATGAAGTAAGGGGCGTTTCGGAATCGGAATGGACTGATATGATGCGCAGGGCCCTGTCAGAATGTTACCGCGTTTTGAAGCCCGGCAGATGGTTAGCGCTTTGCTATCACGACACGTCTGAAGGCACTTGGGCATTAGTGCAGGACATCATGGCAGAGGTTGGCTTCGTGGCAGACAAGTCCGACGTAGCTCTGTTCATTGATACGAGTCAGAAGACATATAACCAAACGCAGTCTGATAAAGTCAACAAGCGGGACCTTGTGGTTAACTTCCGCAAGCCGAAACCCGGCGAGGTCACAGGCACGGTCAAGTTCACGGGGAGTGAGGACGACCAAACATTTTCAGAGAAGGCTCGTCTCGTCGTCCAGGAATACCTGTCCGCCCATCCTGGAGCATCTAAGGACCGTGTTTTCGATGAGGTGGTGAGTCGGATGGTTCGCAAGGGACAGCTGGAGGCCCACAACTTCGACGAGCTGCTCCGGCAGATCGCCGACGAAGTTAAGCAGCCGGTCAAAAAAAACCTGTGGGAGAACGAGGATCCGAACCTGTTTGGCACGCACGAGATCGGGAGGTGGTATCTCAAGGAGACAGCTGATGAAGCCGATGCCGCCGAGACGGCCAAGGAGGACGTGGCAGCGGAATCCTTGATGCGTTTCATCAAGAAGGCCAAGAAGGACTATGACGAAGGCGTCCACTACAGCGACCTCTTCGAGCACTATATATATGCCGTTAAGGACAAGCCCCGCCGCCAGTTGGCGGATTGGCTGCCGGACTATTTCTTCAAGACTGAAGCCGGCACATGGCGCCTACCGGCATCCAAGGAAGAGGAGCAGATCAAGGCGAAGGGACGGCAGTCCAGCTTGACCCGGAAAATCAAACGGTACGTCTCCTGCATTGAAGCGGATCTGCCGATCTCCAGCCTCCCGGCCACCCCGTCCAACTCCGACTTGGCCGAATGGATTCGCCACTGCAAGCGGGCGGCATTCTATGAGCAAGGCAAACTGCTTTACGAGAAGGGCGGCCTGAATCTGGACCAGTTGCCCGAGGAAACCCAGGTTAACATCGAAGAGGACTATCAGGTCTGCGTCCGTATGTTGAGAAGGGAAGCAGCAGCCAAACCCGCCAAGGGCAAGCGCCGGCGGAAGTCTGAGCAGGCTGAATTGGACTTCTGATTGGAGGAGATCCTGTCGGAAGTCATGACAGACCATTAGAGGACGTGAGCATGGCAAAGGCAAAGAACACCGCAGCCCAGATCCAACTCTTCAAAAAACCTGCGATTCCGAAGATGTCGGAGGGGTACTACTCGGGCGACAAGCCGAATCCCAACCTGCGGAAGTTCGTTGAGGAGTACGTAAAGGAGCGTCCCTACGATCCGGCTACGGACAACTACGACGTGCCGCCTCTGATGCGGAGTTCCAAGACCAAACGGTCGACCAAGGTGTTCAATATGCACACCTATTGGTCGAAGAAACCACACGATGCCATTCAGGAATATGTAACCCATTACACCAAACTGGGCGACCTTGTTCTTGATCCGTTTTGTGGTTCTGGCGGCAGCATACTCGTTGCTAACATGACCGGCAGAAACGGAGTGGGCATAGATCTCTCTCCCGCGGCAACGTTTCTGTCTTCCAGCCTCTGTGCGCCTCCCCCCCGACAAGAGTTTGCCCAAGCATTTCAGTCAATCATGGCGTCACTCCGCAGGGAATATGCTTGGATTTATCAGTATCCCTATAAGGGGAAGACTCTACCCATTCATTTCGGGATCTCGTCCATGAAGTTTCAATGCCTGAAGTGCCTTGTTACTACTTCATTTTACAGATGCACCACCCGAAGAGGAGAAACATGTTGTCCGTCCTGTAGTGAGGTGATCAGGACCAATCAGGAGAAGTTCGGATATCAACTTGATGAGTGGCATCTTTACCTCCGCCAAGGGAAACACCACATAGTCTCGGTAGATGGGAAGCGGTCACAGTTCGAGGATGGGATTCAAGCCCGAGTGCAAGAGGAACTGAAGCAGCACCCAGCCCCCAAGTTCGATTTCCCCCCCCAAGGCAGAACTCAAGTTTTGGCTGTCCGCGGACTCCGTTCACTGGCCGATCTATACACTCCACGCAACCTGCTTGCCTTAAGTCTCTATAGAGATCGTTGTAAGGAAGTGGTCGATCCGCGCCTGCGAAACTCTCTTCTATTTGTCCTCACTGCGTGCTGCCTCAAGGCTTCTCGTATGATGGGCTACAACAGTGACGGCATAGGGCGAATCCAAAAAAATGGTTTGATAGCACAGCTTATCGTGAAGGACATCAATGTCTTCGATTTCTTGGAGATCGCCTATGGTGGCATTGCAGCCGGTTACGACGAAATCCTTGCCAGTTCATCGGAGGAATTCGGGAAGTGTTTGTTCTCCACGCAGTCGGCCATCGATCTGTCGACCATCCCGTCTAACACGGTTGACTACATTTTCACCGATCCTCCTTATGGCTCCCGTGTTCAATTCTGGGAATCAAATCAGGTATGGGAAGCATGGTTGGGACTTGATACCGCCTGGCAAGACAACGAGGTTATAGTCAACCGTTCGAGGGGGTTGGGAGAAGATCACTGGCGAAATCTATTCCAGAAGTCCATGGGAGAATGTCATCGGGTGCTCAAACCGGGACGATGGATTACGTTGACTTACAATGACCGAGAGACTTGGCCCATCTTGCAGGATGTGCTGCTCGGCATCGGATTCATTCCAGATGGTTCTGATGAGCCAATCGCTATGGAAACAACAGCCAAGTCTGAGAAGCAACTTAAAGGCGAGGACAACACTCTTCGTGACTTGGTTATCAGTTTTCGCAAGCCTCGGCCTGGTGAGATCACCTCCTTTATCCAACTCACTGGCGACGAGGATCAATCCACCTTTGGGCAAAAGGTCCGAGCGATCCTAACCGACTATCTCAATGCTCATCCTGGGGCGACAAAAGATCGGATTCTTGAAGAAGTTGTGAGCCGGATGGTCAGGAAGGGACAACTTGAACACTACGATTTAGAGGAGCAGCTCCGGACAATCGCGCATGAAGTCAAGGAACCCGTAAAGGAGACGCTGTTTGAGAATAAAGACTCCAATTTGTTCGATACGCACGAAATGGGCCGATGGTATTTAAAGGACTCTGAGGATAGGCTGGATGCGGCAGAAACGGAAAAAGAGGATCAGGCCTCTTCCGTGTTGGCCCAATACATAGCCAAGTACTTGAAAGTCCAACCACACGAGGAGGGGGTCCATTATGGCCTTCTTTTCGAGCAGTACATATACGGCGTTAAGGACAAGCCCCGTCGTCAGTTGGCGGACTGGCTGCCGGACTACTTCTTCAAGACCGAGGCGGGAACGTGGCGCCTGCCCGCCTCTAAAGAAGAGGAGCAGATCAAGGCCAAGGGGCGGCAGTCCGGTTTGACCCGGAAAATCAAGCGGTATGTCTCCTGCATTGAGGCGGGTCTGCCGATCTCAAGCCTCCCGTTCGCCCCGTCCAACTCCGACTTGGCCGAATGGGTTCGGCACTGCAAGCGGGCTGCATTCTACGAACAGGGCAAATTGCTGTATGAGAAAGGCGGCCTGAATCTCGACCAGTTGCCCGAGGAAGCACAAGTCAACGTCGAGGAAGATTACCAGGTTTGCGTCCGTAGCCTAAGCCGAGAGACGGCGACAAAGCCAGCCAAGGGCAAACGAGGGCGGAAGTCCTCCCAAGAGGAGTTGGGCATCTGACCATGAACGCAAAACTCAAGGATATCTGCAAAGGAAAAGTCGTCAACAAGGTCCATACGATCAATACGGGCGTCGATGAGTTCCCGCGGTACGTCCTCGAATACCTGATCGACAACTACTGTAGCGAGGAGACCTTCCAAGAGGACATGGACAAGGTTGTCCGCCGCCTGAAGGAGACCTTCGTCTACGGTGCCGAGGCCGAGAAGATCCGCCACTACATCCGGGAGAACCGGCAGCACTCTCTGATCGCTAACCTCGAAGTCCGGCTAGTCGAGACCGAGGACAAGTATTGGGCATCAATCTCTGCCATCAATGAGAGCTTCGTGAACATCCCCGAAGGGATCGTCCGGCAGTACCCCATGCTCCTGTCGGGTGGCATGTGGGGCACGATTGATCTGACCTACGACGAGACCGAAGTCCATAGCAAGAAGATCCGCCCATTCAAGGTCACAGCCTTTACGCCCTTCCAAGTCAGCGTCATCAACCTGGATGAGTATATCGAGAAGCGGAAGGAGTTCTCCGCCGACGAGTGGATCGACATCCTAGTCAACTCCTGCGGCTTGGACCCATCCCGGATGACCCGTCGACAGAAGCTGCTCTACCTCTGCCGGTGCATCCCGCTTGTCGAGACAAACGTCAACATGGTCGAACTGGGCCCGAGGGAGACGGGCAAAACCTACCTCTACCGGAATATCTCCTACTACGCTCGCGTACTCTCGGGCGGCAAGGCGACCCCGGCCCAGTTGTTCATCAACTTGAACAACGGCAAGATCGGCGAGGTAGGGACGCGAGATGCCGTCGTGTTCGACGAGATCGCCAACACCGACTTCACCGACCCCAAGGCCCTCGTCAGTATTATGCAGGGCTACATGCAGGATGCCAAGTTCAGTCGGGGCAAAAAGGAACTTTTAGCCTTTGCCAGCCTCGTGTTCGTGGGGAACCTCGACGTCCAGGGAGGGCTGCCCCACGAGAAATACTACCATCTGTTTGAGCCCATGCCAGACTTCATGCAAGTCATCGCCTTCCTCGACCGCATCCATGGTTACCTGCCCGGTTGGGAGATTCCCAAGCTGGCCCCCAACAGCTACTCGCGGGACTACGGGTTCATCATCGACTACTTCTGCGAGATCATGCACGAATTGAGGAAGGTCGACCTGATTGGCCCTTTGCGATCCCGGTTCGAACTTCTGGACAAGGGCAACACCTCCCAGGGCATCTCGGGACGGGATCACCGTGCTGTCATGAAGACGGGATCAGGCCTGCTCAAGATACTCTACCCGGACGGGCGAGTCAGCGACGACGAATTGGAGGAGGTACTCTATTTGTCCTGCGAACTCCGCCAACGGGTCCGCGAGCAATTGCACCTGATGGCGCCGGGCGAGTACGACCGGGTGAAGCTCGCCGCCCAGCTCAAGCCGTCCGGCAAGACAGTCATCCCGAAGCTGCCCGATGCCGACCGGGTACAGAGGGTGACCTTGCCCAAGGAGCCGTCTGTCGGCGAGGTCACGGGGCTGGCCGTGGCCAAGGATCACGGGTGCATTCTCCATTTCGAGATGCAAGCGACCAAGGGGACGGGGCGGATCGTGCCTCTGGGATCCATCCAGCGGGTCATGCGGGAAAGCATCGAGGCGGCCGCCCAGTATATCAAGGCCAAGAGCGACGAGCTGGGCATCGACCCCGAGTGGCGGCACAACTACGACATCGCCATTCTAGCCACGTTTATGGGAGTACCGAAGGAGGGGCCATCCGCGGGCATCACCATCGTCACAGGAATCGTCTCGGCTCTCAAGCGCATCCCCGTCCGTAACGACATCGCCATGACCGGCGAGATCACCATCATGGGCAAGGTCCTGCCTGTCGGCGGCATCCAGATGAAAATCCGCGCGGCCTTCGACGCCGGCGTCAAGGAGGTCATACTGCCCGAGGAGAACCTGAAGGAGGCCCAGCTCCTCCCGACTTCAATTCTTGATTCGATAAGACTTACTCCGGTAAAGTCTCTACACGAAGTATTGGACAAAGCTCTTATAGCCAGAATTTAATTGCGCTAATCAGGTTCTCTTTTTGACGATGGAAAATATTTTAAGTGGTCGCAGGGTTGACCCGCATCCCATTTCGCGTCCATTCTTGTCAGCAAGTTTAACATAAAAATCTAACATCCGATCTGGACTATTTTTATGGGATGAGGTCCATTGCTCTCGTGCAGCAGAGTCATTTGGATGGAAATAAATCTGGGTTGTTCGTAGAATCAGATTTACTTGTAGGTTGGGACTCAAGCCATCCGATCAAGGATGGGGATTTTGGATCGTGCAAGGCGCGATTGCGTTCTGCTGCGGCGAAGCTCCTTGTCGCGTAGCAATATGCGCAATTGAATGGGCAAGTATCATACATTCCGATATCCTTGCTGATTACGCAGCCACACGTTTTGCGCTGGTGGGGGTCCTTCCTGTGGGTCACAGCAATCTTGAAGATTGATGCAATAAGAGAATCATCAATACACTTGCCTGGCCGAACCCCGTATGGACGCAGATCAAGCTCTTCAGCGCAGCTTGCGATCTGCATTGCGTTTATGGCTGCTATTTGGACTAATTCTCGGATCATTGGGGCGACGCTATCTATATCGTGTGGCATGAGGCGTAAGCCAGCTTTTTCTAGCGTCCGCAGTCGTGCCGCAATAGACTCGTAAACATCTACGATGCTGATGACCGTGTGCCGGGTATAGCTCTTTAATGCCGATGCGATCGCAGCGAACTTTTCGCTGTGGAAGTGCGGATTAGTTTGGTCAGATAGGACAATAGGATCATATCGCCAAACCACCTTGTCAGGCCCGATTAAGTCAGAAAGCTCATGGAAGGTCCGGATTGACTGTTCCACCGGAGGGGTCTTTGGATCCAGCGTTCTCGGATTGGCCAGAACCGTGAACTGGAAGTAGTAGCGATAACCCCGTTCGTCTAATTCGTGAAGATGCCGCAACAGGGGTTTGGGATTTCGAGTCCAGAAGATGATAACTTCTACGTCGGTGGGTTTCAGTGAAACTCGTGAGACCTGCCGCTTTTCAAATGGGTTGGGCACTGTGCAAAAGCCCGCACGGATACGATTCATGAACCATTCCGCATAGCAGGCTGGCACATCAGTCCGCCGGCTTGCACTTATGATCATTACTTTCCTTACGTCTTTACACCGATCCTAAAAGCAATATTGGCCGTAAGTTTTGGCGAGCCAAACTTAACAAAGTGCTCTCCAAGATCCTTCTTTTCTTCGTCGCTCGGCATTTGGGCGTCGATTTCATCGGACTCATCGATAGATATTCCGCATTCAGATGCCAATGTATCAAACCAGTCTCTAAAAGCCGAAGAATTATTATCAACAAATAGTATGATAGCCCCAGGTTTCATATTAGAAAAAAGGCTCTCAAAGTAGTCCTGGGCTTTCTTACGGACGGCGTACAACTCCGACATGAAGTAAATCAATGAGAAGAGGTCGGCATTGAAGTGCTTTGTATAGGTTTTCCAGCTGGATGGATCGGTTACATCAAGTGGTTGAAAGTTGGTTGAAATCCGGAAGGACGGCCCGATCTTATCATCAACATCGCTCCATGATTCGCTCCAAGCTGAATCGCGGTCGAGGATGAGAGCTTTTAGCTCGGGATGTTTTTCGTCTTGCATACAATACTTGAGGATGCCGAGGAAGTCACTGCCAGGGCCACCCCCAACACAAGCAACCGTCAGTTTGTCGCGGTCAAAAAGCGATCTGAGGTGAGATGATCTTCGAATGATTGTATAAACTATGTTTGCGTGAGATGTAGTGTATTTGAAGATATATGCATATCGCTTGCATGGGTCAGAGTAGTCGACGCATCCCTTGCTTAGTAAGTCGGCATATTCCCTTGACAATTCATCCAAGGCTGCATTAATCGATGTGTCCTTGGCTTTATCATTGCCTGGAATGGCAGCGTAAGCTTCGTCGAGAACGGTTTTAATAAGTTGGAAACAGTTCATCATTTACTTTCCTTCTTCGTCTATATTGGTTTCAGATATTAGCTTTCACGCTATGCAAAGAATAAGCACTCAAGTCCTCAAGCTTCATGCGCCTAACCACTATTGAAAGAAGGATACTTCTGACTTCGCAGTGATGTCAAATACTGTAATCTGGCGACTTAGATCTGGACGGGAGTATATATCATCCTGCATTATGTCTTGGGAGCCCCGGATTCCCCTGCTCTTGTTCGCCCAAACTTATACCAGATTCCGAGCGCATGGTCTATGAGGCGCTCGCCTCGGACTTGCCTGCGGGCTGGTCCGCCTGGCACTCGATCAAGATCCGCATAATGCCGGGAGACTTCGCCGAAGCAGATTTTGTCATCGCCAATCCCTCGCGCGGTATCCTTATCCTTGAAGTCAAGGGCGGAATCGTCCGCAAGCATGACGGCGTCTGGCTCCAAAACGAGAGGCCGATGAGCATGTCGCCTCTCGACCAGGCGCACCGGTTCAAAAGGATCCTGTTGGAGAAAGGCAACGAATGTGAGATTGCGCTCCCCCCGATCGGAGTAGCCGTGGTCTTCCCGGACACGGCATTCGAGGGCCAGCCAACGCAGGGCGACCTCGAGGGGCTCGTCTTGGGCGCGCGGGAGCTTCCGTACATGGAGGAGCTCCTGCCGGGGTTCCTCGAGAGGGCCCTGCCCGCGGGCATGAGGCGCCGCCCGTCGCCGGAGTGGACGGCGTTCCTCCACGCGCTCTGGTGCGAGAGCTGGCCCGCGGCCATGAACCTGTCGTGCGTCGTCAAGGGGCGTGAGGCCAGGCGCGTCCGGCTCGACGGGGAGCAGTTCGCAGCGCTCGAGAGCGTCATCGGGAACGACCTCGTCCTCGTCCGCGGCGGAGCGGGCACGGGCAAAACGCTCCTCGCCCGGGAGCTGGCCAGGAGGGAGGCCGGGGCGGGGCGCAAGGTCCTCGTCCTCACTTATACGGAGGCGCTGGGCCTCGAGCTCGCTGCGAACGTCGATGGGCTGGGGATCACGGTCTCGCCTGTTGGGAGGTTTGCCCTGGAAAGGCTGCGCCGGCGCGGGTTCGACACGGAGGAGCGCTACGAGCCGGAGTTCTGGGACCGGGTGACGCGGCTCGCCGCGGAGTCGGGCGCGCTCTGGAAGGGCTGCGGCTTCGACACGGTGATCGTCGACGAGGGCCAGGACTTCGGCAAGCATGAGTGGGCGATCGTGATGAGGTGCGCGGGGGCGGGGGAGAGGGGGAGAGGGAAGAGCGGGAGGGGGAAGCGGGGGAGAGAGGAGCGGGTGAGCGGGAAGCGGGAGGATGGAAAGCGGCGCATCTGGGTCTTTGCCGACGAGGGGCAGGCCTTCTGGGAGAAGCGGAAGATCCCGCCGGCGATCGAGAAGCACGCGGTCAAGTTCGACCTGGGACGGCCGTACAGGTGCACGCCGGGGATCCAGGCGCTGGCGGATGCTTATTTGGGGAAGAATAGCGGTTT
>Ga0315284_10003166_pt1 | contig 23384 bp, 21 predicted proteins | sample YL17G09_16_MG_FD_203696 | JGI IMG/M metagenome (GOLD analysis project Ga0315284, IMG submission 203696) | Sediment microbial communities from Yellowstone Lake, YNP, Wyoming, USA - YL17G09_16 | ecosystem: Environmental > Aquatic > Freshwater > Lake > Sediment | place: USA: Wyoming | collected...
ACCTGCACAGGATGCAGGGCGAAAATAGAAGCAGCCAGCCACGCTGCCGGAATACCCAGCCGAAACAACAGCAGCCACAACAGCAGCGAGTTGGCGATATGCAGCAGGAGATTTACTATGTGAAACCCAAGCGGGTTCAGTCCCCAAAGCTTATGCTCGAAACGAAACGTTGTGTAAACCAGCGGGAAATATTGCGAGGGCGAATCGGCTGTGAACCAGATGCGGTAAAGGCCGTCAGGCTCGGTCAGCAGCTTATTTTCCACTACATAAGTCTCATCATCCCAGATGAAGCCGCCTCGTATGGCAGGCATATATGCGGCTATGCAGGCCAAAACTATTAAAATCACCCCTGCCGGCAATTGAATCTTATTTTCAGGCCTTCGACTCATCCTGATATTATACTAACATCAAACACACGCCGGCACAAGAAACCTGCAGGGGATGGTGCAATAAGAACAAAAAGGCTTATCTTGTTTTGGTATGATTTGGGTCGATTTGCTGCATCTGACCGGGGCTCTCTGGAGCCTCATTAAGGGTGCTTTTCAGTTTGGCACCGAGCGCTGCGGCAAGATTCTGGCGAGCGTCGGCATAATCAGGCTCTATTTCCACGGCCCGGCGGAAATGGCTTATTGCCTCATCAACCCTGCCCCGCATAAAAAGAGCAAGACCCAGATTGTTATGTATTTCCGCATGATACGGTTCCAGTTTCACTGCCAGGCGAAGGTGTTCAATCGCTTCATCGTATTTTCCCTGCTGGCCCAGGAAACAGCCTAAATCATTGTGAGTTTCGGGAGAATCCGGTTCGAGCTGAAGCGATTTTTTGTAGCAATCAAGAGTCTCGTCCAATCTGCCCTGCGATTGAAGTACAAGGCCGAGATTATGATATGCCATCGAGCAATCCGGATTTTTGCCAAGCGTGTCACGCCAAAGTATCTCAGAATCCCGGTAGGTGATACATCGCTGCCAATTGAATACCAGGAGAATGACCGCCAGCAAGACTGCGATAGTCCCGGTAATTTTATTACCAAAATAGCCGAACCGGTTTGAGACGCAATAAAACACCGCGGAAACAAAGGCTATAAAGCCTGCCATCGAGACATATTGGTAATGGTCGGCGACGAATGAGTATCTCATAAAGTAAATATTGAAAAAGCCAAGCACAGGTAAAAGCATCGCAACATAATAAACAAGCGTAAATAAAACCGGCTTGCCCCAGCTACGCCGATACCGCCACGCCAGCGCCAGCAAAACAACCAGCAATAAACCGGGTACATACGAAACCCAGTCAGCAGGGTCTATCTTCCAGCGGGGATATATAAATGTGAGATGAATCGGCAATACGGCTTTATAAAGATAAAACCACACTGCCCAGCCGGCACCAGCGAGTCGAGAGAGGAAGCTGTCGCTGCGAACCAGAATCGGGCCGATTGCGCGATTGTGCTGGAACCAAAGCTCCACAGCACTCATTGCGGCTGAGACTACAAAAAATGGTATGCTCCGCAGAATGTCCTGACGCTTAATAGTTCCCCGCAGCCACCAGATGCACAATAAAATCACGACCGGCAGGCCGACAACCGAGCCTTTGCTCAGCATCGCTAAAATAAATAATGTCACCGATAAAGCATAAAATATTCGCCGGCCGGTCTGGTCGAACCGCAGATAATAAAACAGCGAGAGCAGAAAGAACAGCATTGCAAGAACTGTTTTCCGCTGGGCAAGCCAGGCCACCGATTCAACGTTCACCGGATGGACGGCGAATATAAATGCGGCGGCAAATGCAGTGGGGATATTTAGTTGAACCAGGATACGCCATATCAGTAATGCGCAGGCTGTATGAATCAGAATGTTCGTGATGTGATAGCCGGCGGGATTCAGTCCCCAGAGCTTATGTTCCAGCCAGTATGAGGTCCAGGTTATCGGCCAGTAATTGCCCTGTTTTGCGGTAAACCACGATTGATACAAGCCGTGTTCTTTCAGGACGATGTTTTTTGTAAGCATACTATCATCGTCCCATACAAACCCGCCGCGAAATGCGGGGGCATACGTCACCAGGCAGACCAGGACTACCAGAACCGCCCCGCCTGAGAATTGAATTCTTTTTTCAGGCATCTTCCGCTTTACGTTTTTCGCTTTCTACACCACCTCAAGCCGGCGCAGAATGGTTTTTGCCCAGCGAGCGCTGCGTATCTGCGAGAGAACAAGCAGCAATACCACCAGCAGCCACCAGCCGGTAAACCGCAAATAGTGGAAAATCATCGGCGCAAATTCTTTGCAGGTCTCGGCTGGATTGCAGGATGTTGACAGCTCCTGCGGGCTGTATAATGCTCCGACAAATACGCCTGAAGGCAGCTTGTACCACGGCAGCAGGAAGACAACCATCGTCAGCGAGATGAAAAACGCTCTGGAGATGTGATTTATGCCACCGAGCCGGCCGACCAGCGATACTTTCAGACAGAACAGCATCGTGAGGCAGTAAAGCGCCGCTGACGGGACAAGCACAAAGTTAAAAAGCCGAATAAGCCATGCCAGATGCTCGAATTTTATTCCCAGGATGACAGCGATTTTCTTAGCTGGCTGTTCCGGGGGCGCCGCTTTGACCGGCTGATTGGGCCCTGCGGTTACCTGCTTTGCCGCCTCTGCAATCTTGTCGGCAGTTGCAGCAGGCGTTTGTTTTGCAGCCTCGCCTGCCTGTTTTACCTCCACAGATGCAACAACGGAAGTGTCGCTTTTAACTTCTTCACCAGTCTTGATAAAACCGGTCTCTACAAGCCAAAAGAACCCCTGCAGCAGCAAAAGGCACAATACCACAATCAGGAACAGAAGGTTTTTCCAGTACCTGAATACGCTGATAGCCTCCAGGCAGTCGGTAGTGTCCAGCAGATTGGTCGGCCCGATTTTTTCTTCTTCCATTTTTAATTCTCCTAAAAGATTACAGAGAACAATTTTATGTCGCTTCTTTCATCAACCATCCCCGGAAATATTATGGCTTGCCCCGCCTGCAAGTGCAAGAAATTTATTTGAATGCGAAGATTCGGGGGTTTAATCCGGTTTTCAAACAATTACGTTCCGGTTCTGATTTTGCGAAAGGCTTTTTGGGCGGCTTCGATTGTTTTTTCGATGTCCAGCCGGGTATGGGCGAGGGAAATAAACATCGCCTCGTAAGCGCTCGGTGCAAGATAAATGCCCTGCTGTAACATTTCCGCAAAAAATTTCTTGAACTGCCTTATATTGGTAGACTTCACATCGGCAAAATTTCGCACAGGGCCGGCGGTAAAGAAACAACTCATCAATGAGCCGATGCGATTGATTGTAACCGGCACACCGGCATTTTTTGCCGCATCGGTCAGTCCCGCCTCCAGATGGGCCGACGATGATTCGAGTTTTCGATAGCAATTTTTCCGTTTCAAGATATCGAGAGTTGCAATGGCGGCGGCGGTTGCGAGCGGGTTACCGCTTAAAGTGCCTGCCTGATAGACCGGCCCAGTCGGTGCGAGCATATCCATAATATCGGCCCGGCCGCCAACAGCGGCAAGAGGCAGGCCGCCGCCTATAATCTTGCCGAGGCAGGTGATTTCGGCTTTAATGCCGAAAAGCTCCTGCGCACCGCCGAAGGTCAGGCGAAAGCCGGTTATCACCTCATCAAATATCAAGAGAGTTTTTTGCCTGTCGCACAAATCCCGCATCGCCTGAAGATAGCCTTCAGCAGGCAAGACCACACCCATATTCGCAGCAACAGGCTCAACCAGAACCGCAGCGATTTGTCCCTGATATTTCTGGAAAACAGCATTTGCCGCATCAATATCATTATACGGAATTACGCAGGTCAATTCGGCCAGGCAATCCGGGACGCCGGCACTTGAAGCGACGCCGCACTCAGCAAGGCCGGAGCCTACCGAGACAAGCAGTGAATCGGTGTGGCCGTGATAACAGCCGGTCATTTTGACAATCAGATTTTTTCCAGTGTATGCACGCACCAGCCGAATAGCGGTCATCACCGCCTCGGTGCCGCTGCTTACAAAGCGGATTTTCTCGATAGAACCGAAGGCAGCGGTTATTTTTTTGGCCAAAACGGTCTCGGCGAGTGTTGGTGCGCCGAAAGAGGCGCCTTTTTTTGAGGCAGCACAGACGGCCTTAGTGACCGCAGGATGGGCGTGTCCTAAAATCATCGGCCCCCAGGAGCCGACATAATCGATGTACTCATTGCCGTCAATATCGTAAATCTTCGACCCTTTGGCGGAGGCGATAAAGAGCGGTTTAATATCCACGCCGCCAAATGCCCTGACCGGCGAATCGACGCCGCCGGGCAGATAATTGCAGGCCTCGGCAAAGGCCCGAACCGATTTTCGGCGATTATTCTTGTTCCTGCTTTTCATCGGGATTGACATTTTAACGGCGCAACCTCGGACTTACAAACAATTATCGCCTGCCGGACAAGGTTAACAGGTTTATGGGCATGTATTTTTCTTGCAAATAGCGAGAAATAACATATATTAGCGAAATTCAGGACTAAACGGAAACGCAAATTCGGAGTATAGATAGTATGAACCCTATAAAATGGCTTCGCAAAAATAATGCCAGAATAATGGCTGTCGTGGTCGTTTTGCTGATGATTGCCTTTACCGGCGACCAGTTCCTGCGGCAGCTCGGGCAAAGAAGAAGCGGCGGGCTTCGCTCTACCCTGGCTTATATCGGCAATAAAAAGGTGACCTACTCCGACCTGTACGCTGGACGCAGTGAGCTCGAGGTGCTGCGGTCGCTGAGGGCCAATGTCCTGCTGGCCAATATTCCGGATATGAAAGCTATCGTGCTGGGCGAACTGCTGTTTTCGGAGCAGAGGGCATCGCCGGAAATAATCAGCCACATTGAAAAAACTATCGCAGAGAACAATTATAAAATCAGCACCAGGCAAATCAGCGAAATCTACAAGCATCCTTACGGAAGCGATATATACTGGCTGGTGCTCAAGGCCGAGGCCGAACAGGCGGGCGTCAAAATATCGAGAGAATATGCGGGCAGCCTCCTGGGGAGAATGATACCGAGGCTTTTCCCCGAAACAACATACCAGGAAATGGTCAGGTCACTGATGAACCAGCGAGGCGTGCCGGAGGATGAAATGCTTGAGACGTTCTCAAAATTATTGGCGGTGCTGGAATACGCCAAAATGATAACCTCAAATGAAGACATTACAATCTCACAGGCAATGCATAACGCCGACTGGGAAAATGAGACTATCAACGCTGAAGTTGTTAGATGTGATTCGAGAGTATTTGCCGCCGGCCAGAGCGAGCCTTCGGAACAGGAATCGACCGACCAGTTCAACAAATACAAGGCTGTTTTCCCCGGCAGCCTGACAGATTCGAATTCTTACGGTTTCGGATACAAGCTGCCCGACAGGGTCCAGCTGGAATACGTCGCGGTCAAACGCGATGATATAGCATCGATAATAACGGTGCCTGCGCAGGAAGAGGCGGAGGATTACTACCAGAAGCATATAAAGCAGTTTACCACATCGGTGCCGTCGGACCCGAACGACCCGAATTCGGAGCCAATCGAGCAGACAAAAAGCTATGTCGAGGTCGCAAAGGTCATCTCGGACAAGCTGCTGACCGACAGAATAAACACGATGGCGGAAAAAATCCTTCAGGAAGCCAGAACACAGACCGAAGCAGCCTTTGAAAATGTAGACATACAAAAGCTCACCGACGAACAAATCAAGAAGTCGTCAGGCAATTACACAACCGCCGCTGAGCAGCTCTCAAAAAAATACAAAATCAAAGTCTATTCCGGCTCAACAGGCCTGCTCAGTGCTACCGACATCCGAAATGATAAAACCCTCGGAACGCTGTATCTAAAAAGCCCGGGATTCAGTGCCGTTGCGCTGCCGCAGGTGGTTTTTGCAGTCAACCCTATTAATTCCGCAGAACTCGGGCCTTCCGACGTCGCCAAACCGAGGATTTATGAGAACATCGGACCCATTAGAGATATGATGGGCAAAATAATGATGATTGTGCGGATAATCAAGGCCGAAAAGTCCGCTGAGCCGGAAAGCTTAAATCAGACCTACAGCATAAAAACAATCGATTTTGAGCAGGACCCTAATGCAGGCAAAAAAGAAACCTTTTCGGTGAGGAACATGGTGACAGATGACTTAAAGAAACTCGCAGCGATGAATACCGCCAAAACTTATGCGATGGATATCGTCAAACTTGCAGCCGATAAGGGATGGGAAAATGCTGTCGATGAGGCCAACAAACTTTATGGCATGCAAAACAAGACAACGGATACCGAGCCTAACACCTTCAGGCTGCAAAAGATGACCGACCTGACCAGAATATCCAGAAAGGCACTGGAGACTGCGGACGTGCAAAGCGAGGGCGACCCTGCTCATCAGAGCATAATAAACCGGGACATTGCCGAAAGTCTGTTCAGAGAGCAGCTCTATTCTCTCGTCCCCGCCGACAGCAACACCGCCAAGACAACGCCACTGGTTATGGAATTTAAGCCTTACGGGAGTTATTATGCCGTCAAGAGCATCTCCGTAAAACGGCTTAATCTGGAAGGATACGAACAAGTCAAAGCCGGGCAATTCTTTAAGGATAACTTCATTCAGTCCCAGGACCTTTCTGTCGTGCATTTCAACCCCGAAAACATCTTGAAACGAATGAATTTCAGGATGGTCGAGAAAGCTCTGATTCAGACAGATGTCAATGAGGCCAATGTACCGGCGGAATCCAAAAAGAATTTATAATCAGATGGAATTTAAGAATAAAAACGTTTTTTCCCTGACCTTTGTGGGGCTGGCGAGCTGGATAGTTCCCGGCGCAGGGTATTTTCTCCTGAAGGAAAAAAGCCGGGCCATAATAGTATTTACCGTTGTCGTTCTGACTTTTATCACAGGTTTATACATCGGTTCAATCGGGGTGGTCGACCCGGTTGGGGCGAAGATGTGGTACGTAGCACAGATTATGAGCTCGCCCGCGGTGGCCGCTATCGGATACATCTCGGCAGGCGGAGAATATCCGGTTTATGGAAGACCGAGCGAAGTCGGCCAGATATACACCGCCGTTGCGGGTCTGCTTAACCTTTTGTGTATCATCAATTCCGTCTATCTGGCATACGCCGGAAGGGTGGAATCCTCTGGAGATTGAGATGCTGATTGTAACAGCCTTAATAATTTCGACTTTTACGGCGCCGGAAAATCTCGGAACAAATCCGCAGTCGATGCTGTGGCTGCTGCCGCTGACGGCGGCGGTGGCCGTTGCCTACAAGGCGATGAAACTGCCGACAATCACGGCGGGTAATTTTATTAAGGAAGCGGTTCTCTTATTTGTCTCGATTGCTGCATTTATGGCCATCACCGCACTGGTCCTGTTTGCTGTGGCCTGGGTAGTTACAGAATAACCGGTTGCGTCCGCCACAACGGCCTGTATTTAATCGAACTGCTCTAATGAGGCATTCTCAAGTATACCCAGCTCCACAAGTGCGTTGAAGGCGGCCCTTTGCTCTGCCTCTTTTTTGTTTGTCCCCCAGGCGCTGGTGAAATGGCGGCCGTTAATAACCACTTCCGACTCGAAACACTTGTTGTGGTCGGGCCCTTTTTCATCCAGCAGCTCATAAATCGGCGAGGTATTAAGCTGCTGCTGAGCATATTGCTGCAGGAGGGATTTGAAATTGCCCTGGGTTTGTTCGGCGTCGGCCTTGTCAATCAGCGAAGCAAAAACCCTCAAAATAAACTCAGCGGCAGCTTCGAACCCGCCGTCGAGATAAATCGCCGCTATGACAGCTTCAAACAGACCTGCGGAAAGAGACATCGACATCGGGCTGTGATTGTTGGCCATACCTTTGCCAATCTTCAGGAACTTGTGCAGCCCCATTTGTTTGGCGAGTTTGGCGCAGGTCTTGCGGGAGACAAGCATACTCTTTACCTTCGTCAGGTCGCCTTCCAGATAACCGGGAAACTGGTCGAAAAGCTGCCGGCAGATAACTATGGCCAGGACCGCATCGCCCAAAAATTCGAGCCTTTCATTGCACAAAAAGCGATTGTCCACCGCGGAGGAATGAGTGAACGCCTTGGACAGCAGATTGCGATTGTGAAATTTGCAGCCTATTATCTGCTCGATTTGCTGTAGAGTTTCTTCGTCCATCCTATTGCGATATCTTTCTGCAAAATGCACGTGAGCAGATTACGAATATCGTTGCCCTCAGCGATATTCGTAGCCGGCTCAACATTGCAAAACCGCCTCTATTCTATGTAAAAGATGAGCCATTTGTCAAGTCAGAAGTAATTTCTAACTGGTAAGCTGCAAACTTGCCAGGGCCACGAACTTATCCTCGACAAACTCAAAAATGCCGTCAATTCCGGTTACTGTAAAGATACCCCTGGTCGCAGCGGCAACGTTACAGAAAACCAGCTTGTGGCCGCAATCCGTCAGTAACTTTCGCAGTTTCAGGAACTTTGACAGGCTTGAAGAAGTTACAATATCGACACCTGAGAAATCTATCACCACGTCGCAGTCTCCTCTGTCACGAACGATTTCGGTAACAGCTTTGAGCTCATCGCCCATTTGCGGCTCCCCCGGCAAATCTACCAGGATTATGTCTTCTGACCAATTCTGGATTCCCATTTTAGCTCTCCTATAATCTTACATATTTCGGTCTAACCTGCTGTATCGGCACAAATTCAGGGCCGGTTAAGAAAAAAAACAGCGATTTTCCACACCGCAATCGACCTATAAAAACAGATATTTCTGCATTTAGTAACCCCTGCTGACGGTAAACCTCCTGAATAACGCTGAAAGCGTTCCCATCCATCAATGCAGAATCGGTATCGTTATACAACTAAAATCGCTTGCAGGCGGTGTTAAATATCCCTAAAATAACGCCCTGCGTTAAAATCGAGGAAAAAAACTATGCTGGCCAGACTGCACAGCGTTACAGTTGAGGGAATTGAGGGTGTTATCTGCGAGGTCGAAGTCGATGTCGCCCGCGGCGGCTTTGAAAAATCCACTATTGTCGGGCTGCCCGATGCCGCTGTAAAAGAAAGCACTGAACGGGTCAAAAGCGCCATCATCAACTGCGGCTACAAGTACCCTAAAACACAATCGCTGGTAAACCTTGCGCCGGCGGACATAAAGAAGGAAGGGCCGGCCTTTGATTTGCCCATCGCCCTGGGGATGCTGCTGGGCAGCGGTGTTTTCGCAAGCACGATTCTAAAGGACTTTGTAATTGTCGGCGAACTGGCGCTGGACGGCAGAGTAAGGCCGGTAAACGGCGTTTTGAGTATGGCAATGACGGCCAAAACAAACGGTTTTAAGGGCATTATTGTCCCCTTAGACAATGCTAAGGAAGCTGCGGTTGTCCAAGATATTGAGGTTTACGGCGTCGGCTCTCTGTCGCAGGCGGTAGGATTTTTGAGCGGGCAATTGCCGCTTCAGACCACCGTAATTGATATAGATGAGATTTTCAATGTCGAGAGCAGGTATGATGCCGATTTTTCCGACGTCAAGGGGCAGGAGAGCGTCAAAAGGGCGTTGACGGTCGCCGCCGCAGGGGGACATAACATATTGATGATAGGCCCGCCCGGCGCAGGCAAAACGATGCTCGCCCAGCGTCTGGCGACCATACTGCCGCCACTGAACCTGGCTGAATCCCTTGAGACGACCCGTATTTATTCATCGACAGGATTGCTGGAAAAAGGCAAGGCCCTGCTGGCTACCCGGCCTGTAAGGATGCCTCACCATACCGCAAGCGGGCCGGCACTGGTCGGCGGAGGGACTAATCCCAGGCCCGGCGAACTGTCCCTCGCTCATCACGGAATATTGTTTCTTGACGAGTTTACTGAATTCCCGCGTCACGTTCTGGAAATGATACGCCAGCCTCTCGAAGACGGCACTGTCACCGTGTCCCGCGCAAAACGGAGCATAACCTATTTTGCCAGATTTCTGCTTGTTGCCTCCTGCAATCCCTGTCCCTGCGGTTTCTACGGCTCAGACAACCGCCGCTGTAAATGCACCCCCAACCAGGTTGAAAGGTATATGTCGAAGATATCGGGGCCGCTGCTGGACAGGATTGATATTCATATTGATGTGCCGTCGGTCACTTTCAGCAAGCTGCGGTCAAAGTCGAGCCAGTTGGACTCTGCTTCGATAAGGGCTGATGTTGTAAGAGCCAGGAAGATTCAGGTCGGACGATTCGGCGACGGCAAAATGATGCTCAATGCGAGGATGACCCATAAACAGGTCGAGAAATTCTGCCGGCTCGACACCGCCGGCGAAATGCTGCTCAAACAGGCGATGACCGAATTCGGGCTGTCGGCCCGGGCACACGATAAAATCTGCAAGCTCGCCCGGACGATAGCTGATTTGGCCGGCGCAGAAGACATCCAGGCCGTCCACATCGCCGAGGCGGTAAGCTACCGGAAATTAGACAGGAAATTGTAACAACTCCAAAGAAACCCCGAAATTAAACTTATCTGAGCAAATATACAAATGAGAATGTGCAGCTTTCACAGTATAGCGGTTTTCGGACTCCTGGTCATTTTGCTGTCTGTTTTAGGATTTTCATTTCTGGGAAAACGCGGTGTATGGGAGCCGGATGAGGGATACTACATAGGCGCTGCGGTCAATATGCTTGACAAGGGAACTTACCTTGTCCCGCGTCTGGGCGAGGAGGGCGAGGACATATTTCTCGAAAAACCGCCGATGATATACTGGGGCATAATGGCGGGGCTGAAAATCTTCGGACACAATGAGTTTGGCGCACGGGCGTTCAACGCCTTTTGCTATTTACTCACTTGCCTTTCTGTAGGATTGCTGGGGTTTTATATCTTCGGCAGTAGGATTGATGCGACAGCATCAGCTTTTATTTACGCCACAATGATTATTCCCTTTATAGCCTCGGGTTTTGTTACGCCCGACACGCCGTTGACTTTATGGACTACGCTTGCTGCTGCTGCGTTCTGGAACAGCATAAAGCCGGATGTCCGAAGTCCGGCGGTCTGGAAAATAATGCTCTGTTTTGCTGTTGGGGCGGGTTTTCTTGCCAAAGGACCTGCGGCCCTTATCCCCTGTGTGGGGATGTTCAGTTACCTGATGGTTACCAGGCAAACAGGAAGATACCTGTTCAGCCGGTGGATGTTTGCCGGTCTTGCTGTTTTTTGTATGGCAGGGCTAAGCTGGTATGTTTATGTGTCAATCAAATTTCCCGGAGCAGCCGGGTATTTTTTCGACAACCAGGTTTGGGGGCGCCTGTTTTCGGAGAAATACGACCGTAACCCCGGAATGAAAGGCGCCCTGATTTATTTGCCTGTTATAATCCTGGGGTCGCTGCCCTGGTCGGTAATCTGGTGGGAAAAAAGGAATCTTGTCAGAGACACTTTTTTCAGCAAAAAGTGGTGGGCAAATCTTGCGTCTTCTCCGCAGTTGCTTTTCCTGGTCTGCCTGTTTTTTGTTCCTTTGTGCATACTTTGTTTAGCAAGCTCCAAACTGGGTCTGTATGCCCTGCCGCTTTTTCCTGTTTTGGCGGTGGCGACAGCAAGACTGTGGAGGCAAAAAATGCCTTCCGCTGTGCATGCGAGGATGGCGGATAATATCAAAATATACGCACGTCCGGCGGTTCTGATAAGTTTGTGGATTTTTGTTTTATTGGGTGTAAAACTTGGAGTTGCTCATTATCCTACAGGCAGAGATGCAAGGGCCTTGTGGAAAGAAATCAGCGATTATCTTCCAGCCGAAGGTTATGAAATTGTAATGGTCGACGAGCAGGCCAACGGTTTGCTGTTCTACGGGGCCAAAGAAGTTGAGAACATAACAAAGCGCGATAATCCGTACCCAACCTTTGTTGTGCCGGAAAACATTACCAGAGAATTAAACGATGCTGCGACGGAGAAACTTATATTTCTTGTCCAGGGCGATTGTCGGATTGCTGAAACGGAAAAATATCTTGAACAGGCCGGTATCGCCTTTGAAAAAATTTCCCTGAAAAATAATAAAGTTTTGCTGATTTGCAGACAGCAGAGCCTGAAAACAAAAAATGGCTGATAGCTGAAAGCATCGAGGCGGGGAGCATCACCGAGACAATGTTCGGTAGGCGGCCTGCATTAAACGTAATCAGTCCGGAGCGATTCCGATTTTCCATAAAGAAATTTCTGTGTTTTACCCACAAAAAGGCCGTTTGCTGCAAAAAATTACAGTATTTTGGCAAAACAGCCGAAAAGTCCACCGTATTTCTTGTCGATACAAGCCCAGATAAAAACAAGATAGTGGTCCGATAAACGAACAGAATCTTAAAGCCGGACATATATACTTTAGACAGGATTTATACGAGAGGATGTTTTTGCCGGGGTTTGATAGTTTGACAACAAGGTTATTGAGCAGTATAATATAAGCGGCGGGAAGAAGTAACTTCGGCCCATCCTGAAATTTGAGGTGGAAAAATGTTTGAGCGTTTTACAGACCGTGCACGAAAGGTTATGGCGCTGGCCAATCAGGAGGCGCAGCGATTTAACCATGAATATATAGGAACGGAACACATCCTTCTGGGACTGGTTAAAGAAGGCAGCGGCGTAGGTGCAACCGTTTTAAAAAACCTGGATGTGGACATAAAGAAACTGCGGCTGGAGGTGGAAAAATACGTCAAGAGCGGCCCGGATATGGTTACGATGGGCAAACTGCCGCAGACGCCGCGAGCCAAAAAAGTCATTGAGTACGCAATCGAGGAGGCTAGGGCGCTTAACCATAATTACGTCGGCACAGAACATATCCTGCTGGGCCTGCTGCGAGAGACCGAAGGTATAGCGGCACAGGTGCTTATGGGGCTTGGTCTGAAACTCGAGGATGTGCGTCAGGAGGTACTGAATTTGCTCGGAGCCAGCATCGATGAGGGGCCGACCGACCTTGAAATGAAGATGGAGCCGACCCTCGGCAAGCCGAGGCCCAAGAGCAAAACCCCCGCCTTGGACAGTTTCGGCAGAGACCTGACACAACTGGCCGCAGACGGTGAACTCGACCCTGTAATCGGCAGAAAAAATGAAATCGAACGGCTGATACAAATCCTCTGCAGGCGAACCAAAAACAACCCTGTCCTGCTGGGCGAGGCAGGCGTTGGAAAAACCGCCATCGTCGAGGGACTCAGCCAGCAGATAATAAATAATCAGGTCCCCGAAATCCTCAAGGCTAAACGTATCGTTGTGCTCGACCTGGCGATGATGGTCGCGGGGACTAAATACCGCGGGCAGTTCGAGGAAAGAATAAAAGCGGTCATCAACGAGGTCAGAAGGGCTAAAAACGTTATACTGTTCATTGATGAGCTGCATACACTTGTTGGGGCAGGAGGGGCTGAAGGTGCTATTGATGCCTCTAACGTGCTAAAACCGGCGCTTGCACGTGGGGAGGTCCAGTGCATTGGTGCTACAACTCTCGATGAGTACAGAAAATACATCGAAAAAGACGGTGCTTTAGAAAGACGCTTTCAGACGATAATCGTTGAGCCTCCGACAAAGGATGAAACTCTCGAAATACTCCGCGGACTACAGGGCCGTTACGAAGCTCACCATATGGTCAAATTCACCGATGAGGCCCTTTATCAGGCGGTCGAGCTTTCTACCAGATACATAACTGGTAGATGCCTGCCAGACAAGGCGATTGATGTTGTAGATGAGTCCGGGGCAAGAGTGCGGCTTAAAAATATGACACCGCCTCCGGACCTGAACAATATCGAGCAGAGAATCGAGCAACTGCAGAGAGAAAAAGATGATGCTGTCAGAAGCGCCGACTACGAGCTGGCTGCATCGCTGAGAGATGAAACGCAGAAGCTGCTGGACGAAAAAGTGCAGTTACAAAAAAAATGGTATGAAAAGAGCAGGGAAACCACAGGCGTTGTGGACGTCGAGGCCATTGCCGAGGTCGTCAGCAAGATGACGGGCATTCCTCTGACAAAGCTGGAGAAAAAAGAGACTCAGCGGCTTTTGGAGCTTGAGACTGAACTGCACAAGCGAATCGTTTCGCAAGATGAGGCAATCAACGCTATGGCCAAAGCGGTAAGACGCAGCAGAAGCGGACTAAAAGACCCCAACCGACCAATGGGCTGCTTTATCCTACTCGGCCCTTCCGGCGTGGGGAAAACCCTCCTGGCAAAAGCACTGGCAGAGTTTCTGTTCGGCGATGAAAACGCCCTGGTACAGCTCGATATGAGTGAATTTATGGAAAAGCATAACGTCAGCCGGCTGGTTGGAGCCCCGCCTGGCTATGTGGGTTATGAAGAAGGGGGACAGTTGACCGAAAGAATCAGACGACGGCCTTATGCTGTGCTGCTGCTCGATGAAATCGAAAAGGCACATCCCGATGTCTATAATATGCTGCTGCAGATTATGGATGAGGGCAGACTGACCGACAGCTTCGGACGACACGTCGATTTCAAAAACGTCATACTCATTATGACCAGCAACATCGGGGCAGACCTGATTAAAAATCAAGCCGGTTTCGGGTTCGGCAAGAAAACAGCGGAGGCCACCTACGAAAAAATGAAGGAAATGCTGCACAAGGAGGTCGAGCATCATTTTAGGCCGGAGTTCCTCAATCGTCTTGATGACACAATTGTCTTCAAAGCCCTGACGAGGGATGACCTGCGAATCATCGTTGACCTTGAACTTGCCAAGGTATTCAAACGCCTGACGGAGCACGGCCTGAAGCTGGAACTGACCGAACAGGCCAAGGAATTCCTCATCGACAAAGGCTACAGCCCCGAATTCGGCGCCAGACCTTTGCGAAGAGCCATCGAGCATTACATAGAAGACCCGCTTTCGGAGGCTGTTCTGCGAAGCGAGTTCAAGGACAAAAACGTGGTGAAGATAGATGTTCAGGATGATGAGCATCTAAAACTCGAAGGCGTTAAGGTAAAACAGGGCAGTGAAAGCGAACAGCCTGTTGCCAAGACACAGGCTTAAACAGATAAACAGCGGGATGAATGAAAAAAGTCCGCCCCAAAATCTTCGCCGGCTATTTTTGCGTCATCTCAATTTCTGCCGGGCTTTGCTGTTTGGCCAAGAGAGATAAAAATCTTTGTCTCTCAACCCACTCCACCTGGCCGCTAAACCTTAATACAACAAATCCGTCCTCCAGGAAAGATGAGCCGTAGTTTTTTTCGGAATAAGCCAGAATCGTGTCAGGTGGACATGCAAAATCAATCCATCGGCCTCTGTATTGCGGGCTGCCGAGCCGGCCCCCCCCCACCAAACTTTCCTTGATGCTGTCGATATAGGACTGGGGCGGTATTGAACCGTGCTCTTTGCGGTACTGCTGGACTATTCTGCCCAGATGCTCCATCGCCCGCATAGATTCCGAGCGATTGACCCAGTCTTTGAAGTTAATCATCGCCACAATCGCAACAGCCGTAATAACTATTGCGGTTACGAAATCTATCAGAACGGTTTTTTGCCGCCGGTTCATATTGCGTAAATATACGATAATGCGCTTATGCTGTGCTAAAGCGTTTCTTCAAAAAAACAAGGGCGGAGGAGCTAACTTTTTATTTTCACCTTTCCGTCCTGGACGATTATCCTGTCCTCCGCAAACAGCTTTATCGCCTGCGGATATGCGATACATTCCTGCTGGAAAACCCTCTCGGCAAGCGTCTCCGCCGTATCATCATCTTTAACCGGGCAGGTGCGCTGAACGATTATCGGCCCTTTGTCGTATTCGTTCGTACAGAAATGCACCGTGCAGCCGCTCACCTTGCAGCCCGCCGCCAGAACAGCCTCGTGAACATAATGTCCCCACATACCCTTCCCGCCGAAACTCGGCAGCAGCGCAGGGTGTATGTTCATCACGCGGCTGGTATACCTTTCCGGTATCTTCCACAGGCACAGCCAGCCGCCCTGAATGACCAAATCGACATTCGCAGCAACAAGTTCCTCCTCGATGAATTTGCTGAACTGGTCTATATCAGGACAATCTTTTTTGCGGATGATTTTTACATCCAGCCCGGCGGCTTTTGCCTTTTCAACCCCTGCCACAGTCGAAAGCGAGCTTATTACAACAGCGATTTGTGCGTTCAGCTTGCCTTGTTTGATTTGTTCGAGGATGTTCATCATTGTTCTGCCGCCGCCGCTGATTAGTATCCCAAGCCGAACCGGTTTTTTGTTTCGTGTGTCCCGCACCGGCTCTGCCTCGACGTCCTGTTCGAGATTAATAGCCTGGTTCACCAGCCCGTCGGCACACTGGTTTTTTTCTCTGGTTATATGCTCGACTTTCCAGTCTTCAAGGCTGTTGAGCAGCTTGAGCGCTTGCTGAAAAAGCGGCCTGAGTAAATCGCTCTTGACTCTATATTCGCCGTTTAGCTGCCTGACAAGCAGTTCGCTGTCGCTATAAATTGTTACTTTTTTGGCACCAAGCTGGCCGGCAGCCTCAACAGATTTGACAATGCCTGTATATTCGGCAAAATTGTTTGTGGTCTCGCCGAGAAACACCCCCTTTGCTAAAAGCTGGTTTCCGTTTTTGCCCGTAAGAACAAAGCCCGCAGCAGCCGGTCCGGGATTGCCTCTGCTGCCGCCGTCTGTGTAGATAATTATTTCCTCCGGCAATTTATCCTCTCCTTTGCTCATCTTTGCGGGGGCGGTTACAAAGTCGCATCGCCGAGGACAAGTATTCTTGTGCAGTTCGGACAGCGGATTATGTCGTCTTTGGTCATAAGCAGATTGACGCTCTCGACGGTAATGCCCATAAAGCAGCCGCCGCAACTATAAGATTCCGTCTTATTGTCACCCTGTTTTTCAACCACCGCCAGCGCCTCGCCATCGTACGTCTCGGCCACACGTTTGAATACCTCCAGCGGCACAGGCTGTATAGTCTCGGCCTTGCTGTCCCACTCAGCTTGGATTTCCTTTATCTCCGCCTCATACCTGACCGCCAGGGTATCGGCTTCCTTTCTGATTTTCTCAAGTTTTTGTTTCTGCTCCTCTATCTGCTCTTTGATGCTCTTTGCCTCGGCCTCGTCGGTTTCGATGTCCTTCATCAGCTCCAGTACCTGGGTTTCAATCTTGGAGTTGTCGGCCCTGGTGGTATTAAGACGAGTCAGAAGTGCCGCATATTCCTTGTTTGTCTTCGCAGTGTTAAGCGCCGTTCTCGCTTTTGTTATCTCTTCGTCTTTGGTTGCCAGCTCCAGTTCAAGACGGTCGGCCTGGACCTTGGTCAGCTGAATCTCTTCTTTTTTGGCTTCGAGAGTATTTTGGAGGCTTCTGACCTGGTTTTCCTGTATGATTACGTTCCTTCTGCATCTGGCAAGTTTTGCCTTTGCAGCCCGCAGACGACTTTCAATGCTTTGTAGTTCTATCAACCCATTTAAAACGGGGCCCATTTAAACTCCTTAAATCTCTGCTAAAAATTCCTGACGGTCTATTATCGCCGCTCTTCCGCCAATCTTCAACAAAAATTTCCGGTTCTATTTTTGAAGCCGTTTATTTATAATCGCCGGAATATGAAAAATTTGCTGAAAAAGCTTATTAGGGCCGATTCAACGGCAGAAAAAGGCGAACTGGCGGCTGCAAAAATTATCGCCGCTGAGCTTGGGTGCTGCGGCGTAAGCTGCCGGATAGATAAATGGGAGCAAACAAGGGCAAATCTTAGTGCCGGCCTCAAATCGAGCTGTCGCAGGGGTGCGATTTTGTTTGCCTGTCATCTCGATGTTGTACCGCCCGGCCAGATAAAGTGGAAAACACCGCCGTTTGCAGCGGTCGAGAAGGCAGGGAAAGTTTACGGCAGAGGCGCCGCAGATATGAAAGGCCCTATTGCCGCAATAGTTACCGCTGTCAGGCAGATTGCCGAGACAAAAGTCAAGTTACAGGGCGATGTTGTAATTTTTGCGGCTGCTGGCGAAGAAACCGACAGTTGCGGCGCAAAAAAATTTGTCGAAGGCTTCTATAAGAAGCTGCCGAAACTGGCCGGCGTAGTTATTACCGAGCCAACAGATTTTGAAGTTGTTACCGCACATCGCGGCCTGCTGTGGCTGCAAATCAGCACTAAAGGCAAAGCCGCCCACGGCTCAACGCCACAACTCGGAATAAGCGCGATAAATTCAATGAGATTGCTGCTGAATGAATTGGATAATTACAAAATTAAGTTTAAACCTCACGAACTGCTCGGCCAGTGTTCAGCAAGCATAAATACAATTACAGGCGGCAATGCCATCAACATCGTCCCCGACAAATGCACCATCACGATGGACATCCGCACACTGCCGGGCCAGAACCATCAGCAAATTATTAGCGATTTGCGGAAAATCTTTGCTAAACTGAAACGAAAAAATCCCGCTTTTGATGCGGAGGTTTCCATAATAAGGGAAGTAGTTGCGATGGAAACAGATAACAGGTGCGATTTTGTAAGGGGATTTTGTTCCGCTGTCAGTGTTGATGAAACAAAAGCGGTCGGCTTTACAACCGATGGCCCTTATTTTGCGTCCCTCGGTGTGCCGGTAGTTATTTTCGGCCCGGGCAGGCCGGAACTTTGCCATAAGCCGGATGAATATATTGAAGTGAGCGATTTGGAAAAGGCCGTTGAACATTACAAAAAAATCATTTTAAGTTTTTTAGCGTAAGTGAAGGAGAATTATCTGATGAATCGCAGAGAAAGAATGCGAAGGTGTTATTTTAACGAGGAAATAGATCGGCCTGCGGTGTTCAGCAGGATTCTGTTTCCGCCGAACGACCCCAGCTACGACAAACTCAAGGCGTATCTCGATGCCCACAGCGAGTTGAAGCTGACCTGGGATGCCACAAGGCTGCAAACGCCATACCCCACCGATGTAAGCACAGAACCTTACTCAGATGCTTTCGAGCGCAGAGTGGAGGTCGTGCATACGCCCAAAGGCGATTTACGCAAGTCCACATACGTCGGCCTTAAGGGGCAGCCGCCGATGCACGAAACCTATCTGCTCAACAACCCCGATGATGCTGAAAAGTACCTGTCACTGCCTTTGCCAAAAGTCGGCGGTGATGTGTCAGGCTTTTTCGCCGCCGAGAAAAAGGTCGGCGATAAGGGTATCGTAAATATCTTTCTGGGTGTTAATCCCGGCGGTATGATAGCATCGCTCTTTGGCACGGAAAACTTCGCAATTATGTCTGTGATAGAAAGGGATTTGATTCATACCCTTTGCGAGAGGGAAAAGAAAATCCTTACAAGTCTGGTTAAATTCCTCATCTCCAAAAAAATCGGGCCGTATTTCGGGATGGAAGGTGAGGAGCTGATAGTGCCGCCTCTTCACGGCCCTGCCGATTCTCAGGATTTTAACGTCAGATACGATAAACCCATTATCGAACTGGTTCATAACGCAGGCGGGCGTATGCACATACACTGCCACGCCTCGATAAAGAAGGTGCTGCCCGGCTTTGTCGAGATGGGCGTGGACGTTCTGCATCCATTCGAGGCCCCGCCGATGGGCGATGTAACTCCAAAAGAGGCCAAAGAGATTATCCGCAACAAGATGTGCTACGAGGGAAACATCCAGATTAACCGGATGTATGAATTTAAGCCGAAGGACATAGCAGAGGAAGTAAAACTGCTGATTGCCGATGTTTTTGACGACCACAAGGGGCTTATTGTCAGCCCTACAGCTTCGCCGTATATCTTCGGCGCAGGCGAAATATGTTCCCCGCAATATAAAGCAATGGTAGACGCGGTGCTTGCGTGGAAGGGATAAACAGGGAGACACCTTTGAATTCGGAAATAGAATCCATTCTTATAAGAGAGGGCGCTTCTCTGGTCGGTTTTGCGGACGTAAGTAATTTGCCGGCTGAAAACAGAAACTCAATGAAATTTGCGGTCTCGACAGCCGTTGCCCTTGCCCCATCGGTAATTAAAGGAATATCCAGTGGCCCAACAACGGATTATTATCAGGAATACAACAGGGTTAATCTGCTTCTGTCAAACCTGTGTAAAATTGCAGCAGAGTTTTTAAGAAAGAAAGGCTGCAACGCTGTAATAATAGAGCCGACTGTTAAGGAACTGGACATTAAGACGCTGGTCACAAAGTTCCAGCACAAAACAGCAGCCACGCGGGCAGGATTAGGCTGGATAGGAAAATCGGCGCTGTTAGTAACAGAAAAATACGGCTCGGCTGTTCGCCTTGCGACAGTGCTGACCGATGCGGAATTTGAAGTCGGCGAGCCGATAGAAAATTCCCGTTGCGGCACCTGCGACAGATGCGTAGAACGATGTCCCGCTATGGCGATTGTCGGCAGAAACTGGACGGCTGGATTAGAGAGAGAAACGATGCTGGATGCCTTTAAGTGCTGCGATAATGCGAAGAAAATGTCGAGGGATATAAATCTATCCGCAACTATATGCGGAATTTGCATAAACGCCTGCCCTTGGACGCAAAAATACATTTCGCGTGAAACTACATAATGATATGGACAAAAATAAACTCAGGAAACTGCTGATAGGCGATTTTTCCGTCAAAAGGTTAATCCGCTCGTTCGTTTTTGTATACGTGTCCATTTTGCTTTTTGCATACTTTTTCTCGGACAGATTGATGTTTCCTGCCCGGCCTACAAGCTACAGCGACGACCGGCAGATTATTAAAATCAGGACTGAAAACAGCAGGAATATCTCGGCGATATATCTTTCAAACCCTAACGCAGAATTTACGATATTCTATAATCATGGGAATGCAGAAGATATTGGATATATCCTCGATTTTCTGGAAATATACCGAGACCAGGGTTTTTCCGTGTTTGCCTACGATTATGAGGGTTACGGTACAAGCGGCGGAAGAGCCTCTGAAAAAAATACATATAAAGATGCTGATGCTGCTTATGAGTATTTAGTCAGGCAATTAAAGGTCTCTCCCGAAAGGATTATCATTCACGGGCGTTCTGTAGGCGGCGGATTAGCAACATATCTGGCATCACGTCAAAAAGTCGCAGGGCTGATTCTCGAAAGCTCATTTGTAACCGCCTTTCGTGTCGTAACGAGAATTCCCTTGCTGCCCTTCGACAAATTTAAAAATATTGATAGAATTAAAAAAATATACTGTCCTGTGTTTGTGATTCATGGCAGAAGCGACAGAATAGTGCCGTTCCGGAATGGCGAAAAACTTTTTGAAGCAGCGAACGAGCCGAAACTCAAACTTTGGGTCGATGGCGCAGGGCATAATGATTTGGTGATGGTTGCGGATGATTCCTATTGGGATGCGATTAAACGTTTTACGGATTTAATCAGGAACACTCAGGCAAAGGCAGAAAAATAAAAGATATGAACAAACCCAATTACACACGAAGAGACTTACTTAAAACCATAGGGGCGGGCGCAGCGGCGGCGGCATTGCCGATACCCACCGACCAAAATACCGCGGAACAAAAAAAGCAGGCCGCGGGCGGCGATAATGCAAGAAAAACCGATGTGCTGGTCTGCGGCGGCGGCCCGGCGGGAGTGGCAGCGGCGATTATGGCGGCACGGCAAAAGGCGAAAGTCCTGCTGATTGAGCGATACGGTCGGCTCGGCGGAATGGCCGTCCAGGCGCGTGTAAGCCCGCTTATGGGAAATGTCAAAAGCGATTTTGTTGACGAGGTGCTGAAACATATCGGCGGAAGAAAGCCCAATCTCGAACAGCTCGATATTCAATACGCTGCGATGGTGCAGAAAGCCGGCGCCGATATTCTGCTTCACGCCTGGGCGGCGGATGTGCTGGCAAACGGAAAATGTGTTACCGGCGTGAAACTGCTGACCAAAGGAGGCGATATTCCCGTAAAAGCCGCCGTTACCGTAGATGCCACCGGCGACGGCGATATAGCCGCAATGGCCGGCGCTGAATTTGAAAAAGGCCGGCCCGGCGACGGCCTGATGCAGCCAGCCTCGATTATGTTCACCATTGAAAACGTTGACGAAAAACGGGCGCTGCTTTGCGATTCCGAAGACCAGGCCAGATTTGTCCACGTGCCTGAAGGAATATGGGAAAACGTTGTTGCAGCAGGTCAGGCCTCCGGCGAGCTGCCGCCCACGGTCGGTGTCATTAGGGCCTACGCAGCAGATATGCCGGGCAGGCGTGTAATTAACGCGACCCAGGTCAACAACGTCGATGGCACAAATGCAGATGACCTCACCCGTGCCGAGCTGCAAGGCCGAAAGCAGGCTTATCAGGTGCTTGCATTTCTGAAAAAGCACGCTCCCGGATATGAAAACTCATATATCAGCAATATGCCTGCAATTGTCGGCATCCGGGAGACCCGCCGAATCCTCGGCACAGCATATCTCACACAGGATGATTTAATCAATGGCCGCAGGTGGCCTGACGCTGTTGTCAAAGCCGCAAGATTTTCAATGGATATCCACAACCCCGCCGGCAGCGGCCAGGCCGAGGGCAAAACAGCCGGCACGCAGGGACGCTCCGTAAAGGTCAAGCCTTACGATATTCCCTATGGTTGTCTCCTCCCCCGACAGATAGACGGCCTGCTATTGGCCGGGCGATGTATCAGCGGCTGCCACGAGGCACTTGCATCCTACAGGGTGCAGTGCATCGCTCTGGCAACCGGCGCCGCCGCCGGCACCGCAGCCGCAATCGCCGTAAAGAAAAGCCTCCAGCCGCGAAATGTCGACCCCGCAGAAGTCCAGAAAATCCTCGGCATAAAGGCGTGATTTTGCGAAGCAAAATTTGAGGCAGTATCAAAATTCAAACTCGTCTTTGAAGGCGGTTTTGAAGTCATAGACATCGTTGAAATCGTCTATCGAATCGGTCGGCTGGGCGCTCATCCATTTATGGTCTATCATCATATAAACGATTTCGCCGAAATCGCGTGTGGTTTTCACGGCCCAGTTGTTCAGCACCAGCATCGCCAGGGCGCCCCATTTTTCGAGCGCCAGCCTTCGCAGCCCTTCGCAAAGCACCTGGCCGCTGATATGCCCCGGCTCTGCGAGCATCTTTTTGGCGGTATAACCCAGCCCCTCGTAAACAAACCTGGCGGCGTCCGGATGGTATCTGCCGTCCTGCCGTGCGATTTCTTCGAGGCTTCTTTTCATCTTTTATCTTTCACCATCATTTTTTGCACTTTCATAACAAGTGTAAATCTTATGTTGGTTTCTGTCAAATCGGAACCACAGCAGAAAAACCCGCTCACCTTGCAATTTCCCCGAACAGGGTTAAAGGACTTGTTTTCGTTATTTTCACCCTCACGAATTGCCCCGCCAGTTCGACAGGCCCGTTAAAAACCACTATCCAATCCTCTGCTGTTCTGCCAACTAATTGCGGCTGTTCTCTCATATCGCCTGCATCCAGGTGCGGCTTCTTGCTTAAGCCCTCGACCAGAATTTTTACCTCTTTGCCCAAAAATTTTCCGCTCAGTTCATCGCTTATCTTTTCCTGCACAGCCAGCAATTTGATATTTCTTTGACTCTTCACTT
>Ga0315284_10003167_pt1 | contig 23381 bp, 33 predicted proteins | sample YL17G09_16_MG_FD_203696 | JGI IMG/M metagenome (GOLD analysis project Ga0315284, IMG submission 203696) | Sediment microbial communities from Yellowstone Lake, YNP, Wyoming, USA - YL17G09_16 | ecosystem: Environmental > Aquatic > Freshwater > Lake > Sediment | place: USA: Wyoming | collected...
AGTCATGACACAAGTTGGGAAAATTTTGCTATTCGTGGGGAACTCGCCGCCGACCATGCTGATCCAATTGAACTTCGTGAATCATGCAAAAGTTGCCATTCAACATGGCGTAAAAAGTATCGACAACATTATTCTAAACGTCAATTAATAAACATACAGTAACGTATATTTAAGGTATGAACTTTACTGTAACTGATTTGCGTACGATTATCAATGAAGCTGTCAATGATGCTTATAAAGTTTTAGGTGTTTCACCATCTGCGTCGGATGAAGAAATCAAAAAAGCGTATCGAAACAAAGTAATTAGTCTTCATCCTGATAAGAACCAATCTCAAGGAAAAGACACCGCAGCAGAGATGATGCGTGTGAACGTTGCATTTGGTTTATTAAAAGATCCTACAAAACGAATGCGATACAATATGTTTGGCGACAAGACGATGGATGTACACACCGCCGAACCGTCGAAGTCACAATCTTCTGGTTTTAAACCTAAACCTTCCCCTCCTCCTGCACGACCTCAACATCATGAAAAACCTGACCGCGGTCCTGAGTCATATGAAGAGTATACAAGTCGAAGAGACGCAGAACAACGCGCCGAAGAAGAAACCGATCGATCGAGGTCCGCGAACCAATCTAAACAAAAAAAGTCGAGCAATTACGGTCGTACTTACGGTCCTAAGGCCATTTTCGATCTCGTGTATCTTGAATTCACTGATAGATCCTCTAAGGAACAAACGAAGTTTTGGGCTATTAGTGCAGAATATGAAGATTCTCCTAACTACGAATACATGGTTTATATTAGGTATGGGAAACTTGGAACATCAGGTGCTACCGCAAGTAAAGGGTTTCATGATTGGACCAGTGCGCAGACATTTTATAAAGCTAAAATTCGTCAAAAAAAGTACGGTGGGTATCGAGAACGACAAGCACCTGAAGGATTCTGGAAAAATGTTCGACCGGTCGGGTCTGCTTCGAAACCACCGTCGAAAAAACCCGGCGTCAGCAAAAAAGATACGTACAAAATTTATCGTGGAAAATATCCCAACCCAGCAGTGACAAGATACAAAGGAACTGTGTATAAATCTTCTACAGATACCAAATTCGTCGCCGGCAACCAGGCAAGAGTTAAACTCGATCCAAATGGAAACTTAAACGTTACAGATCCTCACACTGGACATTCACAATCTTGGTATTCAGAAAATGTAATTCGTGAAGAAATTGTAGAATCGGTTATGAAAAGCTTGTCTCACTTTTTATTGTAAATTGGTGTAAATTCAAATAGTGTGTGATACCATTAAACATACTATAAATGAAATTTCCCAAGAAATTTGTTAGTCTTCATAACCATACAACTTTTAGCCCCCACGATGGATTAGGATATCCCAACGAACATTTCGAATTTGCGAAATCCAACGGATTAGACGCCCATGCAATTACAGAACATGGAAATTTTAATTCTTACGCACATTCGCAACTTTTCGTAGAAGAATGGAAGAAAAAGGGAATTGATTTCAAATATCTTCCTGGAATTGAGGCGTATTTTCACCCTGATCTTACTGAGTGGCAACGTGAAAAAGACGCTCATAACATTGCAAAACAGAATAAAAAAGATGCAAAAAAGTTAAACGAAAAACATTTCAAAGACGTTCAAACAATCATCACTCCAATTTCTGATTCTGATGATGAAACGCTTTCTGTTGAAATGACAAATGCTTTAACAATTGAAAATGAAGAGGAGTCAAAAACTCTCAAGCATTTCAATCCGTTGAATCGTCGACATCATCTTGTTTTATTACCTAAAAACGAAGAAGGTTTGCAACAACTTTTTCATTTGACTTCTATGTCTTTCATCAAGGGTTACTACAGGTTTCCTCGCGTTGATGTCAAGATGATTAAGGAAATTGTTAAGAAGGGCAACGTAGTCGCACAATCAGCCTGTATCGCAGGACTTCCTGCGTTTAATATCTTTCGTGAGCTTCAGAAGTATAAATTTGATGAGCTTACGCCTTCGTTATTAGACGACAGCACCGTTCTTGATAAGTGTGTCATCGCCGTAGGCAATGCATATGAGATGATGGTTGATACGTTCGGAAAAGAAAATTACTTCTTAGAACTTCAATTCAATAAGCTTCCTGCTCAAGACGTTGTTAACCGTGCGATCATCGAATTTGCAAAGAGAAATGGTGTTACGGGTCAATTGACTTCCGCGGCCGACTCTCATTATTACAATCCTGACGTCTGGAAAGAACGAGAACTCTATAAGAAGCTTGGGTTCATGAATTACAAAGAATACAGCGCTGATTCTTTGCCAAAATCAAAAGATGAACTTAAGTGTGAACTTTATCCGAAGAATGCAACGCAGATGTGGGATGAATATCTTTCTGCAAAAGATCGATATTCGTTTTATGATGAATCACACGATGAAATTATCTGTGACGCAATTGAACGATCACATGATATTGCGCATAACATCATCGGAAATATCAAACCTGACCGTAGCGTCAAACTTCCAAAGAAGCTTGTTCCAATTGGTCAAACACCAATTCAATATCTTACTCGACTTTGCATCGAAGGTTTAAAGAAACACGGATTTGATAAGAACAAAGTATACGTTGAACGCCTGAAGGAAGAATTGGGAATCATCAAAGATCTCAACGTTGCAGAATATTTCATTACGTTGGCAAAGATCTTAGATTTGGCGAGAGATGTGACACTATTGGGCCCCGCGAGAGGTAGTGGTGGGGGATCGCTAGTCAATTATGTTTTGTACATTACAGACCTCGATCCGATTCGCTGGGATCTTCCTTTTGCAAGGTTTATGTCACGTTACCGAGTAGGTCTTCCCGATATCGATTGTGACCTAGGCGATCGTGACAAGGTTTTAGATGTTATGAGAGAAGAATTTGGCTACAATAACGTAGTTCCAATTTCAAACTATAACACAACAAAAATTAAGTCTTTAACAAAAGACGTATCAAAGTTTTACGGAATTCCCTTTGAGGAAGTAAACGCCGCAACGATGACAGTTGAACAAGACGTACGTAAGGCAACACAGAAACAAGGAGATGATAAAAATCTTTTCGTTTTAACTTATACTGAAGCAATGAAGTATAGCAAGTCTTACTCTTCCTTCATCGAAAAACATCCTGAGGTCGGCGAAAGTATTGTCGTTCTCTTTAAACAAAACAGAAGTCTCGGACGGCATGCCGGTGGTGTTCTAGTTTGCGACGACCTTGAAACAAAGATGCCACTCATTACGTCGAAAGGTGAACCTCAATCGCCATGGGTGGAAGGTGTACAATGGAAACATCTTGAAAAGATTGGAAACTTCGTCAAGTATGACTTGCTTGGTCTAGAAACGCTTCGTCTTATTGAACGAACAATTTCTTTAATCTTGAAACAAGAAGGAATTGAAAATCCATCGTTTGCAGATGTTCGTAAATGGTTTGATGAACACATGAAAGTCGACAAAATTGATCTTCTGGATCAAGACACGTTCAAAGTTTACTCAGATGGAAAGTGGTGTGGTATCTTTCAAGGTTCGTCATTCGGCGCTCAACGTTTTTTCGAAAAAGCAAAACCAAAAAGCATCATCGATATCGCAGTCCTAACATCAATCTATCGGCCAGGTCCTCTGGCGGCCCACCTTGACAAGCTTTGGTTGAAAGCGCTTGAAGGTGAAGAGTATGATTGGGGTGACAAACGAATCAATGAAATTTTGGCACCAACACGAGGTTTGTTGATCTTCCAAGAAGGTGTCATGGAACTTGCAGAAAAAGTTGCCGGATTTCCAAAAGAAAAATGTGATGAAGTCCGCCGTGCAATTATGAAACGATCAATTTCTGGTGGCGATGCTGCGAAAGCAAAGGTTGATGAAATGAAATCATCGTTTGTCGAAGGCGCAATGCAGAACGGGTATACAAAATCAGTTGCTGAAAACGTTTATGAAAAGATTTCATTTTTCTCAGGTTATGGTTTCAACAAAAGCCATGCTGTTGCATATGCCGTTGATTCATATTATTGTGCATGGTTATTAACACACTATGAACAACTTTGGTTGTGTGCTTATCTAGAATCAATGTCTCATAATCCTGACGATCGTACCAGAGCGTTTTCTGAAGTCAAGGCAATGGGATATGAAATCGTTCCAATCGATGTTAATTATGCAACCAACTCTTGGACGATCCTACCGGGAAAGAAATTTATGCCCTCAATGTCGTCGTGCAAAGGTCTTGGTCTCGCAGCCATCGAGGAAATCGTCGAATATCGGCCATATAAGTCCATTGAACACATGTTGTGGAACACAGATGGGTCTTGGAAGCCTTCAAAATTCAATCGAAGGGCACTTGAAGCCTTGATTAAGATTGGTGGACTGGGTTCTCTTGATGCAATTGGCGAAGGAAAACCTTTTTCATCGTATGCACACATGTATCACATTCTAATTGAAAACTCTGATTTGATTAAAAAATCACCAAAGAAAGATCCACACTTTGGTTTAAAGATATTTTATGAGCTTGCTCGAAGAACGAGAGACGAAGTTAAAGAATGGACACAAGTCGAAAGCGTCTTAAACCAAGTTGAAATTCTTGGAAGTGTTGATGTCAATCGACTTGTTCCTCATGAAATTGCAGTAAACCTTCACAAAAAAGGAATTCGACCAATTGACCAACTTGAAGAAGGCGAAAAGGATATTGCATGGTTGATTTGTCAATCAATCAAACCAAAGAAAACAAAATTAGGAAAAATGTACGGCCAAATGGAGGCGCTCGGACCTTCTGGCAAAATTATTAAGGTTTCAGTTTGGGGATGGAAGGGCGAACCAATAAAACAATTTGGAACGTTTATTGCAGAAATTGAACGTAATTCTTTTGGGTGCTCAACAGTTGCATGGAAATTGAAAGGATTAAATGTATGAAAAACTTACTTGGAAAGCGCGTAGTTTGTATTAAGAAATGTCTTCAAATCTCAACAGGATCTAACGGGATTGTCGAACGTGATCATGAAAACCAATTCATGGTATGGTTTGACGAACCAACGTTCCTCGGCGATGTTGCATCTCAAATGTGGATTTTATCATCAAGATATAAAAAATATTTTGAAGTTGTTGAGGAGACAGAAAAGTGATTACGTATTCTTATGCATGCAAAAATTGCAATCACGAACTAGAGGTCGAACAATCAATTTCAGATGAGTCATTAAAGGATTGTCCTGCGTGCAATAAACCAACGTTGCAAAGAGTAATCATTGCTAGGGGTGGGTTTTTATTAACAGGCGGGGGCTGGTATAAAGACGGATACGATAAATCTAAAAATAACGATTAGTGAACATGTAATTTGACAAATATTGTTGTATGATAAACATCAGTTGGTGAAAGAAATAACATGTCAAACGATAACAAACAAATGGTAGAAAAAATTAAAAAACCAAGAGAACGTAAACGTGTTCAAAAGAAATTTAATGGGTGGAATCCAGATGAAGAAAGCAAGACTTATGATTCTGAATTTTATCTTAAACATAGAAAATATTATGAACGAGGTATTTCAAATCTCGTTGTGTGGTTAAAGGAGAATTTTGAATTTTCATCGATTGTTGATGTCGGCTGTGGTGTTGGTGATTTTCTATTGCCTCTCGCTGAGGACAAGAAAATTTTAGGAATCGATTTCTCTACAGGTGCTCGTGACATGTTGGTCATTGATAAAAGTAAATTCATTCATCATGATCTAACGACGCCTTTTCAAAGCGATTTGGGAAAGTGGGATTTGGTTATGTCTCTTGAAACATACGAACATATTCCAGAACAATTTGAAAATGTGTTTCTTGATAATTTGTGTCACCTAAAGCCAAAGCACTTGATTTTATCGTGTGCTGAGCCGGGTCAAATCGGTCGACATCATTACAATTGTCGAGGCGCTTTAGAAGTAATCCCGATCATTGAAAAACGCGGGTTCATCGTAAATAACGAATTAACAACTTCCTTTCAAAAGCTAAAGAAGCTAGCCAGTTTTTACAAGAAAAATACAGTAATTTTTGATGCCACGTGAAGCGTACGTATACGTTATTAAAAACGTTGTAAATGATCATCGATACGTTGGCAAGTCAATTAACGTAAAATATCGTTTTAAACGTCATTTTAAAGATGCAAAAGCCAATTCATCAGTTGCTCTGCATTGTGCAATGCGTAAACATGGATTTGACAATTTTATTTTAGAGAGCGTTGAAAAATTTCATTCTGAAGATGAAGCGTACGAAAACGAAGCAAAAACAATTCAGAAATTGTTGAGTGAAAATGCTGTTCTCTATAATGAAAACAGCGGAGGAAAAGGCAATTACACGCCAACGGATGAATTGCGAAAGAAAATTTCTGACAAAGTCAAAGAAGGTTTGAGCAAAGTTGATATGGATGAAGTTTATGCTCGGCCTGAATATCGTAAAAATTTATCTAATGCGGTGAAGACATATTTCGTTAAAGAAGAAAATAGAACAGCTGCTTCTGATCGTGCGAAGCAACAATGGAAAAAACATCGTATAAAAATGATGATTGCGCAAGCAAATAGAAAACAACGTAGTATGCATACTCGTAATACGTTTGTAATCGTTCTTAATGATATTCAACATCTTAAACGTGATTATGAAACATTTGGCAAAAGTGAAACACTTGCAAAGTGGAAAATTTCAAACACGGCTTTACGTTCAATTTGTGAACATAAACATCGTCGTTTTGTAATTTCTTGTTTAGGTGTAATTTTAGATCACACTAATGGAGTGTCTCATGTTGACTTGGTGAAAAAATACATTGGTGAAAATTACAAATCATCACGCACAATTAACAGAATCATCGCAAAGAACATTCAACCCTCACCAGCGTCAATTGAGTATGAGCGATGGAAAGAATTACCATTATGAAACATAATCAAACAATTGTTATTTTTGAAGGTCCAGATCGATGCGGGAAATCACAAATCGCCAAAGAACTGTCTCGTCGCACCGGTATTTCTTATTTCAAGGCGTCTTCTGAACACTCAACATATCTTGGTGACAAAAAAGATTTATTTCTAAAACAATTACTTCATGCCGATCCAAGAATGATTGACTTACTTAGACAAACCAAACTGTCGTTAATTATGGATCGTGCGTATCCAAGTGAGTACGTCTATTCCAAAGTAATGAATCGCCCCACAGATCATGATATGTTAAACATCGTTGATCAAGAGTATGCTAGCCTGGGTGCGGTTATCGTTATTTGTTATCGTGAAACATATAAAGGAATTGTTGACGATATTGATCCAAAGATCAACGAAAGCGTTTTAGACAGACTACAGGCAGAATATATTGAATTTGCAAAAACAACAAAGTGTGATGTTATGTTTTTGAATGTATCTGATGAAAATCTTGATAGAGAGGTTAACCAAATTTTAGATTTCATTGTGCATCGCAAACCGTCTGCCATTGAAAACACAGAAAAACTATTGTCTGACGTTGAGAAAGTCAAACGACTTTTTCCTGAGCGTAAAATCAACTTAGCTGTCACAGATGATTCAGAAAACATAATTGCAACAATTGATTATGATGAATTTAATAGAGACGTTAACCAATTATTGGCGATTGCCACAGGATAAATTATGACAAAAATGTTGGTGCAATTGCAATTGTCAAATTATGACAAAGATGGTACGTTTATACTTGAAGCAGATTCTGGGTTTCAGATGATGTTTGGAAGAATTCGAGAGATGATGAAGTTGAATTCGTCTCTTAAATTTGACATTCTCATTCCCTGCAGAGATCAGCTTCGTACCCAACCAGAAGACATAGTTCCAGATTTATTTAAGTTTGACAGAATTAACTTGATAGAGATTCATATTTTACCGAACGCCCTTGCAACACGATATGATTTTGATTTTTTTCAGATTGAAAAATCGCTAGATTTAAAAAATTCAAGTCATCAAAAATACGACATCGTTTACATAAACGATCCAATGTTGTTTAGAAACTACAAGGCACTTTTTTACATGAATGGTTATCTACCAAAATTTATCGTTCATTCACACTTTATTGACAATCCGTCTTGTCCAAAATTTCCCAAAGAGGCATCTTTATGGCTAGGACAATGTGAAGCGGCGCTTGGTGCTGATTACAATTTTTGGCAGTGTGAATCTGCAATGAAAGTTTTTCTAGAAGAATTTGCAAATTTACACAGGGGCGAAGCCACCGATTTCGTAGAGAGCAAATCATCACCATGGGATGATGGTTATTCTAGAGAAGAAATTACATCTGACTACAATTTAGACAACGTTAGGTTTACAGTAGAAGATTTTCTACAAAAAACAAAAAACAAAGTGATTATTTTTGTTCCAAACAGAATTGGTGGAAAAGGTCGTTCAAGCGACTATACGAATTGCGGAAAATTTATGTTTGAAATTTTGCCACAACTTTACAAAGCGTCACATGAATATGTTGTTATTGCGGGAAACCCAAGTCAGAAATTTTCAAATGATGAACTTGTGCAAGAGTGTGGTCCACACGGATTTATAAATTTGGTTCCTGATGCGTTAAACCGCGATGAATTTAAATTTATTGCAAAACATAGTGATATTGCAGTTGGGTTCTATGACGCCGATGCATATGGTGGAACGGCCGCTCGCGAATGTGTTGAATTAGGTTGTTTGCCTTTTTGGTTAGATGTGTATGAATATAAGAGGTTGGCAAAGGAAGCTAAGTTGGAGTCAACTGTGTTGGTATCTCCGATTTGGGATCGTGTGCCTGTGTGTCTTGCAAATATGATTGATTTTGTACAAGAAAACGAAGCAGCAAAGAAAACATATGTCAATACGTTGAGAGAAATAATTCGTAAAAATTGTTCATACGAAGAAACAACACCAAAAGCAATGAAAATTATGGGTTTGCTATAAAGCAACATATTCATTTGTCGGTTGAAATAATTTCGATTTTTTTACATACAAAGCAGATTCAGGATTTTTTCCAACATATTGATATGCATCATAATCATATTTGCGTGCAAAAGCTTGTCGTAAGACAACTTCGCCTACTACAAACGTTTCAGCGTCGTGTTCTACAATAAATTCAACGCCGTTTTTCATCAATGATTCTAAGATAATTGGTCGATGAAGCGCATACCCATCAACAAGAGCAACCGCTCTCGTTGCAAAATTCATTGAAGTAATTTGTTCTGTGAATGAATCATCATTAATTAAAATGATATTATGACATTGTTGCGATCCTTTGTCACAGTCTTTGCAATTTGCCCATTCAATTTCACGTTCAAATGAAGTGATTATGTTAACGTTTTTAATTGAATGCAAAAATGATGTGCTACTAAGACCCATTCCGTGTTCTATTAGTTCAATTGGATTTTCAATAGAGGGATTTAATATATCAATAGACATACCTAACACGGTAAGATGTGTACCGTATCGTTCATTTCTGACTTTTGATCTTATTGCCTTACCTTTGTTGTTTGGAAATTGCATATATATTTAAGTATATTTTTGTGTAAATTTATTGTAACGTTTGATAGTTTTTATAAATGTTTGATAAAAAAATAAAATCCTCTCAACAAAATTTCAAAGACCTTGTTGATAAAATGAAAACACAGTCACTTACGAAGGAAAGTTATGATGAATTTCTAAAATTAGAAAAAACCAAAAACAAAGAATTCATACGTGCCAACGAAAAAGAAGAAAAAAGAGAAAAGACCAAAACTGGTACGTGTAAAGTTTGTGATGGAAAAGTTATTCAAGTACATTCATCTCGTTCGAATACGGATTGGAGACGTGCCATTGTTGGCCCAGGCTCTAAGAACGATACTATAAATAAGGTTTCATATCACTGTGAATCATGTGGGTTGTGTTACCAATTTTTGCCGGGCGAGATTGTGTACTGTGACGAAGTTGATGAACCTAACAACCCCAAGGAAACGAAATGATTACTACGAATATACAACGTGGGAAGGTATTGAACATACGTGTTCTTGGTATGAAAAGAATTGGCGCTGGGTAGAAAACATCAAGCAAAACGTTTGATAAGATAAGAATGTAATGGCATATTCAGTTCCAGTCGTTGAAGATATTCGTAATCATTTTCGATTTCTTAAAGCACGTCAAGATTACGTTGTTGATAAATCTGGTTGTTTGATGCTAGAAATCATTGGCGCCACATTTATTGCGAATGAAGAAATGATATTTGGCACAGTCAATAAAGATTACGTTCAACGAGAGTTACAATGGTATAATTCAATGTCACGCAACGTGAATGATATACCTGGCGGCGCACCAAAAGAATGGATTCGATGTGCTGATAAAGATGGAATGATTAATTCAAACTACGGTTGGATGATTTGGTCAAGTGAAAATCACAATCAATATGAAAATGTAAAAAACGAATTGGTTAATAATCCTTCTTCTCGTCGTGCAATCATGATCTATACTCGTCCAGAAATATGGAACGAATATAACACAAACGGAATGAGTGATTTTATCTGTACGAATAGCGTACAATATTTTATCAGGGAGGGTGAATTGGTCGCCGTCGTACAAATGCGCTCGAACGATTCACACTTCGGATACCGCAACGATAAGGCATTTCAGGATGCAGTTCATCAAAAACTCGCATTAGACTTGCACGTTGAAGTCGGGTCTATGATTTGGCATGCTGGTTCTTTACATATTTATGAAAGAAATTTCAAATTAATTACATAACAAATAAAGGTGATTTATGACATGTATCGTTGGGATAAATCAAGGCAGAACTGTTTGGATTGGTGGCGATTCTGCAATGACTGGCGGAGATTTGGGGCAAGGGATATCTCTTGATCCAAAGGTTTTTATCATTGCTGATGAGTTTGCATTTGGCATTTGCGGATCGCCAAAATTGATGAATGTTTTATGTCATAATTTTGACATCAAAAAACAAAAAACGGGTGATGATAACAAATATTTTTGTAGCGAATTCATTACATCATTGAAAGAAGCGTTTGTTGCCGGCGGTTGCACCGTTGATCATCCTGAACACGGAACGTGTTTTGAAGGTGAATTATTGGCAGGATATCGTGGTCGTTTGTATCGAATTCAATCTAACTTTCAAATCATTACAGATGCATATGGATTCACTTCAGTTGGAAGTGGTTCTGACATTGCAATCGGTTCACTACATGCCACGAAAAATGATCATCCCAAGAGAAGGATTCTCAAGGCCTTAGAAGCCTCTGCGATCGCCAACGCCGCAGTGAGACCACCTTTTAATATCGTTAGTGTAACAAAGAGTATTTGGAAATGACTTGTATTGTTGCTCTACGTAATGATGATCACATCTACATGGGCAGCGATAGTGCAGGTGTTTGTGATGAAGACATGACAATCGTTACAAGACTTGATAAAAAAGTATTTACGCGCAGTTTTGGCGAAGCAGATGAACAAATGATCTTTGGATTTTGTGGATCATTTAGAATTGGTCAACTTCTTCGATACACATTTATTATTCCCATACATCATAAACAAAAATCAGATGTTGAGTATATTGTAACAGATTTTGTTTCTCACTTTAAAAACATGCTGAAATCAAACGGTGCTTTATCAATTGATAAAGATACACAAACAGAAGAACAGGACGGTTCGTTGTTGATTGGTTATCGTGATCAATTATTTCTGATTGAGGAAGATTTTCAGGTCGGACTTCCTGCTGAAAATTATTCTTCAGTTGGCATGGGTTCACAAGTAGCTCAGGGTGCAATGTATGCAACTGAAAATCTTGTCCTTCCTTTTAGTCCTAAAGATAGAATTGAAATAGCACTGAATGCATCTGCTTTGTTTTGTGCCGGCGTGCGTGGACCTTTCACAATACTAAACATTAAAAATGTATCATAACACTCCAACGTTCACAGTTTTCTGCGGTTCAATGATGTCATCTAAAACGTCAAAATTATTAATGATGTTAGAAAGATACAAATATCAACAGAAACGAATTGCAGTATTTAAACCTACGATAGACGAACGCTATAGTAAAAGTGAAGTTGTTACGCATGGAGGTTGGTCAATTCCTTCGTACACAATTAAAACGGGTGCTGATATCTTAGAAATTTTAGAAAGTCTAGAAGAGGAACCTCACGTTATCGCTGTAGATGAAGCATTTATGATTCAAAACATATCAGAAGTTTTGATATGGTTGTTTCGTAACGGCATTGATATTGTTGTTTCAACGCTCGACATATCAGCAACTGGGAAACCCTTTAATGACGTTGGAAAAATGATGATATGGGCTACACACGTTGAAAAGTGCGCAGCCATTTGTACTGTTTGCAGATCTGACGCTCCTTACACTTATAAGAAAGTGGTCGATGAATCTGATTTTGAACTTGAAATCGAAGTTGGTGGAGCTGAACTATATGAACCACGATGTGGAATCCACCATCCAGGAATTTTTAGCGTTGAAGCTTCAACAAAATATGAAAAATAAAATTGATAAGAAATTAGATCGCCACGGCGCGTTTATTTATACGTACACTGGTAAGAAATTTTATCCTTTAGATCCTAGAATCGAAGATATTGATATCAATGATATCGTTTATTCGTTATCGAATCAATGTAGATTTGCAGGACACTGTACGAGTTTTTATTCTGTTGCACAACATTCTGTGCTTGTGTCATTGATGTGTCCCATTGAAGATTCTTTGTGGGGATTATTACACGACGCATCTGAAGGGTTTTTGTCTGACGTTCCTTCTCCATTAAAAAGAACGCCTGAATTTGAATTCTATCGAAAAATAGAGGCCAATTTGATGGGATTGATATGTGATAAGTTTGGCATTAGCCGTGACGAGCCGACTTCTGTGAAATTGGTAGATAAAAGAATGTTAGCTACTGAGGCAAGGGATCTAACAATGTCTGAGGGCCGCGAGTGGGCACTAACAGCAACACCATATGACTTCCATGTACAACCTTGGACTCCGGAGTACGCAAGGGTTAAGTTTCTTTCTAGGCTTCATGAATTAACAACCGTAAAAGCAAAATGATTAACAGTAACGAAATAGATGAAGAGACTTTTCAAGAAATTCTTAAAACTCGTAGTGTTGGAAAATTACAATCTGTTCACGAAGAGTATGAAAATGATTATGGCGTTTGGGAACGTCCGACGTTTGAAAGTGTTTTCATGAATTCTGCATATCAATTTGCGGCGCGCTCAACGTGCGTTAGACTTCAAGTTGGTGCAATTTTTGTTGATCCAAAATATACAAGAATTCTATGTATTGGATACAATGGTGGTGTTTCAGGTGATAAAAATCAATGTGATTCATTAAAGCCTGGCGTTTGTGGTTGCACTCACGCTGAAATGAACGCTATCGCAAAAACAAGAGAATCACTCATTGGTTCAATACTTTTTGTTACAACGTCGCCTTGCAAGCAGTGTGCAAAAATGCTTGTAACATGTGGCGTTACGAAAGTATTTTATGGCAAATCGTATAGAGACGACGCCGGTGCAACGTTTTTACGTAATAACAACATTGATGTTACGTCATGGAAAGATTACATTTACATGAAATCCATGCAACGTTAACAATATTTATGTAACGTATGAATCAAAAAAAAACAAAACAACTAACTGAAGCTGAAATTTTATGTGTGATACGTGAAGAGTGGCAGAAAAAAATCAATTCACTAACAGAAGCGGTTGATGTTGTTTTCAACGCTAAAACAAAAGACGGCGAAGAAAAGCTATTGCTTTCACCAGAACTCAAGGTGAGACATAAAAAAAGCGGAATTCTTTATACGATCGATTCAATTGGTCCTCGTGATGTAATATTGCGGACACCTGAAACAGACAAGTTTCTCGTTGATAAGGATCAGTTTGAAAGTTGTTATGAATTAGATTGAGAAAGTTGTTAAATCAATAAATGTCATCGAATAACATACTTAAGTTATCTATTAGGAGAATTGTGCAATGACAATGAAAGATATTAACATTGATGAGATTGTAAAGAAATCAATGCAAAACAATCCCGTTATTTCAGAAATGAAAAAAAAGCTCGATGAATCATACGTTGCAGAACCGAAGTCGTATAGACAGGTAAGCGAATTTGTTTCACAAAAAACAAAAGATTCACATACGTCTCTATATAAGGAGTACGTTAAAGCATTGAATAATGTATCAGCAAAATTAGACACTGCTGATCGAGCCGATGTTGACTCGAAACATAATGCATATAGATCGTTGAAGCTTGATGAAACGTATAATCTAAATTCAACTTGGTTGCATGAACTTTATTTTGCGAACTGTTTTGATCCTCACTCTGAAATTTATATGGATTCAAAAGCATATATGAGACTTGAACGTGACTGGGGAACTTTTGAAGACTTTCAGAAAGACTTCATTGCATGTGCAATGGCAAGTGGTCAAGGGTGGGCAGTCTGTGGATACAATATGTTTCTTAAAAAGTTTGTTAATACGTTCATTAGCAACCACAGTCAAGATGTGATGATTGGTTTCTATCCAATAATTGTTTTAGATTGCCATGAACACAGTTACGTACGGGACTATTTATCTGATAGGAAATCATACGTAACAGCAATGATGAGAGAGTTAAATTGGAGTGTAATTGAAGAACGTTTCTTAAAAGCTGAATCACTTCATGAATGTTTAAAATAAAATGATAATTGGTACAATTGGTTTACCTAAAGAAAGTCAAAAACGCCTAATTAGAATTAATGATCCAACTCTAAGCGTTGAGTCATTACACGAGGTATTGAAGTGAAAATTGTAAAGAAAATGGATGTCAAAACTCTGAGAAAGCTTATTTCAGAGGTGTTGTTGCGTGAAGAAACTGAGCCATCGTTAGAAACCAACGATTCACTCGATGAACAGGTTGACAAATACCTTGCTCAGTTTGAAAGTGAAGCAAAGTCTTCAAAAAATGAAGGAAAAGATTTTAGAGCGCTTGTTCGACGAATTGTAAGCGAAGCCGATGAGGGTGATGATGATGAATCTGAAAAACCTGAAAAACTAGATTCAGATAAAATTGACGTTGAATCATTTTGTAATGACATCGTTAGATTGATCGACAATTACGATAGTTTGTTAGAAATTCGTTCAACAATCACACGTCGAGCATTAAATTTCATTGCAAAATCATACACGCCAGATGTTTTAAACGCAGTCAAAGATACGTTACAAAACGATCATGACATTGTCGCAGGAAAAACAAAGCAAGAAGTTGACTCTGAAGAATTTGAAGCGCCACATGCTGAACGCGCAGGAGGTCCGGGTGGTGGTGTAGGAGAGTCACGTAAACGATAACGTATGTCTTACATTAGAACAGATATCTTACATGCAAATAAGTGTGTGCACATCAAGCTTTCAAAGGAATCACATGCGCACCTCCGCGCAAAATCATTTTATTACAACATTTCATTGCAAGAAATCTTCAATGAATTTGCATCACTTATAGTATCAGATGATAAATCTGCAATGAGAATAATTGAAAATCTCGCAATGAGAAAAGTTAACGCAGCACTCGAAGAAAAGCCAAAAAACAAAAAAGATCAAAAGATAAGTGAACTTGATCATGATGCGTTGTATAATTTGATTGAAAATTCAAAAAACGTATGAAAAAATATTTTTCGACTAAGTTAGAAGGATTTTTAAATAAATCACAAATCGTAATACAAATTGCTGTAACGCTTCAAAATATTGCAAACGGACTTCAAAGTGTCGCACTAAGGTGTTCGATGTTGTTTAAGACTGTTGATGTTCATCAAAAATTAATAGAAGAATTGTTTGCTCAGCAAGCGCAAATTTTAAAAATGCTTAATGGCAATTCAGTTAATTCAAATTTGCCAGAAACAGACAAGAAAGATAAACTGATAAAGCCAAACTAATATGACAAAAATAAAAATTATAGTGATGTGGTTTAAGAAGCATTGGGAAATTGTAGCAATGGTTGTCGGATCTTTGTTTGCGCTTTTGTTGTTAGGAAGCAGAGAAATGTCGTTTGCTAACAATTACAAGCAAATTAAAGAAACGCATGACGAAGAGCTACGAAAAATTCAAAAAGCTCGTGAAGTCGAACGTGAACAACATTTAGTTAACGAAAAGAAACTAAAGGATACGTTGGTAATTGTTCAAAAGGAATATGATCAAGCGCAGTTGAAACTCGATTCAAAGAAAAAGAAAGAAGTTGAAAAAATTGTATCTGAATTTGGTCATAATCCTAACGAACTTGCAAACAAACTTAGTGAAGCAACTAACTTTAAAATCATTCTTCCCACGGAGTAAAAATGTTTAAACGATTCTCTATTGGATTTTTACTATTTGTTCAATTGTGTTCATTAACACCTCATGTATATGCACAAGATGCCACGATAAACCTACAAAACATTCCAGACATTCAACTTCAACCAAATGAAACAGACGTTGGTGCCGCACTTTCGCCAATGAAAATTGGTCAAAAAGCACCTTTTACTGGCGTGTTGTTATCGCCACGTGCAGTTGCAATCATGATTGCACAAATTCATGCAATCGAAGAGCAAATTGCAATTGAAGTCACGCGTGCAAAAGCTGAAACGCAAGCAGAGGGTGACTTTCGAGTTTCAGAAGCAACTACACAATTCACTGCAGATATTACGATATTAAATGCTCAACTTGAAGCCCGTGATCAGGAACTTATTATTCTTAATGAGGTGATTAGACAACATGAAAAAAGTCGTCCAAATGTTATGTTATGGACTGGTCTTGGTGCTGCAGTAGGATTTGTTATTGGTGCAGGAATTACCGTATTAACAGTGTATGCAATAAACCAAGCTTCAAATTGATAATCGTCTGACAGAAGACCATATTTATGTTTGAGGGTTTATGCCAAAAGAAGAAATTGAAACAGTCAAAGATTCTTGGTTGTGGATTAAAAACGATAAAGGTAAGGGATCAGTAACGGTTACTTTTGTGACTGTTGCATTTTTTGTAACAACGATTTCATACGTAATGTCTATGTTTGAATCGATTGGTCCTTTTTCAATGAGACCTTTTGACGTTGCCGCATGTGCCAGTTATCTTACGCCATTATTGACGCTCTACGCCGGTCGACGATTCACTGATGCAAAATATCCTACAAAAGAAGAATAATTTAAGTGTTGCAATGTCAAAAACCCTTATCAAAGAGTTCATAAAACTTTCTTTACTTGAGAAAGCAAAAGAGCCTGGTGAGGTGACTGAAGAGGGTTTAGCACTAAGTCTTGTTAAGAATGAACAATTCGTCATATATGTTTTATATGATGCCAACGGCCTCCACGAACATTTATTACACTGCATCGAAAAATATGCCGCAATCGGTTCACGTAATACTGCTACGTATAATTTAAACCTTGAACTCCAACGTCCCGACATATCCGAGAATTATATTCATGGAATGATAAAAGTCGTCCAGGCAGATGGTACGTATCCATATTTATATGGTGCAAGTGAGGTCGAATTATCAGCTGCGAACCAGGGTTATGGTCCAATGATGTATGATATTGCCATGAGTATTGAAGGAAAAATTTACTCAGATAGAACTGATGTATCAGCAGCGGCAAAGAACGTTTGGAATCATTACAAAAACAATAGATCTGATGTTACAGCACTGCCAATTGATGATCACGAAAATCCAAAAACAAAGGATCAATGGGATGATGGATTTGTGTTTAAAGATAAAAAGTCACAATTAACCGATCCTGAATCTCCGATGAATTATGTATATCAATTAAAAAATACAAAAATTAACGTTGATGAAATGTTGAAACGTGGTCATGATTTTGAAAGTATGACAAAGTCGTTACCTTGCTCCGGTGAATACATTTTAAGAATGTTATCACACTCATTTTTTAAGTCAAAATATTATGTGTAAAGAAGGTCGTAAATGAAAGTCAAGAAAAAAGCGATTCGAGAATTTATTAGCACTGTTCTTGATGATTATTTAACACCAACAACACAGGAAGAACCGCCCGTTAATGTCAACGCCGTTGTTGATCCCTCTGCTGCCGTAACGGATCCTATTGATTCAAATTTTAAACCACAAACAAAACAAGAGTTAGATGTTGCGTTAGGTCTTCTAACGAAGCAAATACCTATAGGTTCTGTTCCAAAGGCATATGACGATATAAAATCAACTCTTGATGCAATGCATAAGTCTCAAGAAAAGGAAGATAACAAGATGAACGATAAGCAAGATAAAAACAAGGTTGAAGAAATTGTTAGACTTCGTGTTCGCAAAATGTTAAGCGAAATGGGTGCAAGTAAATCAACAAAGGCGTTTAAGCCTTCTGCGATTGGTACGATGACAGACGTTTCAGGTGCTTCCTTTGAAGAGATTGCAAAAGAATTAAATTTCTCTGTTGCAGGCGCAAAACAAGCGGTTGATAAGGCTTTAGAAAAAGCAAAATTTGTCGCAACAAAAATCGATCCTGACGATCTTGAAATTGTTGTGTTAAACGCAATGAATGACTACATCAAAATGTTGAATAAGTCAGGCGAAATAAGCCCATCCGATGTTCAATTGATGAAAGACCATCCAGAAATTGTTCGCGAACTCGATGGCTTCCGCGAATTTCTTCATAACTACGTTCGTAGAGCAAGAAAATCTATTGAACGTGGTGGCGCTCCTGTAGAAGAATCGAAAAAACAAGACAAAACTAAAAAGCCGTTATTGACATGTCCTGATTGCAAAGGAAGTGGTTGGGACGAGCGCAATGACAAAGATTGCGAATATTGTGTTGCCACGGGCAAAGTTTTTGAATCAAAAAAAAATATAAGTGAAGAAGTATCACAAAATTGTGATGATTGTGGTGCCAAATTAACTAAAAAAGAAATTGCAACTCTTGAAAAAGAAGCCGCGGCATATGGTGTCTCTTCAAGCATATGTTATAATTGCATGGACGCTGAAGAGGCGAGACTTAATGGCGACGAAGCAGGCGTGAATCCGTCGTATCTTGATAGATTAGAATCTTTCGCTAGAAATGGAGAAAAAATTACTGTTACATCAAAGGGTAAAATTTCAACGCTTTGGAAAGGTCTTGGAAATCGTTCAGGATTGCACTCTTACGCTGGAGAACTTCTTAGAGAAAAATGGGATGAGGCAGGTCAGAGGTTTTTACATAAAATTGAATCGTTCCCAAAAGGAACAAAATTTCAAATTCATACATATCGAAACATTAACAGAGATAGAGGTTCGTGGAAACCAGCGGTCGTTGTGGAGAAAGCATAATTTATGAAATTTATATTAAAAGATTTAAAAGCGATTATTTCAGAAGAATTCAGAAGAATTATATCATGCCCGTTCTGTCATGGCGAAGAACTAACGGGACAAACCGAACCAGGATGGTGTGAATTTGTTTGTCAAGATTGCGATGCAATATTTAGTTACAACACACGTTCACAAGATTATGATGAAACCACGAATCAACGAATTTTGTGGAAAAAATAAGATTATGAATACGAACGTAGAGATTTAGACTACGTTCCACGAGAAGACAATGACGATTGATTTAATTAAAGAATACATCAAAGAATCTCTTCTTGTTGAAAAAGCATTCAATACTAGGGACGCATCAAAAGAAAATTTGGCACTTGTTGTTATCAAAGATAAAATAATTGGCAGGCAATTAATATTGTTAGACCCTGACGGGCTTTTAGATCTCGCTTCGCTCGCAAACGCTGAAAAGCACGTCAGTGATGCTGCATTTAGAAAATGTATATATGCAATAATTTCCGTGGAACCGCCGTACCCACGACCATACGGTTCATATGAAGTTCATCAATCCGCTGCAGTTAACGGATACGGACCATTGATTTATGACGCCGCATTATCAATATTTGGTCCACTATGTGCAGATCGAAACAGCGTTTCACCTTCGGCAGAAAATATTTGGAACTATTATAAAAATAATCGAAAAGACGTTGAAGCGCTTCTAATTGATGATTATGATGATCCAAAAACAAAAACGAAAAAAGACGATGGTGAGGTTTACACACTCCCAACGCCATTGAATTATGTGTATAAGTTAAAATCACCAAAAGATTTTTCTAAATTAATTCAAAAAGGCAAATCATTTATGGTAAAATACACCAAAAGTATCAGCAATTTTGACGTTCCTGTACTTAATGATCTTGTTGATGATTTTTTTGCGTCAAAATATAAGGGTTAATCTTTTCTAATATCATATTTAAGATAAATGTCTTCTTCAACTGAACAGATTGTTGCGGCGATTCAATTTGCACCCGAGTTGTTAAATGTTGATAAGAACCTTGCAACGGCTTTGCAATTAACGTTTGAGGCTGCAGGAAAGGACGCGAAAATCATCGTTTTGCCTGAGTTATGTATCAGTGGCCTTGTCATTCGAAAAGAACGAGATGCCTTCGAGTGTGCCCAAGACCGTAACGGATATCAAACACAAGCCTTTGCATTTATTGCCAGCCAATTCAAGTGTTATATTGTCTTTGGGTACATTGAATTGCTTGATGGAAAACTATACAACTCCGCAGCAATCGTTGGACCTTCTGGACTTGTTGGTAACGCTCAGAAGCATAACCTATATGGGCCTGATAACATGTGGGCACAACCGTCAGAGGCGCTTAGTCCTATAGTTTCAACACCGAATGGAAGACTTGGTGTTTTGATATGTAGAGATGTTATGAATCGTTATCGTGATTCATATGCACACTCTAAACAAGAACAAAAATTCTATCAAAAAGGATCTGTAGATACGATCGCATTGTTAACAAATTGGGGGTCAGACTTCGCATATCCAGATGCCTCGTGGGTTGAACTTGTAGAAGACACTGGCGCCAACGTCATCATTAGCAATCGTGTAGGTGATGAATCTGATATGAAGTTCAAAGGTGGTTCATGTGTAATCACCAAAAATAGAAAAATCTGGACAAACGGATCAAGCTTTACGGGACCTGCAGTTGTTGGTGGGATAATCAGTAATGAATGACACCACTAAATTAATTCAAAAAGGCGAAACGTTCAGACAAGCATTTAATAAATTGCCGACTGGTGATGTTCCATTTGTTTATGGAGTTGCAAGTATTTTTTTTTAGAAAAAAATATGCAAAACAACGTAGTGAATAAAATGAACAATTTTAAATTAATCAAAGATTTCATTAAAGAGTCTATTGATCATCAAAAACTCTATATTCGATGGGGAAATATTCCCAAAGAAAAATCAAGGGTTAGTGATCGATATCGTAATATTGTGCATGCTAAAACGGGATTTGAACCCGATGAGTTTGAAAAAGGTGTTTCTGTTTTTCCAACAACATGGTCGACGACACTAAAAAGATGGTATGTTCCTAGCGAAAATACCCAGTGGAACAGTTCACTTGATGAGTTGTATAATTCGTCAAGGCCAATATTTTTACTGACAGGAAACGAGATTAACGAAGGGGGTTCTGATGGTGAACCACTTTTAGATCGAGACGGCATTAAAACAATTAAAAAATTGACTAAAAAAGATTTGTTTGTTGAAACGCAAGAAGAATCGCAGTTAGCTGTGAAATATGTCTTAAGTTTTTTGTCACTTGAAGAAAAGAATGAATATTTAAAATTGAACATTGAAATCAATGAACTTCTCAAAAAAAGAGAAAACAATAGTGCCGATTCTTATGATGACCGTTTGAAATTGTCTGGTAAGATAATACGTAAAGAGAATTCTCTAAATAGACTGTTTTTCAAAGGATATCAGAATTTGATGAATCTTGTTAAAGGCGAAATAAATGAAGATTAAAATAAAAAATCTGAAAAAAATTATCAATGAAACACTTACGAATGATTCACAAAATCATGTCGAGATTACAACTAACCCAGAATTAGCGAAAAACTCCTGGCCAGATGTTTCGTACAACAATGTTGATTTTTTTGGAGAAGATGATTTATTTTATAAAATTACCGAACCTCAAAATGATGATCCTGATGTGAGAAAACAACAAGTGTATCTTGGATATGTTCCAAGTCGTGATGTATTCGTCGTTGGATACGATTGTTCGGCGGGGCCGACGAAAAGCGGTAATGAAGATAATGAAGATGAATTTTACGCTGAATATCGTTATGTAAAAGTCAATCTTGATCACACTGGTCGTCAAATTGAAAGTATAATTGATGATGAACACCCACATCGTGGATACACGTATCAAGGTGGATTTTATTCCAATTTTTACAAAGAATTAAAGCATAACCAACCTTCAATAATTGATCTTCAACTTGATTGAATTAAGTGAATTATCGTCGCAACATAATGTTGATCAAAGAATTTGTCAAGCTTTCACTTAATGAAAAGAAGATGTCTGAAAAAGACGCTGAAGAATCAAGCCTCGCTCTTTTAATTCATTCTGATTCATATGAAACAGAATTTGTGTTGTATGACGTAAAAGGGATGTATGATTTTGCAATGAAATTTAATGCTCATAATGATATGACTATCGCTAAAAATGCGATAGGTTTCATTAAGGGAATGATCGTAACGATTAAATCACATTACGGTCATGCTCCGGCATACAATGCGAGCGCCGTGGCATTGTCAGCCGCAGAAAAAGGATACGGGCCACTGATGTACGATATTGCAATGAAACATTGTGGGAAATTAATAAGTGATAGAGACGAAGTTTCGCCGCTTGCTAAGTCAGTATGGAATCACTACAAAAATAATCGTAATGACGTTGAATCTTACAAATTAGATAATTTTTATGATCCGAAAACTGCAACAAAGTTCGATGATTCATACGTATTTGACGACGGTGATGATGAAAATCCTTTGAATTATGCGTATGAATTAAAGTCTAGTTTAAACATTGAGAAACTAATTAGTAACAATGAAGAATTATTAGAGCGATTTCCCGTATCTCGTAAAGTTATTCGTATTGCCTCAAGACGTTTTTTCCAAAGAATGCATCAGCAATGAATTTTAAACTCCCAATAACACCGAAAGAAAACGATTCACCCGTCATTCCAGTTTCTCGTTGGATGAAACACGAAGGTGTATTAACAAAGGCTTATCAATTCAGGCGTTCTGAAGATAAGCAAAAATTCGTTGTTGAATTAATGGCGTATGAACGTCAAGTAAAACACAATGCAAAGATTACAATTGATGAAAACGAAGTGATGATACAGCTAACGACGAAAGACGTTAATAGCGTAACGGAACTTGATAAGGAGTACGCTAAATTTTCAGATGTTTTGTTTCGTGATTTAGCATATAATGCTTGATATGGAAATCAAACCAATCAAAGACAAGATGTTAATGAGCGAAGAACTACGTAATCAATTTGGAGACGGTGATGAAATTGGCGACGTCGCTAGCAATTATGTTCACGTTATAGCCGATAGAAGAATTAATGGTCAACCTGATCCA
>Ga0315284_10003168_pt1 | contig 23372 bp, 19 predicted proteins | sample YL17G09_16_MG_FD_203696 | JGI IMG/M metagenome (GOLD analysis project Ga0315284, IMG submission 203696) | Sediment microbial communities from Yellowstone Lake, YNP, Wyoming, USA - YL17G09_16 | ecosystem: Environmental > Aquatic > Freshwater > Lake > Sediment | place: USA: Wyoming | collected...
TTCACCTGCGGCAGACGTTCAACCTGTACGCCTGCCTGCGGCCCTGCAAGTCCTACAAGGGGGTCCGCAGCAAGTACGAGAACATCGACCTGGTGGTCGTCCGCGAGAACACCGAGGACCTTTACGCGGGCGTTGAATTCGAGAAAGGCGCCGCCGCCACGAAGGAACTCCACGCGGCGATCAACCGGCTCTCGGCGGACAAGAAGATCCGCTCTGCCGCCGATTCGACCGGCATCAGCATCAAGCCGATCAGCGTCGAGGCGACGCGCAGGATCCACGAGTTCGCCTTCCGGTACGCCCGCGACTGCGGCCGCAGAAAAGTCACGACCGTCCACAAGGCCAACATCATGAAGCACACGGACGGCCTCTGGCTGGCCGTTGCCCGTGAAACGGCCGCGGAGTTCCCCGACATCGAGTTCGAGGACCGCATTGTTGACAATATGTGCATGCAACTTGTCCAGAAGCCCGAACGGTACGACGTGCTGGTCATGCCCAACCTCTACGGCGACATCCTCTCGGACCTCTGCGCGGGGCTGGTCGGCGGCCTGGGCGTGGCCCCGGGCGCGAACATCGGCCGCGACTGTGCCGTCTTTGAGGCCACGCACGGTTCCGCCCCGAAGTACAAGGGCCTGAACAAGGTCAATCCCACGGCCCTGATCCTCTCGGCCGTCCTGATGCTCAAGCACCTCGGCGAGACCGACGCTGCCGACCATCTGGAGCGGGCCGTCGCCGAGACCATCGCCGAAGGCACAAGCGTCACTTACGACATGAAACCCGACCGCGACGACCCGACGGCCGTCGGCACGCGCGAGATGGGACAGGCCATCATCGAGAGGATCCGCTAGCCGCGGGTCCCTTCGCAGACGGCGGTTTGGCACATGACCGCAGCCGAGTCAACGGGGCGATTATCGCCGGCCGAGGACCGACGTACGGCATGGCTCGGCCTCATCTCCGGCAGCCGCCGCGGGTTGACGGCGGAACTGGCGCGCAGCGGACTCCTCGTCCTGGCCGGGGTCTACCGGGTTGCCCTGGCGATCGCGAACGTGCGGTTCCTGCTTCCGGGCGGAGCGCGCCGCGCCCCCGTGCCGGTCGTCAGCGTCGGGAACCTCACCGTCGGCGGCACCGGCAAGACCCCTATGGTCGCGCACCTGGTCCGGCTGGCCGTCGAGATGGATGCGCGCCCGCTCCTCGTGAGCCGCGGCTATGGCGCCGCCGAAGGCGGGCCCGCCGACGAGGCCCTCCTCCTCGAGCACCTCTGTCCGGGCGTGCCGCACGTCCAGGATGCCGACCGCCTCCGCGCCATCCGGCAGTGGACGTCGAGGGAGGCGCGCGACCTGGCGATCCTCGACGACGGGTTCCAGCACCGGCGGCTGGCGCGGGATCTGGACGTGGTCCTGGTTGACGCGCTTCGGCCGTTCGGTTTCGGTCACGTCTTGCCGCGCGGCCTCCTTCGCGAACCGGCGACGGCGCTTCGGCGCGCGGACCTTGTGGTCATTACCCGCGCCGACCTCGTCGAGAGCGCGGCCCTGGAAGTCACCAAGCGGGAGGTCCGTGACCGGTCGCGGCCGGGGACGCCGATTCTGCTTGCGCGGCACCGTCCGACGGCGATTGTCGGGCTGGACGGCATGAAGGAGCCGCCCGAGCGGCTCAGCGGCCAGGCGGTGGCCGCGGCCTGCGGAACGGGCCACCCCGAGGCGTTCCGCCGGACCCTCGAGGCCCTTGGCGCCCGGGTGGAGATGTGGGAGACCTTTCCGGACCACCACGCCTACACCAGGGGCGACCTGGAGTCCCTCCTTCAGCGGGCCGAGGCCGCTGGAGCCAAGACGTTAGTGACAACCGCCAAGGATTATGTAAAATGGCGGCGCCTTCTTAAGGAGGCGGACACCCGGCGGGGCGTCCGGGTGGCGTCCCTGGAGATCGAGATGGACGTCTTCGAGGGCCAGAAAATGCTGCGCCGCGAAGTCGGCCGGTTGCTCGGCCGCTAGCCGCCGGTCAACCGCACCGTCGGAGACCCGACATGCGCCAGCCGAAGACGTACAAGCCGGTTGATCTGGCGGCCCTGCAGGTCATCTCGATCGCGGACCGCAAGCACAAGGTCCACCTGGAGGACCTCTCGCGCCCGGCCGCGGCCAACGCCGACATGGCGGGCTTCTTCGACTCGCTGCCCCATACGCCGGTCACGAGAGACCTGCGGGAACTCGCGGCATCAATCGCCGCCGCCGTGCGGCGCGACTCTCCCGTCGCCCTTGCCTTCGGGGCGCACGTGATCAAGTGCGGCCTGGGCCCGGTGATCATCGACCTGATGGAGCGGGGCGTCGTGACGGTTCTGGCGACGCACGGCGCGGCCGCGATCCACGACCTGGAACTCGCCTACCACGGCCAGACCAGTGAGGACCCCGCCGACACGATGCGCGACGGCCGCTTCGGCATGGTCGAAGAGACGCCCGGCCACCTGAACAACGCGGCCATCCTGGGCCGCCACCGCGGCTTCGGCCAGGCGATCGGCGACCTCATCAACGAGGCGCCGGAGGATTTTCCGAACGCCGACAAGAGCGTCTTTGCAGCCGCCAGCCGCCTGGACTGCCTCGCCACCGTTCACGTCGCCATCGGGACCGACACCGTGCACATGCACCCCCAGGCCGACGGGGCCGCCATCGGCGAGGCCTCGCTCCTCGATTTCCGCAAACTCTGCAGCGCCGTCGCCGACATGCAGGAAGGCGTCTGGCTCAACGTCGGCTCGGCCGTCATCCTGCCCGAGGTCTTCATGAAGGCGTACACCGTCGCCACGAACCTCGGGGCCAGGCTCCAGCGGATGGTGACCGCCAACTTCGACCAGATTCAGCATTACCGGCCGACGGTCAACGTTCTGGAGCGGCCGACCGAGCGCAGCATGGCGCTGACCGGCCATCACGAGATCATGCTGCCCCTGCTCCGCCACCTGGTCCTCCTGGAACTCGAGGAGGCATAGAAAGGCCGCATGTATCGCCACCTGATCGATCTCGTCGAACACCTCGGCCACCCGCGCATCGGCGTGGTCGGCGACCTGATGCTTGACCAGTACGTCTACGGCGACGCCGAGCGGATCAGCCCGGAGGCGCCCATCCAGGTCCTGAAGGTCGCGAGCAAGGTGGAACAGTTCGGCCTCGGCGGCGCGGGATCGGTCGCCAACAACCTCCGGACGCTGGGCGCCGAGGTAGCCGTGTTCGGGGTATGCGGCGGGTGGCCCGCCGGGCGCGGCGAACAACTCAAGGGCCGCCTGGAGCAGGCGGGCGTGGACATCCGCGGCATCGACACCCTTGGGGACCGGGCCACGACGCTTAAGGTGCGGTTCGTCGGCCGCGCCCAGCGCCACATTCTCCAGCAGGTCCTGCGAGTCGATTGGGAGGACACGACGCCCATTCCGCCGGCTTGCGAGCGGCGCCTCCTGGCCAGGATTCGGAAGCGGCTCCCCGGGTGCGGCGCGGTCGTAATCAGCGATTACGAAAAGGGCGTCGTCACCGAGACGATCTGCCGCGAGACGATCACCCAGGCGCGAAAACTCGGAATCCCCGTGCTCGTGGACCCGCACCCCTCGGCCAACTACGCCAAGTACAAAGGCGCCACCGTCTGCACGCCGAACCGCTATGAGACCGAACTAGCCACCCACATCCATCTGACGGATGAGGCATCCCTCAACCGGGCGGCGCGCCGCCTGCAGAGGGGCCTGGACCTTGCCGCCGTCCATATCACCCTGGACAAGGAGGGCGCCTACCTCCTCGAAAAAGGCAGGCCGGGCCAACTCGTCCCGGCCCGCCCGCGCCAGGTTTATGACAACGCCGGCGCCGGCGACATGGTCGTCGCGGTCATGGCGCTGGTGATTGCGGCGGGCCGGCCGCTGCCCGACGCGGCACGGCTGGCGAACGTCGCCGGGGGCCTGGAGGTCGAGAAGTTCGGCGTCCAACCCGTGACGCGTGAGGAGATGATCGCCGACCTCCTCGGCGAGGCCCGTCGCGGCGGCGACAAGGTCCGCACCGCCGAGAACCTCATGCTCGACCTCGGACGCCACCGCGGCCTCAGCCAGACCGTGGTCTTCACCAACGGATGCTTCGATGTCCTGCACGCCGGCCACATTGCATTCCTCGAGGCCGCCTCTCGCCAAGGCGACGTCCTGGTGGTCGGGCTGAACACCGATCGGAGCGTCCGCGCCATCAAAGGACCGGGCCGGCCGGTCTGCTCCCAGGAAGAGCGGGCGCGGGTCCTTGCGGCCCTCGAGGTCGTCGACTACATTGCCCTGTTCGACGGGGAGACGCCGCAGAAGCTCATCGAGGCCATCCGCCCGGACGTGCTCGTCAAGGGCGAAGACTGGCGCGCTAAGGGCGTCGTCGGCCGCGAGTTCGTCGAATCGCACGGCGGCCGGGTCGTTCTTTTGCCGCTCGTCAAGGGCATCAGCACAACCCAACTCGTCGAGCGGATCCGAAACGGGACCGCCGCCGCGCCCAGCCGAAGTTCGCCCGCCTGTGGCGGGCGCTCGCGCCGCAAGGGAGGCAGGCCATGATCGAATCCGTCCGGGGCGACATCCGCGCCAGCATCGACGTCCTCACGGCCATGCTGGAGGGGCTCGCCGAGCCGGCCGCCCAGGCGGCCGAACTGCTCGCTGCGGCCCTTCGCGACGGCCGCCGCGTCTACATCTGCGGCGACGGCGGCAGCGCCGCCCAGGCCCAGCACTTCGCCGCCGAAATGGTCGGCCGCTTTCTCGTGGACCGGCCCGCGCTTCCCTGCATCGCCCTGACGACCGACACGAGCGTCCTGACGGCGATCGCCAACGATTACGACTTCGAGCAGGTCTTCGAGCGCCAGGCCGAGGCCCTCCTCGCCGAGGGAGACGTCCTCGTCTGCCTTTCGACAAGCGGCGAGAGCGCCAACGTCCTGAAGGCGGCGATCTTCGCCCGGAAGCGCGGCACGCGGGTCCTCGGACTCGCCGGCCGCACAGGCGGCAAACTCAAGGAACTCTCCGACGTCTGTCTTTGCGTCCCGGCCGACGCGGCTCCGCGGATCCAGGAAGGCCACCTCCTGCTCTTGCACGCCCTCTCGAGGTGCCTGGAGCAGGTCCTGTTCGCCCGCGAAGCGCCCCGGGAGGACCAGCAGAAGACCCAGGAGTAGCCGGTGTCTGCACCTGCCGTCTTTTTTGACCGCGACGGAACGATTATCGAGGAGGTGGGATACCCTTCCCGCCCGGAACAGATCCGCATCCTCGCCGGCGCGGCGCGCGGCATGAAGCGTCTCGCCCGCGCGGGCTTTAAACTGGTCGTTGTCACAAACCAGTCGGGGATCGCGCGCGGCATCATGAGCGAGAACGATCTCGACCGCTTCCATGAGGCCCTTGATAACCAACTGACGCTGCTCGGGGCTCATGTGGACGCATACTACACCTGCCCACATCATCCCGACCGGCTGATCGCGATCCGGCACGACCTTGCCGTGGATTGCGATTGCCGCAAACCGAAACCCGGCATGATCCTTCAGGCGGCCGGCGATCTGGGCATCGACCTGGCGGACTCCTGGATGGTCGGCGACACGTGGCGCGACATTCAGGCCGGCCAGGCCGCCGGACTGCGGACGATCAAGTTGCCGGCGCCGCCGTCGCATGAAGCGCCTCGGCCTTCCTCAGTTGAGCCGCCGACCGCCGAGGCTGCCGACTTCGACGGCGCCGCCGACGTCATCCTGGCGGCACGAAAGCGCAAGAGGGAAACCGACGTTCAGGCCGCGCCCGAGGAGCCCGCCGTCGCTGAGGAGCCTGCCGCCGTTGAGGAGCCCCCCGTGACCGAGGCGCCCGCGGTCGCCGAAGAGCCTGCCGCCGTTGAGGAGTCCCCCGTGGCCGAGGCGCCCGCGGTCGCCGAAGAGCCTGCCGCCGTTGAGGAGGCGCCCGCGGTCGCCGAAGAGCCTGCCGCCGCGGAGCCGCCCGATGAAAGCCCCCCGGCTGCGCCCGTGGAGACACTCTCCGCCCCACCCGCCGTCGCTGAGGAGCCTGCCGCCGTTGAGCCGCCCGATGAAAGCCCCCCGGCTGCGCCCGGGGGGACAGCCCCCGCCCCGCCGCCGGCGGTCGAGGCAACGCTTGCACCTCCGCCGCCGGAGCCCGAGGCATCCGAAGCAAAGCCCTTGGCGCCCCAAGCGAAATCATCCACACCCGAGGCGGAGCCGGCGACGGGCTCCTGCGCACGGTGCGGCCAAGCGGTTCCCAAGGCCGACGTCAAGGCAGGCAAGGCGGCGTGGCGCAACGGTTCTTTGCTCTGCGCGGAATGCTCCGCCATTCAGCCGCGAATGGCCGGCGACGTCCCGGAATCCACCACGGGACTCCTTCGCGCGATCCTGACGGAACTCCGGCGGACGGGCCGGCGCCACGGCACGGGCGGCCTGTCGCTCGCGCGGCTCTTTGCATACGTCCTCCAGGCGGCAGCCATCTTTTGCGCGATTGTGCCCACCTTGTTCCTCGAAGGCGGACCGGTCTTCCTTCAAGTCGCCCTCTTTCTGCAACTGCTGGTCGTGACCCTGCTGCTGCTCGAAAGGAATGCATGACGCTGGCCGTCGCGTTGCCGAACTGGGTGGGCGATGCTGTGATGGCCACCCCGGCCCTGCGAGCGCTTCGCTCGAGGTTCCCCGGCGAGCGGCTCGTCGCCGTGGTACGCCCGTACATCCGGCCGGTGCTCGATCCGAACCCGTGGACGGACGAGTTTATCGAGATGCCCAAGTCCGCGGCGGGCGTGTGGCGCGCCGCCCGGCAACTCTGCTGCCAGCGGGCCGCCGTCGGCGTGCTTCTGGCGAACAGCGCCCGGGCAGCGCTGGTCTTCTATCTCGGCAGAGTCCAGAGGCGGGTGGGCTACGACCGCGATGCACGCGGGCTATTCCTGACGGACCGTGTCCCGGCGGCGAAGGAGGGCAGCGAGTTTGTCCCGACGCCCCAGATCACCGCGTATCTGAAACTCGCCGAGGCCGTCGGGGCGCCGGCCGGAGACGTCCGCCTGGAACTTTTCGCGACCGCCGAAGACGAGGCGGCGGCCCGGGCCGCCTACGAGGCCGCCGGCCTCAGCCCGGCCAGGACGCTGCTTCTGTGCCCGGGAGCGGCGTTCGGCCCCTCGAAGGGATGGCCTGCCCCGCACTGGGCGGCGCTCGCGCGGCTGGCGCGGGACAAGTTCGACCTGGAGCCTGCGATCCTCTGCGGCCCGTCGGAAGCCGGCGACGCCCAGGCCATCCTCGCCGAGGCCGGGGGCCGCTGTGCGACCTTCCACGACAAGGGCATCACGCTGGCTTCCGCCCGGGCTGTCGTCAAGGCGGCCCGTGCCATGGTCGCCATTGACAGCGGCCTCAGGCACTACGCAGCCGCCTTCGACAAGCCGGTTGTCGCGCTGTTCGGGCCGACCGATATCCGGTGGACCGAGACGTGGCACAGGAAAGAAGTGCGTCTCCAGGGGCTGGTCCCCTGCGGGCCGTGCCAGCAACCGATCTGCCCTTCGGGGACGACGGAATGCATGTGGAAGATCACGCCGCAGGAAGCGCTGGACGCGCTGGCAGAGGCCCTCCGGCGCGACCAGGCTCGGACGGCATAGAAATGCTCGATCGCCAGATCCTCGAAGCCATTCGCACCGGGCGGTCTTCGCCGCCGGACCTCGCCTCCATCGTGATCCCGCACTACCGGACAGAGGAACTCGTGCGCCTGTGCCTGAGGGCCGTCCGCCGCATGACCGATCACCCGTTCGAGGCGATCGTCGTGGACAACAACTCCCGCGACGCTTCGCTCGAGTATCTGCGGGGCGTCCGCTGGATCCGCCTGATCGAGCGCGGCGACCGGGCCGAAGACAATCCTGTCGCGGCGCACGGCGCGGCCATGGACGAAGGGCTGCGAGCCGCGAGGGGCCGCTGGCTGGTCAGCCTCCACACCGACACGATCATCCGCCGCCGCGGCTGGCTCGGCGAACTTATCACCAGGCTCAAGGCCGACCCGCGCGCTGCGTGCCTCGGGTCCGGGAAGATCGACACGGAAAGCGGCTGGTACCGCGCGATCAAGGCCCTGTGCAGCAAACAGCGGATCCGTGCCGCCGGCCGCCGGCTTCTGCGGATCCCGGCGGATGAGAAGTGCCGCGAGGCGCGGTGGTACCCCCGCTCGTATTGCGCGATCTACGACCTCGAGCGGGTCCGGTCGCTGGCCTTGAGTTTTCGGGCGGCGCCGGATCGCGCGGCGGGTGAACTGCTCTACCAGGGCCTGCTCGATGCGGGCTCGACGTGCGTCAGGCTCGCGCCGGCCGAGATGCAGCAATTCGTCGAGCACGTCGGCCATGCGACCGCTCTGATCGGCCGCGGCGGGCTGGGCCACTGGCGCGGCAACCAGAAGGTCGGCGGAAGGCTCCGCCGGGTCATGGCAAGCGGCCTGGCCCGGGAACTCCTCGGCGACGAATCGCTCGACAGGTAACACCCATGGCACGGCTCCAGATTCATCCGGACTACCGGGCCCTCCTTGAGGCCAACGGCCTTGCGGACTTCGAGGCCCTCTTCGCCGCCGGCGAGGGCAAGTATGTGGACGGCCACCGGAACCGGTCGGTCTCGCGGCTGGAACTGCGCGGCCCGCAAGGCGAAACGGTGGGCCTCTACTTGAAGCGCCGATGGGACCGGGCCGCTGGCCGCGACTGGGCCCAACTTCTGAGCCTCCGCCCGCCGACGCGCCATGCCGCCCGCGAATGGGAAAACGCCCGCCGGCTCGCGGGTGCAGGAATCCCGGTCGCCGAACCCATCGCCCTGGGTGAGTCGGGCGGCCCGGACCGGCCACGAAGCCTCCTGGCCGTCCGCGAGATTGCCGGGCCGAGCCTTGCCGCCTGGCTCCGCGACCCATCGAGCCGGCAGCATCACCGCGGCCACCCGGGCCTTCGCCGGATGGCGGCCGAGGCAGTCGCCCGGACCGTGCGAAGGCTGCACGATGGCGGCTTTGCGTTCCGCGACCTCTATGCGAAACATGTCTTCCTGGAGGGGATTGAGACGCCGCAGCCGCGCGCCGTGCTCATCGACGCCCAAGGGCTGCGGCGCGCGACGGCCCGCCGTCGCGTCCGCGACCTTGCAGCCCTTTACTCGACGACGCTCGTCCCCGGCGTTCGCAGGACGGACCGCGTCCGGTTTTTCCTTGCGTACCTGGGCCGCCCGCGCCTGGATCGCGAGGCGCGGCGGCTGGCAAGGATGGTCGAGCGCGAGGCTTGCCGCGTTGCCGGACGCGGCCGCGACCCGAACCTGATACCCGAGCGTCAGGTGGCGCCGCCGGGCATGGTCCCGCTGGCGCACGAGACCTTCGAGATCGGTGACGGCGCGCGAGTCCGCATCAACCGGGCCTTCCGGCCGCACCTGGAGGCCGCCGGCCTCACCACGCTCGATCGGATGATGGCGATGGAGGGGGGGCGGCCATACAGGGCCGCGGCCGGACGCCTGACGGTCCGGGCGGAACTGCGCTGCCCGGGCCGCAAACCGGTCGCCGTCTACATCAAGCGCCATACGGCGGTCCCCTTCTGGACCGGCCTGCGGCGCGCCATAGGCCTCGGCGAACCCCATTCATTCGCCTCCACGGAGGCGGCCAACATCTACCGCGCAACCGATGCCGGCATCCCGACCATGCGGATCGTTGCGATCGGCGAGCAACTCCTCAGGCGGGGCCGCCAGGAGCGAAGTTGCCTCATCACCCAGGAGGTCCCGGGCGGCATCCAGGCAGATGACTATTGCCAGAAAACCTTCGGACCGGAGGCCGCTCACCCAGACGAGTCGCCTCGGGCGACCGGCGACCTGCTTTCCCGCAAGCGACGGCTCATCCGTTCGATCGCGCACCTCGCACACCGACTGCACGCAGCGGGCCTCGCGCACCGTGATTTCTATCTGTGCCACATCCTCGTCCGCCCGCAGGGAGAGGACGAGCCGGTGCTGCACCTGATTGACCTCCAGCGTCTTCGGCGGGCGCGCGACCGGATCCCGCGCCGGTGGGTCGTCAAGGACCTGGCCGCCCTGCTCTTCTCGTCGTGGCCGTCGCCCGCGACGAAGATACGTTCCGACGTGTTCACGAGCACCGACCGGATGCGGTTCGCGCACGAGTACTTCCAGGCGCGGCGGCTGGCGCGGAGCCAGAAGCGCCTGGTCCGCCTCGTGTTCCGCAAGGCGGAGCGAACCCGGCGCCATGAGGAGCGCCGGCGACGACGCTCCGGTCAAGCGGGTTAGATGGAATGCGCTCCAGGGAGCCGATGGCGCAAGACCGCCCGAAGGCCGCTGAGCCGTGGCACCTGGTGGAAGCACCGTGCGACTTCTGCGGCTCTTCGGAAGCGAACGTGCTCCTCCGCGGATTCGACCGCGAGCACGGGCTGCCGGGCGAGTTCAGCGTGGTCGTCTGCTGCCGGTGCGGCCTGGCGCGGACGAGTCCGCGCCCAGACCTGGAGAGTTTGCCGCACGCCTATCCGCCCGGGTACGCGCCGCACGGGAGCCGCGACCAGCAAGACAAGGCACCCGGCCGCCTGGCACGCTGGGCTCTCACAAACTACCGGGGGTATCCGCTGGGCCCTCGGGCCCCGGCAGCCGTGCGAGCGCTCCTGTGGCCTGCGGGGCGGCTCGTCCTCGGGCGGCGGCGCCTGGCGATGTGTGTACCATTTGCCGGCGAGGGACGACTTCTCGACTTCGGCTGCGGCTCGGGTGGTTTTGTTGCGCGAATGGCGGCCCTGGGCTGGAAAGCCGAGGGCCTCGACTCAAGCGAGGAGGCTGTCCGCGCCGGACGCCGGATCGGGATCAACCTCCAGGTCGGGACGCTGCCCGGCGGGCCCTATGCGGCGGAGTCGTTCGACGCGGTGACGATGCGGCACTCGCTGGAGCACGTACCGAGCCCGCGGGCGACCCTCGATGCGGCCCGCGAGATCCTCCGGCCGGGCGGGTGGCTGGTCGTGGCGGTCCCCAGCCTCGACAGCCTCCAGGCCCGGTGGTTCGGGCCGCGGTGGATTGGACTGGACTTGCCGCGACATCTGACGCATTTTACTGGGGCGACGCTGGCGCGGCACGTGGCGGCAGCGGGCCTCGAGGTCAAGGCCTTGCGGCGGATGCGGCTGCCGGGCATCATGCGCAAGAGTTTCGCCCGCGTCGCCGAGGAGACGGGCAGCCGGGCGGCCCGGTGGCTGGCCCGGTCGCGGTTCGCGACGGGCCTTTTGAGCCTCGTGTGCCTGGCGGCAGGTCAAGCGGCGGAGGTTCTGTGCCTCGCGGCCAGGCCCTGCTGCCAGGTCGAGCAGGAGAACAGGTGAACAGGTGACCGCAGGTGAGCAGGGCGAACGAGTTGCTGTCGTTTCTCCTGTTCACCTAATCTCCTGCTCACCTGCTCTGCGGCGGCGAAGCCGCCGCTGAGGAGCGGTTGCCGTGAAGATCGGCTTTCAGATCGAGCACCTGGACCCCGCGCGGGGCGGCGCCGAGACCTACGTCTACCGCTTCGGCGAACAGTTGCTCGCCAACGGCCACGAAGTCCACTTCATTGCCGCCAGTTTCGGCAAGTCCCTGCCGGGCGCCTTTACGCACCGCATCATGCTGCGCGGCCTGACGCGGTGGACGCAGGACCTGCGGTTCGCGCGGTCGGCGGACCGCGCTGCACGCCGGGCCAAACTGGATGTGGTCGTCGCGACCGGCCGGACCTACGGGGCGAACGTGCTCCAGCCGCACGGTGGAACGTTTCGCGGATCGCACCGGCAGAACATCCTCAGGCTGGGAGGGGTTACAGCCAAGGGCCTGAAACGGGCATTCGATGCCGTAAACCCCCGGGTCATCATGCAATGCGCCATCGAGGGCGCCCAATACGCCGCCGATCCCCCGCCCCAGGTCGTAGCGCTCAGCCAGATGGTCCGGGCCGACATGAAGCAGTTCTACAACGTGCCGGACGAGCGCCTTCACGTCATCTATAACGGCGTGGACCTGGACCGGTTTGACCCGAAGGTCTGCGCGGCGAAACGGGAAGAGGCCCGGCGGGCGCTGGGCCTGCAAGATGCTCAGACGTGCTTCCTCTTGGTCGGCCACAACTTCCGACTGAAGGGCCTGCGAGAACTGGTAAAGTCCGCAGCGCGGCTGAAGGAAACGGACGGGGCCTGGCGGGTCGTCGTCGTCGGCAAGGGCAACCCGAGGCCGTACCAGCGGCTCACTCGGAGTCTCGGGTGCGGCGAGTGGTTCGTCTTTCCGGGCGCGGCCGCCGACATCCTGCCGCTCTACGGCGCCTCGGATGTCTGCGTCCTGCCGACATGGTACGATCCGTGCAGCCTGGTGACGCTGGAGGCGCTGGCGTGCGGGCGTCCGGTCATTACAACGCGGTTCAACGGGGCCGCCGAACTCATGGAGGACGGTCGCGAGGGCTTTCTCCTCAGTTCGCCCGCGGGCACCGTGCCGCTGGCCCATGCGATGGAGCAGATGCTGGACGCGGACGTGCGGGCGGCGATGGGCCAGGCCGCCCGCCGGACCGCGGAGGAGCACCCATTGGCGCGGAATTTCCGCGAGATGATGGCCGTCTTTGAGGCTGCGGCCGCACGGTAGGAGGGACTGACATGACCGCGATTCCCCTGGCCGCCGAGAGCGGCCACGCCGCCATTCCGTTCGCCCTCGTGCCAGCCATTGGGTTCATAGCGGCGTATCTGTGCGGCTCGATCCCGTTCGGATGGCTCATCGGCAAGGCGCGGGGCGTGGACATCCGCCTCTTCGGCTCTAAGAACATCGGCGCGACGAACTGTGGGCGTGTGTGCGGCACGCCGTGGGGCGTGCTGGCGTTCGTGCTGGACGTCGCAAAGGGGTTTCTGCCTGTTCTGGCCGCCGTAACGATCGTGCCGAGGCTCTACGGCGGCTCTTCGCCGCACGGCGTCTGGCTCGCCTGCGTCATCGTTGCGTTCGGGCCGATCGTGGGCCACGTCTTCCCCGTGTGGCTGAAGTTCAAGGGCGGGAAAGCCGTCGCGACGAGCCTGGGGGTGGTCTTCGCCTTTCCGATGGTCCGCTGGGTCGGCCTGGCGGCATTCGGCCTGTGGATCATCGTCTTCCTGCTGACACGGTACGTCTCGCTGGCCTCCACGGTGGGGGCACTCGGCCTCCTGGCGGGATATCTGGTCTTTGAGCGCGACCAGACGTGGGGCGATCACCTGCCGGTCACGATCTTCCTCCTGGCCCTCGTGTCGCTCGTCCTTCTTCGGCACCGCTCGAACTACCTGCGTCTGATCGAGGGAACGGAAAACCGGTTCGGGACCCCCGAGCGGCAACCTCCGGCGGACCAGATCGAACTCGACCAGGAAGCATCGGTCCGCCCGCCCCAGGCGGGCAGGAAGTAGGCGTGCGGCTTAGGCGTTGGCGGGGCGACCGGCGCACTACCCGCCCAGTTTCTCTTCGAGCAGGCTGCGGACGACCTGGGGATTGGCCTTGCCGCCGGAGGCCTTCATGGCCTCGCCCATGAGGCGGCCGATGGCGGCCTTCTTGCCGCCCCGGTAGTCGGCTGCGGGGCCGGGGTTGTCGGCAATGACCTTCTCGACGATGGCCTCGAGGGTGCCGGCATCGCTGGTCTGGGCCAGGTTCTCCTCGGAAACGATTTCTTCGGCGGATTTTCCCGTATCAACAATAATTTGTAACACCTGGCTTCCTGTGGCACGGTTTATTTTCTCTGAGTATACCATGTCCGAAACGGCAGCCACATCACCAGGCTCTATCCTAATCTCCGTGATGCCCACCTTCAGCTCGTTCAAAATCCGCATCACGTCCTGCATGACCCAGTTGGACGCCGCCTTCGCGTCCTTGGTCAGCGCGGCCAACGCCTCGAAGAAATCGGCGACCTCGCGGTCGGCCGTCAGAACATGCGCGTCGTACTCCGGCAGGCCGTAGTCGGCCATAAACCGGCGCTGGCGCGCTTCCGGCAGTTCGGGCACCGTCCGGCGAATGGCCTCAACCCACTGGCGGTCGGGGACCAGCGGCACGAGGTCCGGCTCCGGGAAGTAGCGGTAGTCGTGGGCCTCTTCCTTGGACCGCTGGAGGAACGTGACGCCCTCCTCGTCGTTCCAGCCGCGCGTCTCTTTGCCGCGCCGCTCGAGGGTGTACCCCTCCGGGTCGGCGGCGTACTCCTCGCGATGGCGGGCGATCTCGAACGCGACGGCCCGCTCGACGCTCCGGAAGGAGTTTAAGTTCTTGATCTCGGCGATCGGGGTATATCGCGGCTTGCCGTCGGGCCCGGTGCCGATGCGGAGGCTGATGTTCGGCTCGAAACGCATCTGCCCGAGTTGCATGTTGCACTGGCCGACGCCCAGGTAGACGGCCAGTTGCCGCAGGGCCGTCGAGTAGGCCCGGACCTCTTCGGCGCTGCTTAAGTCGGGCTGGCTGACGATCTCCAGCAGCGGCGTGCCCGTGCGGTTCAGGTCCACGACGCTCGTATTCCCGCCGCCCTCGGCGTGCATGAGTTTGCCGGCGTCCTCCTCGAGGTGGACGCGGATGATGCCGATCCGCTTCGTGCCGCCCTCGACGGGGATGTCCATGTGCCCGCCGACGCCGAGCGGCTGGTCGTATTCGGAAATCTGGTAGTTCTTCGGCAGGTCCGGGTAGTAGTAGTGTTTGCGGTCCCACTTGGCGAGGTCGGGGATCGTGCACCCGAGGGCCAGCGCCATCCGCACCGCGAGTTCGACCGCCTTCTCGTTCATCACGGGCAGGACGCCCGGCATCCCCAGGCACACCGGGCAGCACCGCGAGTTCGGCCGCGCATCGTACTCCACCCGGCACCCGCAGAAGAGTTTCGTCCGGGTCGCCAGGTGCATGTGCACCTCAAGGCCTATCGTCGGCACAAGGTCGTCAGGAGTCATGACGCGCCCTCGCAAACGGGCGGCACGCGGGCGGCCCAATCGGTGCGGCACTCGTGCATCCGGGCGATCCGAAGCAGCCGGTCCTCCGTGAAGACGTCCGAGAGGATCTGGAGGCCCACGGGCAGCCCCGCCGCCGTGAAGCCGCACGGCACGCTGATGCCTGCGATGGCCGCCAGGTTCGCGCTCACGGTGTACACGTCCGACAGGTACATCGCGAGGGGGTCGCTCGCACGCTCGCCGACGCGGAACGCCGCCGTCGGGCTGGTCGGGCCCATGATGCAATCGACCCGGCGGAAGGCCGCCTCGAAGTCCTGGCGGATGAGCCGCCGGACCTGGAGCGCCTTCTTGTAGTAAGCGTCGTAGTACCCCGCGCTCAGGGCGTAGGTGCCGAGCATGATGCGGCGCTTCACCTCCTCGCCGAAGCCCTCGGCCCTGGTACGCATGTACATGTCAATCATGTCCGTGTGGCCGCTCGAGCGGTAGCCGTAATGGACGCCGTCGTAGCGGGCGAGGTTCGACGACGCCTCGCTCGTCGCCACGATGTAGTACGTGGCGATGGCGATGTCGGTGACGTGCGGGAGGTCGATCTCAACGACCCGCGCGCCGGCGGCCTCGTAGGCGCCGATCGCCTCGCGGACCATTTGTTCGACCTCCGGGTCGAGCCCTTCCCCGAAAAACTCTTTCGGCAGGCCGATCCGAAGGCCCTCGATCGGCTCCTGGAGCGCCGCAAGGTAGTCGGGCGCCGGTTCAGGGGCGCTGGTGGAATCGCGGGGGTCGTGACCGGCGATGGCCTGAAGGAGCAGGGCCGCGTCCTCGACGGTCCGGGCGAACGGGCCGATCTGGTCGAGGCTGGAGGCGAACGCCACGAGTCCGTACCGGCTGACCCGGCCGTACGTAGGTTTCATCCCGACGACGCCGCAGAGGGCCGCCGGCTGGCGGATCGAGCCGCCCGTGTCGGACCCGAGGGCCACCGGCACCATCCGCGACGCCACCGCCGCAGCGCTTCCCCCGCTCGAACCGCCGGGAACATACCCGGTATGCCAGGGGTTCCGGGTGGTGAAAAAGCCCGAGTTCTCGGTGGACGACCCCATGGCGAACTCGTCGAGGTTGGTCTTTCCGACGATGACGGCGTCTTCCGCCAGGAGCCGCTCGACGACGTGCGCGTTGTAGGGCGCCTTCCAGCCCTCGAGGATGCGGCTGGCGCAGGTCGTCGCCTGGCCGTCATCCGTGCACATGTTGTCCTTGACGGCCACCGGGACGCCGGCCAGCATGCCGAGGGGCCCGCCCTGGGCGCGGCGGCGGTCGAGACGAGCGGCGCGGCGGCGGGCGCCCGCGGGGTCGAGCGAGAGAAACGCCTTGACGACCGGGTCGAGCCGTTCGATGGCCGCCAGCGAGACTTCAGTCGCCTCGGCGGCCGAGAGGTCGCCCGAGCGGAACGCGTCGCGGATCTGGCGGGCTGTCAGGATTGTGGCATCCATGACCGTTGTTGCTTTGCGATTTTGGATTTTTGATTTTGGATTTTCGATTGGCGGTCCGTGCCGCCGCCGGCCCAATCCAAAATCGAAAATCAAAAATCAAAAATGTCTTTCAGGCCCCTTCGCCCTCGTCGAGGACGCGGGGCACGCGGAAGAAATCCCCCGCTGCATCCGGCGCGCCGCCGACCGCTTTCTCGGGCGGCAGCGAGTCGCGCGGTTCATCCTTCCTCAGGACGTTATGGATCGGCAGGGCGTGGGCCAGCGGCTCAACCTCGCGCGTATCGAGGTGCCGGAGTTTGTCAACGTAGTCGAGGATGGCCGACAGTTGGGAAGAGAACTTCTCGACCTCCTCGCCCGAGAGCCGGATGCGGCTGAGGAGGCCCACTTTCAGGACTTCGTCCTTCGAAATGGCCATCGGTGGTTCCCCGGGGCCGGCGCCGGCCGAGAGCCTTCAGGGGCGGGCGGGGCCGGCTGTGCCGAAACGGGCATCGCGGCCCGGCGCCTCACTCGGCCTGTGGCACAACGCGCGGGCCGCGCTTCTGGACCTTCCCGCCGCGCAGACACTGGGCGCAGACCCGCATGCGGGTGCGCGTCCCGTTCGGCAGGGTGACGCGGACGCGTTGAAGGTTCGGCCTGAATTGTCGCCGGGTGATGCCGGTGATCTTTCGCCCGACACCGCCCAGGTACTTGGCCTTGCCGCGACGGCTGATCGAGGAGCCGAAGATCGGCTGCTTTCCGCAGATTTCGCATTTGGCCGGCACGTCAGGTCCTCCGTGCGATTGCGCCGAGCGGCCCTGCCCTGCCCGACCGCCCGTACGGACAGGCCGGGACCGGGCCGTCGCCCGATGCCCTGGTGCAATTGAAGACCCGATAGTATACGCCTTTCCCGCGGCCCTTCAACCCCCTTTTGCTGGAATTGCCGCGCGCCCGGCGGAAAGGCGTTTTTCACTTGCCCGGACGCCCTGCAGAGCGTAGAAAGAGCGGCCCACCGCGGCGGCAGAGCCGCCGCAGAGCAGGCGAACAGGGGAACAGGTGAGCAGGAGAAACGGCAAGTAGAAGCGGCACAGGGCCGACTTGTTTGGGCCCAGGGGTGGCTCGCCTGCGGTCACCTGATCCCCTGTTCTGCTGTTGCCGCGACAATTTGGCCGTCGTCCATCCGAACACAGGAGTTTCCAATCATGAGAAAGCCGCTGCCGAAAACCGTTCGACTTGTCATGGGCGCCGTCCTACTCGTCGTGATGGGCCTCGTGGCCGGGCAGGTCTGGAGCATGGCGCCCGGTGCCGCGGAACCGACCGCCGGCCAGGCCGTGCAGGCTGCGCCGCCCCTGCCCCGCGCGTGGTACCTCGCCTTCGGCAGTTCGATGTTTGCGCTCGTCATGGCCTATTATTTCTACCGGAGTGTCATGAAGGAGAGCGAAGGCAGCCCCGAGATGGCCGAGATCGCGCTGGCCGTCCGCACGGGCGCCTACGCCTACCTGCGGCAACAGTACAAGGTCGTCGCGATTTTCTTCATCGTGGTCTCGGGCCTGCTCTCGATCATGGCGTTCGGCCTGCACGTCCAGCACACGCTGGTGCCGTTCGCGTTCCTGACGGGCGGGTTTTTCTCGGGCCTGTCGGGCTTCATCGGAATGAAGACGGCCACGCAGGCCTCGGCCCGGACGGCCAACGGGGCCAAGACGAGCCTGAACCGCGGCCTGACGGTCGCGTTCCGCGCCGGATCGGTCATGGGCCTGACGGTCGTCGGCCTGGGGCTCCTCGACATCTCCGGTTGGTTCATCTTCCTCTACAAGGTGTGGGGCCACACGTGGCCGGGCCTCGGGTGGGAGGCCATGAGCCTCGAGCAGATCACCGTCGTCATGCTCTGCTTCGGCATGGGCGCCTCGACCCAGGCCCTCTTCGCCCGCGTCGGCGGCGGCATCTACACGAAGGCTTCTGACGTCGGCGCCGACCTCGTCGGCAAGGTCGAGGCGGGTATCCCCGAGGACGACCCCCGCAACCCGGCCACCATCGCCGACAACGTCGGCGACAACGTCGGCGACGTCGCCGGCATGGGCGCCGACCTGTACGAATCCTACTGCGGCTCGATCCTCGCGACGGCGGCGCTCGGCGTCGCTGCCATCTACGGCATCCAGAACCTCTATCCCCACCTGCTGGTCGGGGTATCGAGCGCCGAGATGCAGCTCAACCTGCTGATGGCGCCGTTGGCCTTGGCCGGCCTGGGGATCGTCGTCTCGGTCATCGGCATCTTTGTCGTCCGCACGCACGAAGGCGCCTCGATGAAACAGTTGATGGCGGCGCTGAACCGCGGCATCAACCTGGCGAGCGTGCTGGTCATCGGCATGACCGCCCTGGTCATCTGGTGGCTTGGCCTGCCCTGGGGCATCTTCTGGAGCGTCGTCGCCGGCCTCCTTGCAGGCATTGCCATCGGATGGGGAAGCGAACGCTATACCTCCTCGTCTTACAAGCCGACCCAGGAGATCGCCAGCCAGTCGAAGACCGGCCCCGCGACCGTCATCATCAGCGGCATCGCCAACGGCATGCTCTCGATGTGGCTCCCGATCATCGCCGTCAGCATCGCGACGATCGTCGCGTTCGCCGTGCCGGGGGGTTTCAAGGACATCACGCTCGGCCTCTACGGTGTGGGCATCGCCGCCGTCGGCATGCTCTCGACCCTCGGCATCACCCTGGCGACCGACGCCTATGGGCCGATCGCCGACAACGCCGGCGGCAACGCCGAGATGAGCGGCCAGCCGCCCGAGGTCCGCAAACGCACCGACGCCCTCGACGCCCTCGGCAACACCACCGCCGCCATCGGCAAGGGCTTCGCCATCGGCAGTGCGGCCCTGACGGCCCTGGCGCTCCTGGCGGCCTACATCGAGGAGGTCCGCATCGGGATGCTCCGCCAGGCCGTCGTCTCTTACGTCTCCACGGCAGACGACCAGGTCTACGCCGTCGGCAATCCCCGCTACGGCAAGTTCGCCCAGGGCGTGCTGTCCGAGTCTGAGGCCTCGAGTACGGCCGTCAAAAGACAAGCGACGGTCGTTTACATACAGACGCCCGGCGAGAGCAAAATGACCGTGAAGCGGACCTTCGTGACGGCCGAGGGCCCCAAGACCCTCTACCTCATTCCGGTAGCCGCGGGCGACATCGCCAAGGAAAAACTCGCCGACATCCGCTTGCACCAAGCCGGGATGCTCAATTTCATGCAGTTCTACGGGGCGACGCCGATGAACCCGAAGTTCCTGGTCGGCGTCTTCGGCGGCGTGCTGTGCACGTTCGTCTTCTGCGCCCTGACGATGAAGGCCGTCGGGCGCGCCGCCGGCCGCATGATTGACGAGGTCCGCCGCCAGTTCCGCGAGATCCCCGGCATCATGGAAGGCAAGGCCAAGCCGGACTACGCGGCATGCGTGGGAATCGCGACGGCCGGCGCCCAGCGGGCGATGATCTTCCCGAGTTCGCTCGCCATCATCGTGCCGGTCGGCATCGGACTGCTCCTGGACGTGAGCGGCGTGCTGGGCCTGCTCGTGGGCGGCCTGACGGCCGGATTCGGCGTCGCCATCTTCATGGCCAACGCCGGCGGCGCCTGGGACAATGCCAAGAAGTTCATCGAGGAAGGCCATCTCGGCGGCAAGGGCTCCGACTGCCACAAAGCCGCTGTCGTCGGCGATACGGTCGGCGACCCGTTCAAGGACACGTCCGGGCCGTCGCTCAACATCCTCATCAAACTGATGAGCATGGTGAGCGTGGTCTTCGCCGGCCTGATCGTCAAGTACGGGCCGATCATCAGCGATTACCTCGGCATCCGCTGGGACCACCTGGCACAGTAAGTTATCGTTTATCCGCGAACCGGAGGCGAGCGCGTTGCCGTCGAACAAAAAGCCATTGCGCCGTGACACGCAGGGCGCCGCCGCGGCGCACGACCTCGCCATCCTCCTCGCCCGCTCCTGCGCCGAGAACCGCTGCCGCGACGTCCTCGTCCTCGACCTTCGGGGCCTGAGCCCCGTGACGGACTTCTTCATCCTGGCCACCGGCACCAGCCCGCGCCAGATGGGGGCCGTGGCTCACCTCGTCATCGAGGCCGGCGACACCGTCGGCGAGCGGCCCTGGGGCGTCGAGGGCAAGGAGTCCGGCCGGTGGGTCCTCCTGGACTTCGTGGACGTCGTCGTCCACGTCTTCTCGGAAGAGGCCCGGAAGTACTACGACATCGAACTCCTCTGGGGCGACGCGCCGCACATCAACTGGCAGGCAGGCTGGACGCCGCGCGCACCGTTGGACTAGCCGCAAGCGCAAGCGAGTCGGATCGCATGCCGAATATCCAACAACTCCTCGATAAGCGCGTCAAGGATGCGATGCGGGCGGCCTTTCCCGAAGCGGCCGAGGCCCCGGCCATCGTCATGCCGTCCCAGGACCCGAAGTTCGGCGATTACCAGGCCAACGGGGCGATGGGCCTGGCGAAGAGCCTCAAGCGCAAGCCCCGCGACGTGGCGGCCGCCATCGTCGAGAAACTCGAGGTGTCGGACCTGGTCGAACCGCCCGAGATTGCCGGCCCAGGCTTCATCAACCTGCGGCTTCGGCCCGAGTGGGTGGTGGCCCGCCTGGGCGAGGCGAACAGCGACGATCGCCTCGGCGTCCCGCAGGCCGAGAAGCCCGAGACGGTCGTCGTGGATTACTCGGCCCCGAACCTCGCGAAAGAGATGCACGTCGGCCACCTTCGCTCGACGATCATCGGCGACGCCCTTGTCCGAATGCTCGACTTCGCCGGCCACAAGATTGTAAAACAGAACCACGTCGGCGACTGGGGCACGCAGTTTGGGATGCTGGTGGCCTACATGAAGGATAAAATGGGCGCCCGGATGTGGATTGAACCCCCTTCTAAACCCGGTGCCTATCCACGGCTTTTGCACAACATCAGCATTCCCGACCTTGAGGTCCTATACCAACAGGCTAAGGCTTGTTTTGACGGCAGTCCTGAGTTTGCGGAACTTGCTCGCAAGTACGTTGTGCGCCTTCAGACAGGCGACCCCGACACGTACAATCTCTGGATGTACGTGGTTGAAATCTCTCTTTCCCATGCGGAAGCCCTTTATGATCGGCTTGGGGTAACGCTTCGACGGAATGACGTCTGTGGCGAAAGCGCGTACAATGACATTTTGCCTGACATCATTGAAGCGCTGAACGCCAAGGGCCTGCTGACCGAATCCAGAGACGCGCAGTGCGTGTTCCTCCCTGAGTTCAAGGGCAAAGACGGTGAGCCGCTGCCCTTGATCGTCCAGAAGTCTGACGAGGGGTATCTGTACGCCACGACCGACCTTGCCGCCATCGCTTTTCGGACAGGCCACTTGCCGGGCACGCAAGACCCGGAATCCAAAATCCGAAATGACAACTCGCCGCGCGCCGCCCGCATCCTGTATGTCGTTGACGCCCGCCAGTCGCTGCACTTTTCGATGGTCTTTGCGGTAGCACGGAAGGCGGGGTTTGCGCCGCCGGAGACGGCCCTGGTGCACGTCGCCTTTGGCACGATGATGGGGCCTGACGGCCGGCCGTTCAGGACCCGCGAAGGCGGCACAGTCAAGTTGATGGCCCTCCTGGAGGAGGCCGAGGCCCGTGCGCTGGACCTCGTGGGCGAAAAGAGTCCCGGCCTCTCGGAGGAGGAGCGCCGCCGCGTCGCTCACATCGTCGGCATCGGCGCGGTCAAGTATTTCGACCTTTCGCAAAACCGCACCAGCGACTACGTGTTCGACTGGGACCGGATGCTTTCCCTCCAGGGCAACACCGCCCCGTACATGCAGTACGCCTATGCCCGGGTCCGGAGCATCTTCCGAAAGGGCGGCGAGGAGGCCGCGACTCGCCGCAACGATGCTGCGCCCATCCCGCTTGCCGCGCCTGAGGAACTCGCCCTCGCGAAGATGGTCCTCCGCTTTTCCGAAACCCTCGCCCGTGCCCTTGAGGACTACCGGCCGAACGTCCTTGCGGCCTATCTTTACGACCTTGCTGGGGCATTCACTACGTTTTACGAGGCGTGCCCAGTCTTAAAGAGCGAGGGGCCGCTCCGCGGCGCGCGGCTGAAACTCTGCGACCTCACGGCCCGGACGGTCAAGAAGGGGCTCGACCTCCTGGGCATCGAGACCGCCGAACGCATGTGAACCGTTTCGCCGCCGCGCTTGCGCGGCGCTCTTTCGGCCTCCGCATGATGCGCGGCGGGCAAGTTTACCCGCCTGGGGAGGGCCCGCCGGCGAAACACTTGCCAAAGTGCCTACCATGCGCGTCTACGAAATCTTTCGCAGCATTCAGGGCGAGACGACCCGCGCGGGCCTTCCGATGTGGTTTGTCCGCGTGGCAGGATGCGACATGGCGTGCCTCTACTGCGACACCCCGGCCGCGCGCGACCCGAAGGCCGGCCGCGACATGGCGGTGGCCGACGTTCTCGATGCGATTGCTGCGCCCCCGCTGCCCTGGTGCATGATCACCGGCGGCGAACCGATGCTCCAGGTCGAGGAGGTGAACGGCCTCGCGGCCGCGCTCGCCGAACGCGGCGTCGAAGTCCTGATTGAGACCTCCGGCGGCCACCCGATCGAGCGCCTCGAATCGCGAGCCCGCCGGATCGTTGACGTCAAGACCCCGGGCAGCGGCATGCACGACCGGATGCATTGGCCGAACCTCGAGCGCCTCAGGCCGACCGACGAAGTCAAGTTCGTCCTCACCGGCCGCGCCGATTACGAGTGGGCCAAAGAGGCCGCCGTGCGACACGGCCTGCTGGGGCGTGTGCCGGCGCTCTTCAGCCCGGCGGAGCCGCAACTTGCGGCCCGGGACCTGGCGAGGTGGCTGGTTGAGGACGCGTTTCCGGCCCGCCTCAACATCCAGATTCACAAGATTCTTGGGCTGCCCTGACCGCGGGGCGGGCATGCCGTCAACGCCCCGGCACCGCGGTGCCGGGGGTGGGCGGGCGATGGCTGGGGGTGTGACTAATTTTTCTGGCACCCTATAAATCCTTTGCCTGCCTTGTCTTGCGGGGCTTATCACCCGCAGAACGCGGAAGCGGAATACGGAATGTAGAATGTAGGGTGCG
>Ga0315284_10003170_pt1 | contig 23364 bp, 31 predicted proteins | sample YL17G09_16_MG_FD_203696 | JGI IMG/M metagenome (GOLD analysis project Ga0315284, IMG submission 203696) | Sediment microbial communities from Yellowstone Lake, YNP, Wyoming, USA - YL17G09_16 | ecosystem: Environmental > Aquatic > Freshwater > Lake > Sediment | place: USA: Wyoming | collected...
CTCACCCCGCACCTCATGCTCGCGCGGATGTGCGCGCACGAGGCGAGCCTGCCCTTCGGGCAAGACGATGACGGGGACGGCACGGTGGACCGCTGGACGCGACAGCGCGACCACTCGATCACCTGGGGCGACGACTGCTACGGCATCCACCTCGTCCTCCTGCGAGGCGCAGCGCGGTTCAGGGCGGGCGCTCCCTCGCTCTCAGAAGAACAGGCGTATGTGCTGTTCGCCATCGCGTACTCGCACAACCGGATGCTCCACCCGCCCGCCTATGACGGGAACGCCTGGGCGATGTACCTGATGCCGGGACGCGAGCGCCCCGCGCGCTGGCGCGGCCCCTGGTCGGCCCGATCGTGGCACGTCGCCTGGACGCTGACCGGCTTCATCCTGCAACTGAGAGAGGCCGACTACGAGGGGCCTACGGCTCTCTGGACGTGCGATGGCACCATCACCGACTGGGGCGGGACGATGGATCACAACCACGCACGACGCGCAGGGCACGTCGAGGTTCACTGTGATGGGCAAGCAGCGAACACTTGGTACGTCCGCGCCGGTCTCCGCTGAACGTTTCAGCGTCTCCGCTTACACGTCTTGGGTAGCGCGCACTTCGGTGCGTGGCCCCAGTTCCTCAACGAGATGGTGTAGCCGTCGCGGCAACCGACACTTCGCACGAGGGTCACGAGCCCAGGCGCGAATCTGCGCTGGGCTCATGTTCACGAGGCTGCGAAACCGCGCCGCGTGCTGACAGGCCATCAGGGGATCGGCCCGCCAAGTAGACCGACGACGGCAGCCGCGAGGCGATCGAGTGCATCGGCCACGGTCGCCGGGGGAGTGCCGAGCCAGTTCGCGGGCAAAAAGGGGACGTAGTACACGAACTCCGCCTTGCCGAAGCTGAACGTCGTCACGGGAGCGAGGCCGGTGAAGCCAGGGCACCAGACGGCGATGTTGTCGGTGTTCGCGTTGGCGTTCAGGTCGTAGATGTTGAGCAGGCCCGAGGTTGCTCCACCGCCAGCAAGCCAGCCGTCCGGCAGTCCGCCGAAGAGAAGCTGCACGCCGACTGCACCGTCTGTCGCCCCAAGCTCGAGGAGTGGCCCGGTGATGGGCGGGAGCAGGCCGGTGTTCTGCTGCGACGCTGCCGAGACGAGCACCATCGTCGTGCTCGTATTCGGCCCCTTCATGAACGCGCCTGCGGTGGTCGAATGGTCGATCGCGCAGCCGCCGCCGATCACGAAGATCTGCGCCGCCATCGGAGGCAGCGCAGAGAAGTTGATCACCGGGTCGCGCGGTGGCAGGGGGCCAGGATCGGGCGCCACCTTGAGGATGATCGCGCCCGAACCGAGAGCGCCGCCTTGTCCGATGCCGAACAGGTTGTCGAACACGTTGCTTCCGATGGCCGTGCAGTCGAGAACCACCGAGCCACTCGCGCCGTAGAAGCTCGTGAACGTGCCTCCTCGGATGTCCCAGCCGAGCGGCGGCTTCCCCGCAGCCGGAACCACGAATGGGCCGGTCGTGTAGGCGCAGCGGATGACAGGAGATGCGCCGAGTTGGATCGTGGCGAGCTTCGCCATGAGATCGAACCAACCCGGCACCCCGACGTAGCGACCCTGCGCCACATCCTGCGTTCCGAAGTCTGCGTGGACGAACTCGCCGAATCCGGTGCCGCCGCCGCCACCGCCACCAACACCGCTCGCGAAGAAGATTCTTGCCATGATTCAGATGCCTTCCCAAAGCTGCCAGTAGACGATGGCTCCGGCGTCAGCCGCGCCAGCGCTCGACGCGATGGTGAAGTCCAAGCCCGCCGTGCGCGCGGTGACCTGGACGTTGCCCGTGGCGAGCGTGCCCCCGTCCTGCACGGTGAGCGAGATGCGCGTACCCGCGAGGACGCTCACGTTGGCGATGAGCAACTGCCCCGCCACGTCTAGCGTGGCGAGCCCTGCCGTGCGCCCACCCGCAGGGAGCGCCGTCTCGCGAAGCACCGGCACGCCCTGCGAGGTGATCTTGAACATCACCTTCCTGCCGTTGATCGGGCCTTCGAGTGGCACGAGTTGAAGCTCGTACTCGCTGGCGACATAGTTCGCGCCGACTCCGCCCACCGGAACCTGAAGCGAAAGCAGAGCGGCGAGCGGCACGCTCAAGTTGTCAGCGGGGACGCCGATCGCCGTGATTCGGAACAGGAGGTCGCCCGCCGCCACCGACGCGAGATCGCCGATGTTGATGCCGCGCGACTTGAAGCCCGTGACACCGGGTCCAGCGTCATTCGGCCCGAACTGGTTCCCACGAAATTGTGCTCGGTTCGCGCGCTTCGTGGAGTACTGGATGCCCGCGTTGCTGATGAACGTGAGGCCGCCTTGGTTGACCAGGATCATCGGGTCATCGTCGGCGAGGACCGCGAGCTTGTTGCCGAGCGCGATCAACTTCGCATTCGTGGTCCCGAGCAGCAGCGTCCCGAGCGCTGCCACCGCGTCTACCGCCTGACCGCCCGTGATGAGAATGTTGTTCGGCCCGGTGACGTTGCCTGCCGCGAGCACCGCTGCAAGCGTGGGAACTACAGGAGCACCGCCGCCACTTACGAAAAAGAGCTTCGCCATAGAGCTACCCTACCACCCGCGCCTGTGGTGAGGTAGCATTCGCACATGCTCAACGCCGTCCTCGTCGCCAAGGGTCTCCACCACGCAGAAACGGTCGGCCAGATCACGGTCGGCCCTGGCCCCGGTGAGGTGCCTGCGATCGGAGTCGCGCAGCTTCTCAAGCTGCCGCTGCCTTTCTCGAAGGGCGTCTACAAGCCGGTGGGATTCGAGGATCAGAGCTACGTCATCTGCCAGTCCCTCGACGGCAACGTGAGCAACATCGCCTTCGATGCAGTTCAGTTCGAGTACGACCCGGTGACGGGTCAGCCGATCGCCCGCCTCCTCGTGGACATCGCCGCCGCCCCGGCGAGCGTCGAACTGTGGTTCGAGGCGCACCACTCGACCGGACGCTGAATCGTTCAGAGATCCTGACTTGCGACGGATTTCTGCCTTCTGAGAGAAGGAGGAACGCCCACGACTCCCGACTGTTACTCGGGCTAGGTCGTGGGCGTTGACGCTTGTGTTCAGTGAGGGCAGAGTCGCCCTCGGGAGGTACCTGTATGACCGATGAGATCCAAAGAGCACGCGACGAACAAGAGGAACGGGACGAGAAGCTGGGAGACAACCTCGCGCTGGAACCCAGCCCGACGTTCGAGGGCAAGTCCGCAGGCGTGTGCCAGAAGGAGGGGCGCTTCGTCTGCTGGAACTGCTTCAACCTGTTGAGCGGCAAGTTCACCGACTTGCAGATGGGGCACGCGATCATCCGCGTCTGCGACGACCGTGCCTGCATCAACAAGGTGCTCGAACAGAACGCGAAACGCGCTGGCGACGGTGGCGCCGGGAGCATCATCACGAGCGGCCTCGGCCGTCGCAACGACGCGGGGTGGCCGAAGGAGTAGCAGATCCTCGACACCCACCGGCCTCCGCTGTAATGTACATCGGTCGCGCCCTATCGGTGGGTTCGGTCACCTCCAGAGAGCCCTCGGCAGTACCCGCTGCCGGGGGCTTTCGCTTTGGGCTATCCTGAACCCGCATGACCATCCGACGAATCGGCATCAGTCCTCTCGCTGTCGATGGCGCAATCAATGGCCGCATCGTACCCGCACGCTGGGCGCAACTTGCGGTGAATGCAGCTGGGGCTCTTGACGCATCCGGCCCTCACGTCGTCGTAGACAACGATGCCGGTCCGAACACTCTGACCGCTCTCAGAGCGATGGCTGGGCCGCGCCTACCGCTCCCGTCTGTGACCGGAGCCAGCCCACATCGATGGGTGCAAATCAGCAGAGAACTGGAAAACTTCCTTGCCGATCTCACCTACACCGTGCCGGAACACATCGAGACTCCTGTTGCCGTCGAACACGACGAACTGCCTGAGCCTAGTCGGCCAAGTCTCGTTCCGCTGTTGGTGGGCCTCGGACTCGCCACAGGCCTTTTCATCTGGTGGAGGAACTCGTGACCGGCTTCATGGGGCTCGCGTTCCTCACGGCTGCGCTGACTCTTCCTCGTGGCTGCAACAGATTCACGATTCGCCAAGCTCGAGTGGCGGCGATGGCCCTCAACGTGGACATCACCAAGCAGAAGTTCACGCTTCGCGACCTCCGCAACGGCATGAACGTCGAGCGCGAGCACTTCGACATCACGGGCTGTGATCCGATCTTCTCAGGGAAGATCGCACTGGCGCATCTTCGCGAAAAGCCCAACTACTACACGTTGCTCAGGAAGTACGTCGAATGAACCTGCTCGGCAAGCGCGTCATCCTATTCGGCGACTCCCAGGTACAGGGCCTCGCGCCGTCACTGTCGCGCCTCCTGACGGCCGCAGGAGCCGTCGAGGTCGGGGTCTCGGCGAACCCCGGCGTCTCGCTCAAGACCGCCTCTGAGACGCTTCAGGGAACCACCTCGGGCTACGAGGTCGTCCTGGTCTCGTTCGGCGGGAACAACCCGCCCTCGACCGCCGCACGGGCCTTCGCCTACATGCAGGCTCTGCTCGCTCCGATGCAGGGGAAGACGGTCTACTGGCTCACGGTGCTTCCGGCAGAAGACGCTGTGCTTCAGGTCGGCAGGGCGCGCATGGCGGCTTGGCAGAAGAGGTACCTGCCCTCGCACGGCGTCACGGTACTCGATGGCGACGCGCTGTCGGCTGGGCTGACCAGGAGAGACGGGCTCCACCTCACGTCGGGTGGGTACGCGCGACTGGCCGATCGAATCGCCAGGAAGATGACGGCTGCCGCCACTCCTTTATGGCCGTGGCTCGTGCTCGGTGGACTGGTGATCGGAGCGGGGGCCTATGCTCTCACGCGGCGACGCGGATCGTTCAACGGCGTCGAGGTACTCGCACAAGAAGGTGGAGACAACGAAGAGTTCCGAGCCTACTGCGATGGCACTTCGTGTGGACTGTTGAAAGTGCAGTCGCGTGACGGTTTCGTTGAGGTGAGTTCCATCGCCGTGATCTCTGCCTTTCAGAGACAACATGTGGCAACTCGGCTCTACGAAGCCGCGCACCGCTGGTCGTGCAACAGAGGCAAGACACTCATCTCCACAACTCGGATAGCCCGCGCGCATTCCAACGACTTCTGGGACAAGCAGCTGCGAAAAGGCCGCGCTGTGGTCATCGAAGACAACGACGAGCCGCACAACAGGAAGATCGCAATCCGAAACTGCGACGTGTTCAGCCTCGACGGCTGAAGCGTTCAGCGTCGCGGCCTCTTCTTGAGCAGCAGCTTGCCGAGCCCCTTCACGACCGCCTCGATGACCTGTTCGCGCGGCGCGTGCGACACGGTCTCGAACATCGTCAGCGCCTTCTCGCCTTGGTCGAGCATTTCACCGAACATGGCGGCGGCGCGTCTCGCTTCGGCCAGCTTCCTACGATTCGATGTTGTCTTGGGCACGGGCGATCTCCTGTTGGCTTGAGAAGGCTTCGGCGGCGTCGAGTGCTTGGTGGAACTGGTCATAGAGGCCGAGCGTCACATGCCTGTGGTCGTCGTGCACGGCCTCTCCGGTCTTTGAGAAGTGGAGCGCGCTGGCGACCCACTGCTTGCCTGCAATCGGAGCCTTCACGATCGACAGGTAGTAGCCCTTGGCCTCTGACATGAACGACGTGCCGAGGACGAGCGACATCTGCGGATGCTCTCGAGAAAACTCAGTGATCTGTTCGATGAACGACGCGGGCTTGAGTTGCACGGTCTCCGACTTGTGCTTGTCGCTCCATGCCTGAAGTAGAGCGGGCTCGCCTCCGTCGAACGCAGCGTTGGGGATGAGCGAGGTGAGCCGCACGGCGGTTCCCCCCTCGGGGATGGTGATGCACTCGCAGAGCATCGTACCGTCGCCGAGGTCTTGGTCCACGGAAGAGAAGATCGCCATCGCGGTTGTTTTCCAGATCGGCATTTTCGGGCACCTCCGGGGCTGACCATACATCGGCCCGAGTCCCGTGGAAAACCCCCCAGGAAAACGGGAAATCCGGCCGACAGGCCTGTGCCGCGACCGTGCCACGACCTCGGCAGAGTGCGCCAGCTACGTTGACATGTTGTCGAAGCTCCTCGACAAAGGGTCGCTGGACACAGACCGTGCCGAAACACGGAAACAATCCCTCCTGCCACCTCCGCTTCGCACCGCCGTCACCGGAGTTGCGCGCGTCCAGACTTTGGTCAGCGGGAGCCTTTCCAACCGGCTACCGGAGTAGCCTGCGGCATGTTCCGTACCAACCGAGAATCAGGCCGCGCGACCTAGATCTGAATCTACCCTCTTTCGACCTCCTTTGATCGACCGGAGACCTCGGAAGATCTGAAACGCTCCCGGAAAACCCGGAAACCCGTAGACCTAGGGGGTCTAGGTAGGTAGGTAGAGAGAGAGGAAGAGGGTAGAGAGTAAGTATGAAAAGTTTGCATAACCTCAATTACATTACACCTCCTCTCTCTCTACTAACCCCCTTAGTCTACGGGTAACCCCCTAGGTCTGCGGGTTGAAAATCAACTCTTTGTCGTGATTCCGCGAAGTTAGAACTGTTTTTGCCCCTTTTTCGATTCGAGGGGCAATCTTCCGAGTATCTTCGAGTATCTTCCGACGCTTCGTTGAAGGGTGGAGTGGGCGATCCCCCCATTGCCCCCCAGCCCGCCGTCGGGTACGGTCACGGGCGTGGCAGATCCGCCTGAAATACTGCGAAAAAGCAGGGTCATTCCAAGCTCAGAGCGCGGAGAAGCCCAGGAACAAGCCGAATCCGAGCAGCGACGCAGGCGAATCGTCGTTCAGAGATTCGTGGAAAGCCAAGAACCTCCCGAGCATCCACCAGCCGCGCCGCTCGCACGACGCGAACGCGGGCACCTCATCACGGCCGAGGACAGAGCCGCAGCGCAGCGAGAGCGTTACCAGCGCCAGCGCGATGTGATTCGCGACACCGGAACGATTCCGGGAACGCAGATCACGCTCTACGAGAGCATGGCTCCGCAGCCCGGCATCGTGTTGATCAAGGAGCACAAGATCAACGCTGGTCAGACCAAGGCGTCGAAGAATCCTCATCAGAACATCGAGAAGACGGGCGGCGCTGGCACAGAAGAAAAACCAGCCACCGAGTTTTTCGCGATGGAGGGCTCGGGATTCATTCTTCGTGCGATGAGTCCGCAGACCGAGTTCTCGGTTGCCGGTAGAGATCTCGGCACTCAGGTGAAGCTCACGAAGCTGTTCGAGATGATCGGTCGCAACCAGAAAGCGTGGCTCAGTCCGAAGGTTCCTGCGGGCGATCCCTACCGTTCGCCGTTTCCAGGGTTCGTTGCTTGGATTCACGAGCACTGTCTCGCGTGGCTCGTGGTCGAGGGGACGAAGATCGGACTCAAGTTCACCGTCTCCGACGAAACGAAGAACCAAGCTGAGTCACAGGTCGAGACGGTCAAGCGCACCATCGTCTATGCGCTCAAGCATCCGTTTCGATCTCCATGTCCGGTCATCGATCGTCGTCCCGGCCTTCAGCTGGCCGACAAGATCTTGGGCATCAGCAACGCGGCCATCCAGACCGCTAGAGGCGGCACCCGATTCGAGAACAAGGGAGCCACGCTGGGCGCTGAGCGTCTCTTCGAGTTCTACCGGCTGGCTCTCTCCGAGGCGGCCGACCAGCAGGAGAAGCGCGACATCCACGAGGCGTACCATCGGATCTTGCTCCACAAGTTCTTGCAAAGGCTCAGGCTCACCCCACCGCCGCTCGGATCACGGTCGAGGGCAGCGGACCCGCTCGGAGACTCCATCGAACGTCGAGCACTCCTTCTGCAAGCTCACCGCGTCTTCGTGTTCGCGCCGAACGGATGTCCGGTGGCGCTCAACACGCAGTTGCTCGAACAGAACGGGATCGGAATCAAGGAGTTGAAGATTCACTCCGCAACGATTCCTGCCAAGGCGACCGAGTGGGCGAACTGGCTCTACGACAAAGTGCTCGACCTCGACAAGCGCAACTGCATCCAGACCGAGGCGATGGTGGCCGCTCGAGCTATGGAAGCTCGTCGCCAAGCTGAGACAGAGCGTGCGTACTACGAAGAATCCGACGAGGGGTTCGACACGACCACGGGTCGCTACATCACGCGTGCCGAGATCGATCTCCCACAGATTACTCGTGCTGGTAGACCGGAGACCTCTCAGGAACAGCAAGCACGAGAAGCCGCTGAGACGATCGCTCGCATGCGGCTCATCCAGAAGGGACCAGCCGCCAAGAAGGTTCCACGCGAGGAGGTCGAGCGTCGTCTCGCTGCTCGTGCTGAGATCATGCGCGCTCAGAAGGCGGCAAGAGCCAAAGCGGCTGAGGAAGCGGCAGCGATCGAAGCCGAGTCCAAGAAGCCTCTTGGCTTCTTCCAGGGCGTCGTAGCTCTCGCTCTCGCTGGCTACCTGCGCTAGCCTCTCGACGTGGACGTGTTCAAGATCGGCCTCGGGCTCGCCTTCCTCACGGGCGCTCTCTTGGCGTCCCGCAGGAGCCGCCAGGGGCCGCTCGGCAGTCTCGGGGAAGACATCCCCGACGACGCGCGCGGAGACGCACTGGAAGGCACCCTGGCGGCGGCAGAGGCACTCTACCCGGCAGTCGATCTCGACCCTCTCGAAATCGAGATGTACGCCTCGCCCAACTACCAGCCTCAGTGCCTCGTGATGGGGATCGAGGCCGCTGGCGCGGTGAGGAACGCTGCTCGTGCTGTCGAGGAGGGGCTGAGCGGCTCCAAGTCGGTGATGGTGGGCGCGGCTCAGGCTTGGGCCTTGAGCCAGTTCATGTGCCCCGATGCTGAGCCAGACCCTGAGATCGAGGCGCTGGTGGTCGGTGCAGCACCGTAGGTGGGGCGCGGGTACCCTCCCGAGTGTTGACGCGCGTCTGAGGTCGGCGTACTACCGGCTAGTTGCGCCTCCCCAACGACACGGTTAGAGCGTTCCACGCGCGCCTCTGCGAGCGGAAGTCGCCAGCGACTGCCGACTCGTACTGCGGTGCCGTGATACTTTGGCTCAAGTTCCTGGCCGAAAAGCGCATCACTGACCTGTCGAAGTGCCACCCCGGCCTCCTCGATGATTTCGTGGCTTGGATGCTTCGGGACCACAGCGTCATCACGTCCAAGGCCAGGATGACCGGCGTCTCGGCCTTCTTGGAGTTTCAGCGCCGAGCCGGGGACACCATCCCGATCTTCGCCAAGCCCGACTTCCCCCGAGTCCCTGAGCGGAAGGAACCCAGGGTCTTGACGCTGGACGAGCTATCAAGCTATTTCGACCGGGCCACCGAGTTCGAGGAGCCGGTCAGGACCGCCCTCCTGCTCATGCCATTGTGCGGCCTTCGGTCAGACGAGACAGTCAGATTGCAGCTTGATTCCATGAAGGTGAAGGATGGGTGGGTCATCCTCTCCTTTCGAGGAAAAGGCCAGAAGCTACGAGAAGTACCACTACTGAAACAGGGGAACGGGATCCTCAGAGCTTACCTCACCGGGTGGAGAGCCCAGTACAAGCTCCCGAATCCGTGGATGTTCCCCGGTCACTTTCGCGGCAAGCACCTCACGACAAGGACACTACGAAAATGGGCTGGGGTAATAAGCGAGGAACTTCAGATCCCGGAACTGTCGCCGCACACCCTGCGGAAGACGTACAGCACGATCTTGGATCAGATGGGCGTAAGTCCGCTCCAAATCGCCCAGCTGCTCGGGCACGCAAACCTCAACACCACCAACCGGCACTACATCAAGCACGAAGTCGGGACGCTGATGAGCAGCCTGACGAAAGTGTCGATGCCGTCACCGTTCACCTGAATCGTTCAGAGCCCACCGAAGAAAGAGAGCCCGCCATGTCGAAGCGTTCCGTTGCTGTTGTCGAGAAGCCGCAAGGAGACCCAGCGTCTCTCGGGGCGATGATTCCCATCGACGACGAGGAGACCGTCTCGCTCGCTGGTCCTGACCTGGGATTCGCCACCGTCTCGAGTGAGGAGATCCCCGCTCGCCTTCACGCCGTCGAAGAGGTCCAGCCTCGTCAGCCGTTCGTTCCGCCGCGTCGCACCAACGGCAACGGCGTCGCGAAGGCCCCTCCCGTCATGTCTCCCAAGAAGGAGATCACCCGCCTCCTGCCCTCGGCGCATCGTATCTACGTCTACAAGGTCAAAGACGACGGCAAGCAGACCTTCTGCTCGGAGTACAGCGCGCAGGAGCTTCAGGGCTCCGGCACCATCGAGGCGTTCCTCCGCAAGTTCGTCGTGCACGAGTACGAGTACGGCACGTTCAATCTGTACCTCTACGACGGCAGCACTGAGAACCCGAGGCCGATCGGCTCCGTGACCATCGAGGCCCCCGCGAGCCACAAGGCCGCGCTCAACGGCAACGGGCACTCGCGCGGCTCCGAGTCTCTCAAGGAACTGTACGAGCTTCAGAAGGAGATGGCCGAGGCCGTCCAGAAGCAGGCGCAGGCGCAGGCGGTGCCGCAGAAGTCTCCCTCCGAGGAGTACAGGGAGATGTTCAAGTCGATGGCCGAGATGAAGGCCATGCTCGGTGACGGCAAGTCGAACAACGACAGCATGTCGCCGATGATGATGATGTGGATGATGCAGCAGCGTCAGCCTCCGCCTCCTCCACAGGTCGATCCCACGCTCTCCCGGATGATGGAGAAGGTCATGGAGCGGATCGAGAACATGGAGCGCGAGCAGCAGATGCTCGCGATCCAGCCGCCGCCCATGATGCCCGACCAGGGTCGTCCGCAAGCCGAAGTGCTCATGCAGATGATGCAGGAGAACACGCGCGTGCTCATCGCGGCGATGCAGAACAACAACCAGGACAAGCGCGACCCGATCATGGACCTCGCGAACCTCTCCAAGCTCATCGAGTCGAAGAACGACACGCTGACCGTGAAGGACATCTTCACGATGATCCCGCAGATCAAGGAGATGGTCGCTCCTGCGGGTGCCACCTCCGACCCGTTCCAGAAGACCGTCGAGAACTTCCGCCTCTTCAAGCTCATGCAGCGTGAGTTCGGAGAGGACCGGCCTGCGAACGGTCAGGGACAGCCACCACAGGACAACTTCTTCACGTTCGCGAAGGGCCTCCTTCAGTCGGATGTGGGCAAGTCGATCGCCGCGCAGATCATGCAGCAGGGTGCCGGTCAGGAAGCTGCTCGCATGCACGACCAGCGGCGGATGAACCAGCAGCGACAGGCTCAACAGGTCGCCCAGCAGCGGCAACAGGCAAACGCACAGCGTCAGCAGCAGCGCGCCCAGGCAGCCCTGCCGCCCGGCCAGCCTCGTCCCGAACCGCAAGGCCCCCAAGCCGTCAACGGCATCCCCACGCAGCCCCAGGCCCCGCAGCACGCCCCTGTCGCGGCACAGCCGCAGCCGCAGCCCCAGCGGCAGCCGCCTCCGCCGCCTCCTCAGGCAGAGGAAGAGGAGAGCGAGGACTTGGAGGTGCCCGATGGGTTCCTCGAGGTTCACGCTCCTCAGATCAACTCGGCCGCCAACCCGGCAGAGCGCATCGGAGCGATCATCAACGGGCTCCAACTCCTGGGCACGAGCAAGGACTTCCGCCAACACCTTTCCAAGATGTTCAACTTCCTGAAGGTGAACCGGAAGCTCGAAGCCTTGGAGATCCTCCACGAGCTTCTGGAGTTCTTCGCCGACAACGACGTGCTCGACAAGAAGATCCCGGATCAGGCGCGTGCGGACTTCGCAGAACACTGGGCGCTCATCCGGCAGAACCTTCAGTTCCCCGACGTGCCCGAGGTGTTCCCCGAGGGACACGAGAGCGCTGCGCCTGCCCAGGCAGAGCAGGAACAGGAGCAGGCGGCTTCCTGAACGATTCAGCTTCGCGGCCTTCGGGCTGCTTCGGCTAGGCGAAGAGGGAAGGCCCGGTGCAGCGATGCATCGGGCCTTCGTCTTTGGGTCGCGTGATGCTAGGGTAGCTGCATGGACGTTCCGAACTTCGTGATGGGCCTCGGTTCTCTCATCGCCGGGATCTCGTCTCTGAGCAACGCCTTCAAGAAAAAGCAGCGGCGCGGTGTCGGTGGCCTCGGCAAGCTCGCCATGACCGGACAGCACGACTCGATCAACGGCGGCCCGTCGGCGCGCATCTTCCGCGTCAACAACATCGATGACCGTCTCGCCGCTGTCGCGCAGATGGTGATGATCTCGATCCGCGACCCGCGCGTGCGTCAGCTGGCCGTCTCGATCGTCAGCAAGCGATGCAACGAGCCGAACCACAAGACCGGCGATGGCGGCTGGTGTCTGGACGAGCGCGACTACTGGGGCGAGGTCCAGGCGATCTTCTACTGGATGCGCGCCAACGTCCGGTACGTCCGCGACCCGAGCACCATCGACACCTTCGCCACGGCGATGCGGACGATCGAGGCGCACGGCGGCGACTGCGACGACTACCAGATCGCGCTCGCGGCGCTGCTCATGACCATCGGGTATCCGGTGAAAATGAAGACAATCCGCACGAAGGACTTCGCGGACTGGAACCACATTTACCTCGTGGTCGGTCTCCCGCCTGGGAAGCCGACCAAGTGGCGTGCGCTCGACGCGAGCGTGAAACAGCCTGCGGGCTGGGAAGCTCCTGCGTCGATCATCGCTCAGGCGAGGGTCGATTCCCCTGACGATCGGAAGTGGGTAGGCTACTTCTGATTCTCCTTGTGCATCACTGAGCGACTCAGTGTAGATTGTCATCACCGGACCCGGAGAAAGCTGAACATGGATCAGGAACTCGAAGAAGTTTTCACGACCGTCTCGGTCCCCAAGGCCAAGGCGCTGCTCAAGAGCGGCCCGCGTGCGGGCAAGCTCCGCAAGGGCTGTCGCTTCAAGGGCAAGCGCGTCATGTGCACGCCCGCTGTGGCGGCGAGCATCAAGGGCCTGAAGGGCAAGAAGCCCAAGAGGGGGAAGGCCAAGCACAAGGCCGACTTCACGCCGAAGACCGAGCGTGGCGAACTGAACCTGCTCGCGATGAAGGCTCTCCGCGAGTCGCGTAGCAAGTTCAAGAACGCCGCCGACTGCCGCACGAAGGTCAGCGCGGTTCGTGAGATCTCCAAGGTTCTCACCTACATGTCGAAGATCCCGAGCAAGAAGGGACCGGAGGCCGAAGCGAAGCGCAACGTGCGCTACCGCGTCGAGCTTCAGCGGAAGATCAACGAGGTCGCGTCCTCGTGCGGTGGCGGCGGTGCTCGCACGGCGGCTCCGTCGGTGAGCACCTCGCATGCCGATCGGGTGATCGAGCGGTACCGCCGCATGCGGTCCAGCGCGAAGGCGCGGTCGGCAGGAGGCTCTCAGCCCGCGTGGCAGGGCTCCGAGGCCGTGGACGGCCTCTCGGGCTCGCGTGGCAAGGCCAAGCGCAAGAGCAAGCGGTCCCGCTGATGGGCCACCCCTGCGCCAGCAGCAACCCTCCTTCTTGGTGTAACAAGAAGAAGGGCTCGCTCTCGGGCACCTCCAAGCGGTCCCGTAAGGGCAAGCCGAAGAAGGGGGTCACGCCCGCCGCGTTCCGGTTCAACCCGGAGGACTGGCGTCTCTCGAGTGCGAAGGAGTGCCTCAACAAGAAGAAGCAGACCAAGAAGGGCTGCATCCGAGGCCGAGGCAAGAACAAGGGCAAGATCTTCAAGAAGAAGAAGGGACGATGAGATCATGGCGAAGATGAAGGCGAAGAAGATGACGATGGCTCGGCTGAAGAAGCTCGGCTACAAGCGCACGACGCAGAAGAAGTGCGTCAAGAAGAAGGGCACGCGCATTCTCCGCAAGGGATGCAAGTGGGGCTCGGGCAAGTTCAAGAACGTGGTCTTCAAGAAGTCCAAGCGTCGCGCCAAGGGCGTCGGCGAGATGGACGACTGAGCGACGAGACGACGAGACGACTAGTCTGAACCGTTCAGGAGTCTGATGACCTGGGATCTAACACCGGAGGAGATGTTCAACCCTCTCCTCTTGCCGCCGATCGCGCTGGAATATCCGGTGGCGGAATCCCCGTCACCGATTCCCTATGTCGTCGGCGTCCCGGAGTTGAACTACTGGACCGGCGAACATGGGTACGCCGGTCCAGTGTCGGCCTCTGGTCGCGGATACGACGCTCCGGTTCTCAGGGAACAGACCCCCTCGTTTGACCGTCCGCTCGTGTATGGCCGTGGCAAGATGCCTTCTGCCTATGAGGCCGACTATCCTCAGAGCTTCTTCCCCGAGGTCGTGGACAGTTACGAAGCCGCTGGCATGAATCGCCAGCCTGCGGGCTCGTACAACGATCGCATGTGGCCTGGGAGCGACGTGAGGTTCGACTTCACGTTCGCCGAGCGACAGCCCATTCAGAGTTACCCCGGAGGCATTTCTGGCCTCGGTGACGGGACTTGGTACGAGTCGTCCACTGGCGCGCTCGCCCTCGGCGTGGGCGCTGCGGTGCTTTCGTACTTCGCGACGGGCGCGTTTCTTCGGTACCGCGCACGTCGTTGACGTGTGCGTCGTTCACAGGTACACATTCTCAGGCAGGAGTGGTGATGGCCAAGCACAAGCGAATGCTCTCGGACTACGACATGGAGGGCCTTTCGGGCAAGCCGAAGCGGAAGCGCAAGAAGGCCAAGAAGGCTTCGGGCTCCAAGCTCGGCAAGGTCAAGCTCGTCGGCAAGCTCAAGAGCTTCATCGGCATGAAGGTCGTCACCAACGGCTCGTGCAAGCACAAGAGCGGCAAGAAGAAGGGCAAGCTCAAGAAGGGCTGCCGAGCCGGAATCGGCAAGCTCAAGGGCAAGATCTTCCGCAAGGCCAAGTAGCCTACACACCAAGCTCAAGACCTCGCTCGAACCACCAGACGATTTCAGGAGAACAGGAACATGGCCCACGACTACGCTTCGATCGATGACCTCGCTGCCGACTACGACTTTTTCGGTGAGGCCCAGGGCCTCATGGACATGGAAGTCCTGAAGGGACACGGCATCGCGGCCCTCGGCGGCGCGGGTGGTGCTCTCGTCACGGACGCCATCTTCGGCATGGAGTCGGTCCAGACCTACTTCGCCGACAAGCCAGGGTACGCGGCGCTCGCGCGCTTCCTGTTCGGCATCGCGGGCGGTCGGGCGATCTACCACTTCGAGGGCGACGAGCAGCACAAGGGTCACCCTGCCGCCTACGGCTTCGTCGGTCAGGTCGCGGGCAGCGCGGCGGCGGGTGGAGCGATGATGCTCTACACGCAGTACTGGCCTGCGGACGAGACCGCTCCGACGCCCGACCCCGACGCGCCCCCGACCGGCACGGCTGGCCTCGGCCGGTACAGCCGTCGTCGCGGCCGTGGTCGTCTCGGCTCCACGGGCGTCGAGCCGGTGGCTCCGTACTACGACCGCTACAAGGTCAGCGTCCCGCGTGGGACGAACGGGCTGAGCGGCGAAGAGGTCACGCGCGCCAACTACTTCCAGGTCAACGGCCTGGGCGATGACGGCATGCCGAGCGGCGACGCGGACGGCTACGACGTGAACGAGGACACGCGCGGTCAGTCCCAGCCGGGCTGGCCCGCCGAGAACGAGACGCCCGACGTGGGCTCGTGGATCGGCTGACCTGAACCGTTCGGACGATGAGAGCGGGGAGCGAAAGCTCCCCCTTTCGTCAGGCCACTGAACCGTGAGATTAATGCTCGGATGAGCGTAACGGTTCAGTAGCCTGACGAGAGAAGCTAGGGGAGCAAGAACATGGCATTCGGCGGCACATTCGGACCTCCTGGGTTTCTCGTCCCGTTCGGGATCATCCAGAACCTCGCAGGCGAGTCGTCCCCCGGCTACGATGCGGCTGGCCGCATCATGTTCGCTCGCAAGAGCGGGTCGATCTACACGCCCGATCGCGTGGACACGCTGATCATGTTCGGCGACAAGGACGGCAGCAATCCTCTCGACAAGCTCACTCCTGACGGCATGATTGGGGGTACGCCTGATACCGGCGTTCTGGTGTCTGCGGTTCCGGAGGCATTCCTGGGCCAGCACGGCCTTCCCACGAACTTCGGCCCTGGCCGCGACAAGTGGGGCTCGGCGGCTCCGGTTTCTCAGATCGGCTCGTTCGCCTACGGTCGTTTCCGAATCCAGGCCGAGCCAGTGATCGCTGTTTCCAGCCAGCAGGAGGGTCACGCTCCTGTCGCCTGCCAGGGCTCGGTCATGATCAACTCCACGCTGTCGTCCGATCCGAACAACGTGTACGGGGTCGTTCGCAACTACTTCGGCGTCCCCGTGCCGTCCCTCATTCTCATCGTGGAGTGCCTCCACTCGGCGCAGGGCTGATCTCCTTCCACCTCGTTTTCAGAAAGACAGAACATCATGGCATTCGGATCAGGCTTGGTTGGAGGCGCGCTCGTTCAGTCGAACGTCATTGCGAACATCCAGGGCGAGTCGTCTCCTGGGTATGAGCCTGGGACCGGCCGCATCCAGTTCCAGCGCGCGTCGGGTTCGATCTACACGCCCGCTCGCGTGGACACGCTGATCCTCATCCTTCAGGATGGCGAAGGGCCTCCTGCGCTCGACGTGCTCGTCCCGTCTGCTCCCGCGCTCGCGGCGAACGCCGACACGGGCTGCCTCGTCACAGACGCGGTCATCCCCGCCGACTGCAACGGTCTGCCGTGGAACTTCGGCCCCGGCGTCGGCCAGTGGGCTCGAGTGACGGGAAGGGGGCCGCGTCTGCGGCTGACCTTCCAGACCCTTCCCGACTCGCTTCTGGCCCCGACCGGGCAGGGGTCACTTCAGTACGAAGTCGAGCCGTCCATCGGCGGCGCGGACCTGAGCACGCTCGTCCGAAACTACTTCGGGGTGCAGATCACCAAGCTCGCCATCATCATCGAGTGCCTCCACTCGGTCCAGGGCTGATCTCCTTCCACCTCGTTTTCAGAAAGACAGAACATCATGTTCGGAAATCTCGTAGATCAAGTCCTCGTTCCTGCCAACCTCATCTTCAACATCCAGGGTGAGCAGGGCGACAGCTACGAGCCTGGAACCGGACGCATCCGGTTCCTGCGCGCATCGGGCTCGATCTACACGCCCGACCGCGTGGACTCGCTGTTCATCCCTCTGACCGGAGGCGAAGATCCGAATCCGCTCGCCGTGCTCATCCCCGGAATCGCAGATCCGGCGAACGCCGACACCGGCTGTCTCACCACCCTGGCGGTGATCCCGAAGTTCTGCAACGGTCTGCCGTGGAACTTCGGCCCCGGCGTCGGCCAGTGGGCTCGAAAGACTGGACGACAGTCGCGTCTCCGCCTGACATTCGAGCTTCTGCCCAACGCGGGTCAGGCGCCGACTGGACAGGGCTCGATCCAGTACCAGTCGGTGGCCGCGCCCGGTCAGACCGACGTGTCGGCGGCCATTCGCAACTACTTCGGAGTGGCGATCCAGGAGATCCTCCTCATCGTCGAGTGCGTCCACTCGGTCCAGGGCTGATTTCGTAGGCAAATCTGCTTCTTGCAGATGAGCTTAGTTCGCTGCTACAAACAATGTGTCGCTGGGAGACCAGCAAAGAAAGAGCCTCCACGGTCAAAAACTGACACGGGGGTCTCAAGGAGAGTGAGTCATGGCGTTGCGTCCGATCAAGGGTGAGCCCGGCAAGTTCCTCGACACGGTGAGCGGAGAGGTGCTCGACATCTCCGACTACCGCGAGGACGACAAGTACGACACGGTGGCGATCCCGGCTGGCCCGGTCGCGCCGAACTTCAGCCGCATCTTCTTCGCCGAGCAGCTTGGCGAGAAGCAGCTGCTCGACACGAACATCCAGCAGATCCGCCAGCTGTCCAGCGGCGAGGAGATGATCGTGGACCGCGTGGGCATGGTCGTGAACAGCGCGACGGGCAACATCCTGCCGACGCCGAGCGACATCAAGAAGGTCGTGGAGAACGCCTTCGTCTCCTTCACGGTGAACCGCCTCGTGCTCATCGAGGGGCCGCTCATCAAGTTCCCCACCGGCTATGGCCTCTACGGCAACACCGTCGAGACCGGCCAGGGCATCGTCTCGATCGGCACGCCCTCGACGGCGGCGGCGAGCAAGCTGCTCAAGACGCAGCTGCTCACCTCGCAGCACCAGTTCCAGGCGCTGCTCACGTTCTTCAACCGCGAGTGGGCGCAGCTGGTCGCGGCCGTTCCGGTCGCGGCCGACCGCATGCCGACCCTCGACAACCCCGTCACGCTCCGCGCGATGATGCACGGTCTCCTGAAGGTCGCGTCCACCAAGAACTGAGCGCGCTCTCCTGATCTGGCTCTGCCTCCTCGTGAGGCGAGCCCGACCAGGAGACAGAAGGCGAGCCCGCCTCTGCACCCCTCCCTCGGCGTCGCCGGATGGGGCGGGGGACAGAGAGCGGGCTCAGTCTTTTTCTGGTACCTTCTCTCACGCGGACTGAGTGATAGACAGACGATTCCACGAGAGTCGTGTCCGGTGCGATCCCGGAAGCCCGCTTCAAGACCAACACCGAAGAACGATTCAGGAGAAAAGAAGATGACCCCGAACAATCCCCTCGCGGCGATCCACGCACAGGTTCAGCGACTCACCGGCCATCTCAATGACCTGAACGCGCGTCTGTCTGGCGTCGAGAGCGCGAGCCTCGGTGCGCTTCACGGCGGCGAGCCTCGCTCCGACATCGGGCCGATCTCGGGTTACTTGCAGGACGTGTACAACCTCGCCCCCGAGGTCGTGCGCGTCGAGCACATGCGCTTCGACCTGAAGGTGGTGAATCAGGTCATCACGTTCCAGAGCGAAGCCAAGCGCATCGACCCCGAGTTCGCGTTCGCGCTGCGTCGCCTGCGCATCGTCGGCTGGTGCTCGAACGCCGCGCTCCTCAACTTCGCGAACCCGTCGATCACGTTCAACATCGAAGACCAGGGTCGTGGTCGCGGTGGCGTGTTCCTCGATCCGATCGCGATCGGAGAGACGGCGAACCACAACGGCACCTTCGCGGGTGAACTGGTGTGGGACTCGTTCTACCGCTTCGTGGCGGCGGCGAGCATCCGTGGCCTCTGGACCATCGATTTGTCGCTCGCGCCCGCCAACGAGACGCTCATCTTCTCGGCGAGCGTCGAGGGCGACCTCCTCCGCACGCGCACCCTGCCCGGTGGCGCGATGATCACGACGCCCGCTGGCGCGCAGCGCTGAACGGTTCGGACGCGGTGAATCGAGACCTCCCCTTCGACCCGTACTTCCGGCCAGCCGACCGGATCAGCACGATCGAAGAGAAGATCATAATCGCCGCGTTCGCCGCTCCTGGCCTGCTCGCCACCGAGCAGGCTCGGTTCGTTCTGGGCGCGGTGGGCGAGCCGATGTTGATCGCGCAGAACCAGACCAGCGAGGTTCTGTTGGTCGCGTACCAGTCCAATGACTTCAGGAACATTTCGGGACGCTTCGCCGGTCACAGGGAGTCGCTGTTTCCTGGGATCAGCTTCTTCTTCACCCCCAATCCGCCTGTTCAGATTTTGCTCCCGAAGGAGAATCTCTGGGTGGTGGTGACGCAGGCGAATCCCACGTTTCAAGGAATGGTCGTAGTGGAGATCACGCCATGAAGAACGACAACCTCCCGAGCTTCCTGAAGAACCAGCAGCGCATTCAGCCTGCCGCGCCTCGTGGTCTGCCCAAGCCTTACGACCCGCTTTACCGTCCAGCGGACGGCGTGTCGATCGAGGAGTGGCGGATCATGATCTGCTCCATCGCGGGCAGCTTCCGCGTGTCGCAGGGGTTCACGAAGGGCGTGACGCTGGTTCAAAATCAGGTGGTGGAGGTCGCACAGAACGACAAGAGCTACGCTCTCTTTGTTCAGGTGAATCTCACCGCCGACCCGGCTGGTATCGATCTGATCGCCGGAGGTCAAAGCAACCTGAATATCGTAACCGGCATCTCGTTCCGATTCGGGGTTTCGCAGGTGCTGCTTCCGGGAGAGAGCCTCTACATCCTTCTGGCGTCTGTTGGTCCCAAGCTCGTCACGGTCACTGAGGTGACGGTGTGAGCAGCCAGTTCCTACGCCGAGGCGAGGGGGTCTCTGTGCCTGAGCTTCGGCTCATGCTCGGGGCGTTCTCTCGTCTGAGGGCTGCTGTGGTTGGGACCTCGAGACAGGTCTCCACGTCCGCAGGGAATAGCAGCAAGACCCTCCTTGCACAGAACGATACGTCTAGGATTCTGACTGTGATCGCTAGCTCACGTTCAGGGACGCAGTTCACCGCGCAGCTGGATCCGACGCAGGACGGCAACGTCGCGAACTCCTCGTTCAGCCAAGATGTGGCCGAAGGATTTCCAGCCACGGTCGTTCTCAAGCCGGGTGGCCGTTTGTGGACTTCGACACCCGGCGTCGAAAACTTCGTGATCACAGAGGTTCCGTCATGAGCACCGCAGTTCTCGCTGAGCAGGTTCCAGCCGCCGATTCGTTCCTCGACCCAGCCGAGTCCTGGGCAACGATTACGAACCTGAACAATCACATCAACTTCCTCAAGGCCGACATCGCCCGTCAGGCCAACAACGAGCTTCTGAGGTCAACGCCCGAAGGAAACGTCTTCGGCGTGGATTGGATCTTGTTCACGCGCGACTGGGCTCCTTGGTACGCGGGGATTCCTCACGGTGGTCAGGCGACCGTAGGAGGCGTGATTCGCGCACTCAGCGGCAGCGAGGCGGCACAGCTTCGCATCTTCATCAGTCGCTACAACGCTCTAGATCAGCGTGCGGCAGATCTTGGCGTCGAGGCGAGGCCGGTTGGCAATCCCGATCCAGGCGAGCAGTGGTCCGTTCCAACGGTGGCCTGGGTTGGTCTCGGGGTGGTCGCGCTGGGACTTGTCGCATGGATCGTGACCGTTTCCGCGCCCGCGATTACGCCGTGGTCCGTGGTCGGGGCTGAACGGTTCAGAACCACCAGAACGTTCCCGGCGATGGCAGGACTACGCGGAAAGCCCGCTCGCCGTCGCCACTGATTCAGTGCTAACCTGACCCTCGTTCACAGGAGATTTCCCGCCATGACGATGCAACTCACTCCTTCTCGTTCGCCGCTCGCCGAGACCGTCATGGTCAAGGACTGGGCGATGCGTCGTCTCGACCAGCGCGAGCTTCCCGAGTCGTCGCTCGCTGGCCTGAGCGGTCGCCACACGGGCACTCCGGCGCAGCGCCAGTGGAAGGTGAACCCGCTCGGCGCGATGCGTCACACGGGCACGAAGGCGCAGCGGACCTGGACTGTCAATCCTCTGGGAGAGACCGTCATGGTGAAGGACTGGGCGATGCGTCGCCTCGACCAGCGCGAGCTTCCCGAGTCGTCTCTTCAGGAGACCGTGATGGTCAAGGACTGGGCGATGCGTCGTCTCGACCAGCGCGAGCTTCCAGAGTCGTCGCTGGCTGCCCTGAGCGGTCGCCACACGGGCACGCCCGCGCAGCGTCGCTGGGGCATCAACCGCCTCGGCGAGACCGTGTACGTCAACGACACCGTCACGCGTCGGTACGGCATGACGCCTCCCGACGCGCTCGCTGGCTTCGGAGCGTTCGGTGCGAACGCGCAGATGACCGTCCGCGTGGACGACGTTCAGCGTGCGGCGCGTCGCCTCGGCATCTGTAACGGCCCGAACGGTCGCTTGCTCGCCATCGACAACAACCTCGGCCCGCAGACGCGTGGCGTGCTTCAGGAGATGGCGACTCGGTTCACGCCGCAGCTGGCAGATCCGATCTCGGGCGACGAGACCGACGGCGTGCACTCCGTGATGATCGACTCCGAACTGTGGACCGCTGTCACGACGGCGGCGTCCAACCCGACCGCGATCGACACCTGTTCCAGCAGCACGGGCAGCGGCAGCGGTGGCGGCACAACGACCGACACCGGAACGCACACGACCGATGCGCCTCCCGAAGACCTCCCGATGGAGGAGGAGGTCAGCTGGTACGAGAACCCCTGGTACTGGGTGGCGGCGGCAGCGGTCGTCGGCGTCGTCGGCTTCGCCTACTACCAGTCCAGTCAGCCGCAGGATGGCGGCGAGATCATCGAGGAGTCCTGGGAGCGCACGCTCTCGCCCACCTTCTGATCTTCCTTCGCCAACCTCGAGACTTTCAGGAGAGACACCATGAGCCGCCAGATGATCTTCGACACGCAGGGAACGGGCTTCGACACGCGGTTCATCCGAGAGATGGCAGAGCAGCCGGAGATCGGATACCTCGGCGGCGGTCTCGGGGGTGGCCTCGGTGACGAGGTGATGCTGCTCGAAGGTCTGGACGACCTCGGCGAGCAGTACCCGCGTGGGTACTCGGCCGGTCCTGCGAGCCGGTACACGATGCCGACGACGGACCCGGCCACGCACTACGACTTCGCTGGCTCGGTCGAGAGCCGTGGCGTCGGAGAGTCGCGGCTGGGGTCGCCCATCGGATCTGCCGTTCGCGGCGGCTGGCCCGCCCCCAGCGGCGTCGGCGCTCTCGGTGCAGATCCGTGGAAGCGCACGAGCGGCTACCGCTACACGGGCCTCAAGGGGCTCGGCAGGGCGGACTACCGCTACACCGGCCTCGGTGCACAGCGCGAGCGTCAGGGCGGCGCGTGGGCGCGGAGCCAGGGCTACAAGTACACGGGCCTCCGTGGTCTCGGCAAGGTGGACTACCGCTACACCGGGCTCGGTGACGCGGCGTCCGATCGAGCGAGCGCGCTCGCGGTCGCCACGACCGTGCGCGACATCGGCCTCGCGGCATGCGGTGCGCTCACCGACGCTGGTGCCCAGAGCGGGTGTCGAGCGGGAGTGAACGGCGCGTTCCTGGTCGCGCAGACGGCGATCAACGCGGCGACCACCGGACCCTCGGCCACCGGAACGTCCACGACGGCTCCGACGTGTGACGCGGCGTGCATCCAGAACAAGCTCGACCAGATCGCGCGTTCGCAGACCACCCAGAGCGCAGCTGTCGTGCCTCCGGGCACCTACCGCGAGCCGCCCGCCGACAACACGCAGATGTACGTCATCGGAGGCATCGCGGTCGTCGCGTTGCTCGCCGGTCTCTACATCATGAAGTCCTGATCTCCTCTTTGTTCCGAACCGTTCAGGAGGACATCATGCCGGGTGGAGACTGGGGCGCGTACTCGTGGTTCCTGCGGATCGTCGGGTTCTCGGCGATCGTGCTTGGAGTGAGCGCGACTCGGCCTCCTTCTGTCGGACTCGGACTGGGAGGCGCAAGTCTCTCGGACATGAAGAAGAAGTTGAAAGAGGCGAAGGTCAAGTGGAGACGCCTATACGATGAAGAGGAAGCTCTCAAGCAGAGACTCTTTTCTCGTATCGGATACGACTACATGCACGAGCGGTCGTTTCGTGATCTGAATGGTCGCAGGGTGCAGGCGGAAGTCAGGATGAACTCGATTCAGAATGCCATCAAGGACGGCTGGTTCGACGCGATGGGGCCGGATTGAAAACATGGC
>Ga0315284_10003172_pt1 | contig 23344 bp, 23 predicted proteins | sample YL17G09_16_MG_FD_203696 | JGI IMG/M metagenome (GOLD analysis project Ga0315284, IMG submission 203696) | Sediment microbial communities from Yellowstone Lake, YNP, Wyoming, USA - YL17G09_16 | ecosystem: Environmental > Aquatic > Freshwater > Lake > Sediment | place: USA: Wyoming | collected...
AATAGAAAGTGTAGACCATACATATTCGTCTAGATCAATCATGAGTAGCCATTGTGTATCTTTTTTTTGGGCATGTGGTAAAATAAAACGATTATATAAATTACGTTGACGCCCTATATAATAGGGCTCTGTTGCATGATATAAGGTAACGATTCCCTTATCAATAAATTCCTGGAGCATAGCAACAGAATCATCGTCGCTATTATCATTAATGAGATAAAAATGCTCTACGCCGCGATATAGATAATGTTTTAACCATTCTACAATACTATTGGATTCATTCCGAAAAATGGCTCCAACTGATAAATAGTGCATAGAGTATGATTCTATTATCATCTATTTTCTTTATATGGTACTATGTAATGCTATTCTATGCTTTTATTTTGTTCCCATAATCGCATATCTTCTATTTCATTACAATCCAATTCATCAAAATCCTTCATGGTTCGTTGACGATACGCATTACTATCACCGCGAACACATTTAACCGTTCTCCAAAATTCGGTTGATTGGCAGTTATAGTGATTATAGACAAACCAGTCCGCAGGAATCATAATAAATACACTTGCATCCGTCATATAAGCTTTATTTGTAAATTCGGCAAAATGAACATTAATAGAATCAAATTCAAAATCACTATTTAAGAAAAATTTTCCACAAATGCGATATAAATTTTCCCGCCGCGTAAAATGTTTCACAAGCGATTCGGGCTGTGTCTGATGGCCACTGGATCCAAATAGCAATTGATGCACTTGAATCTGTCCATATTGTTGGCAATTACCCATTCGTAGCACTTCACCTAAGTGAATACCCTTAGGAGACCATACAAATTCATCCAAATCAATCATAAGTAGCCATTGTGTATCTTTCTGTTTCAAATGAGGCATGAGATGCCGATTATATAAATTACGTTGCCGTCCTTCATAATAGGGTTCAGACACATGGTATAATGTAATGAGGCCCTTATCCATATAGGGCTTGAGTTTATCAACGGTATCATCATCACTATTATCATTAATCAGGTAAAAGTGGTCTACACCATGATGCAAATAATGTTTTATCCATTCTATGATACATCGTGTTTCATTGCGAAACATAGCACCCACTGACAAATAGTGCATTTTCTTATTTATTCTTTTGAAAATATCTTTAGACCATGATTTTAATCAATGCGATTTCTGTCCGAATTGAAAACCATACGTTTCCTCAGAATGAGCTATCTAAGTGATACCCTTACGATTGGAGTATTGTTGGTACTGCTATTTGGTGCAATTTCCTTATATTTGTATACACGGATTCAGCAAGCCGAACAGAAAATCCATTTACTAGAATCTATTTTATTGGATTTGAAGATGAGTACTGAAATTAAATCCTATACGGAACTACCGGCAGACCATGATGAATTGTCGGCATCGATGGCAGCGACAATGACATCTTCTGCCGTTTTTCACACTCCAGAGAGTGATACCCATTATGTTGCACTAGATGATGCCCCTGCCGAATCCGTTACGGAATATACCAGCCTAGATGATGCTGGCAATACCGCTGGCAATACCGCTGGCAATACCGCTACTAATGTATCGAGTGAGGCCGCATCCTCTGAGGATCACGCTGTGATTACCTTGGATGAGGCGGAGTCACAGGCTGCATCATCTTCTGTCTCTTATGATTCTATGACACTAAAGGACTTGCAATCACTAGCAAGAACACGTGGCATTACGGGTGCAGGATCGATGAAGAAAGGATCCATTATTGAAGCCTTAAAGACATCGGATCGTAGTACAGTTATTAAACCCGGTTCTACAGGAACAGCGGGAGCAAATTCATTTCTAGAAACCAGTGCATTGGTTAGCGATGGATCTGTATGAATTCATAACCAAAACTATTAGTAAAGAGAGATGTCAGATCTTCACGAAATCGGTTTTTCAGGAAATACTCATCCCAATTTATTTACTACTCCTGAGTTTGGTACAGAATATCTGGCTGCACGTAAAGCAGCGTTACCACCAGCTAAAGACGTATATCCTGCCCGAGATGACCGCTACCCTGCCTACGCGGGGCCGATGGCAGACGGTCGTTTGGTAACGGATTATCGCCCCCATTGCAGCAAAAATATTCGCCCAGATGAACAATATTATACGAAGCTATGGATGATTCATCATACGGATGAAATGATGGATGAATCCCGTCGCCGCCAAGTGGAATGGTCAGGTGCCTCCTTGCCGTTAGCCAATACCGTTCCACCTCCCGCCGATATTGTTCATTCTAACGCATTTTATTCAGAAGTCAATCCTACCCATATCCCAACAGGAATTGGTATAGAACGTGCCAATTCCGCCGCCCCTATGTTGTTTGGTACCTTTCAGTATGAACCAACCATGCAGGAGATTCGTAATAATCGTAAAAACATTGCACTGACCACTCGCCAAGAAGGCGGACGCAATTCCATTCGTGGTGTAATTCCTCGTCCAAATTATTAATGGTTTCATCTTACTATATGATTCATATGCTATCATAGGAATCATACGTTAATATATCATATTCTTTTAATTACTGACGGCGGTTCATATTCGCTTGTTGCTGTATTTGTTGTTGAAATTCTGGATTGGCAATCAGTGCGGCGGCACCTCCAATAATAACCATAATTACAACAATCACAGGTAGGACCACAAGGAACCATGATAGACCAGTCCAGCCTTCACCACAGATCCAATTGAGAACAAATACCCAGATGCCAGCAAATATCGTTTGTCCAAGTGCACCTGCAACTTGCTGATTCACCAGTAATCCAGCAATGCTTACAAGAGAGATAATGCCGTATAGTTTTGCGGGGGCACATAGACTGCCTAGCATGCTTTGATTTCCACGGTTGTTGGACATTGTATACTTAGGAGTGAGATTAAATGATACGCGTTGATATTAAAAATTTGAAATCTATAAATTAGGTAGTATCCTTACAATAATTATAAAATAACATGCCAGCATGATTAACATATGAGGAGGTTTATGAGTATATACGAGGGAAAGGGTATGAGTTACTTAGTAAAGAGTATAAAAAAGCAACTGAGCTATTAGATATACGCTGTAGAGTATGTCATCAAGAATACAAACAATTATATAGTAATTTTAAAAAAGGATATTTTCATCCTTATTGTCAAAATCAAGAAAAGAAACGCTTTGGAGGATATAAAACACCATTTAAATTGGTACCTATTCCATGTAAGGTATGCAAAAAAGAATTTAAGCCAAAATATGCCAGAAATACAATATGTTCTACAGAATGTACTAAAAACATATACAGCATTCCAGAATATTTGGAAAAAGCACGACTAAATTGTAAGAAAGCAGGGCAACAATCCGCTGCTAATCAATCCAGACGAAGCAAAAATGAAATCTACTTTTCAGAGTTATGTTCTAACTATTTTGAGATTACTACCAATGAGCCCTTCTTTGAAGGGTGGGATGCTGATGTAATCATTCATTCTGAAAAGGTTGCAGTTCTATGGAATGGCGTATGGCATTATAAACAAATTAGTAAAACACAATCCTTGCTACAAGTGCAAACACGCGATAAGCTAAAAATAGGTATCATTGAGAAAATGGGATATACTCCGTACATTATCAAAGATATGGGAAAATATAATAAAAAGTTTGTGGAACAAGAGTTTGAAACATTTATGTTGATGCGGCTACGATGTGAATAAAACAATTTAAAGACATACAAATATAGTAAGGTAGGGAGAAATCCCTGATAGACGCTCCAGGGGCCCGTTTGGTAGGGCAGAGTTTTTATAAGGCTTTGGTTGTGGGTTCGATTCCCATCTGGAGTAATCTCTATTCTGATTCATGTCATTGCCTCAGAATTACAATAATAATAGTAGCGTCACCACACCAATCGCCGCACTTCCCGCTGCCATCATATAATGATAGTTTGATGAATAGGAGTCTGCCACCTCAATCTCTTGAGATGCCGGTTTCACTTCTTCTTTAGAGACCTGTATAGCATGTTCAATTGTGTCCATCGACACTTGTTGCATTTGCACAGCTTCCTGCATGATATCCATGCATTCTTTTAGCTGCAATACGTCTTTTTCTAACGAAGCAAGGGATGTGTAGGTAATAGGTTCTACGTCACTCATTTATGTATAACAACAAATAAATTAGTGCATCATTTGGAATTGTATTATTTGCGATATCTACGATGGGTGCGACGTCGTCTAGATAGTCTACGCTTGGTAGATCGTTTTCTACGTCCGCCATCTACAGAATCGACAAGAAAGACACGGCCGCTTTGTAGAGCCTTCGTAATTTGGTGACCGCCTGCAACCATTACCGTTAATATTACTTCTGCTTTTATTACTTGTAATTCTATTAAACTTGAATTTAAATCAACGTTATTAATTGCACATTGTAAGCCTTTTGTATTGTTGGTAGGCGATACTATATATATTATCTTACCCACCATTTTAGGTGTTATACTATCTATTACTGTTGTGCCAGGTGGAATGTCTTCCAGAAGGTCATTATTTTTTATATTTTTTATTTGCCACTTAAGCTTTTCATCGGATGTAATATGGTGTGTAATAATAGGAATGTTTACAACAAGATTAAGTACATCATTCTCATAATCAATAGTAGGTTTATAATAATTAAGAGTTCTAAAGTCTTCAAGTTCTATAAATGTTCCTGATGACTCATCTAAATACGTCAATATTACTACCATCTCAAATTTTATGTCTAATTCTTTACGAATTTTTTGCTTAAGAATTAATACAAGATCGCGGCCATCCATTTCAATAGATATTACACGACCTGCAAGATCTTTAACATGAACCGTAAATGTGGTAGATGCCTCCGCCGCCATAATACTATAATGGTATAAAATAATACTGTACTTTTAATAATGTTTACGATGGTTGCGTCGGGTGCAACGCTTCTTCAATAATCTACGTTTGGTTCTACGAATTCGTTTTCTACGTCCACCTGCAGGATTCACAAACACATACAGTATTTCGTTAACATAATCAATAGGATAATTTCCAAGAGCCTCATCGTCTTGAAGTATTGTATTGATACCCGTTGAAGTATCCATATGTATTAATACGATTCTATCTACATTTGGCCGAGGTGTATTTAAATCATAAGCAAGTGCCCACTTAAGCATAGATACAGTATCGTGTTTAATTACATCTGGAATTTCTATTATTCTGCCAGCCAGATTTTGAATACGAACGGTAAAGTAATTAGACGCGGCATGCGAATATGCAACGGCCATTTATTACCATCATAGAAATTAATACCGTACTACATCGTGGCATTTATTTGCAACAAAACATGTCAAAAAAACAGGACGTAGTTACTGGAGCATCTGTAGTACATAGTGGTTCGTTCTGTGAAGAATCAATAAAATGCGGATAATGCGACGGAACGGGTTCAATCAACATTTGTGGATATTCTATTTGTTCTTGCTGATAAATGGTACTAGTATCAAGTAATGTAATACGAATGGGTGCAGAAACAATCTTATTCATGGGTCTATCTACTTGTAAACTAACCTAAAATAAATAGGCCCATACTATGATATGGCATACGTGTCCCCTGCAACATATACAACGCCTGTAACATGTATAACACCGTTACCCTATAAAAAGGTAGTTGCATTTGATATTGGTATTAAAAATCTGGCCTTTTGTGTGTTAGAGCAAGGGACCACCGTTCTTGGACTAGAAAATTGCAATTTATTGGAACCCGTTGAACACATTATTTGCACACACTGCAAATCAAACGCATCCTATACTGCAGCCGAGAAACCGTATTGTAAGCGACACATTCCAAAAACATTTTTAGTACTACCCGAATTAACTGCAAAAAAACCACCCACCAATAAGATTCTACAGGAACTAGTTAAAACACATGGACTACACGCAGCGGGAACAACCCATGCTAAATATGTAGAAGCGTTAGCCTCAAAGTGTGCATTCCATTTGGAGCAACCCAAACAGGAAAATGCATCTAAGCTGTCACTGGAAACCATCCATGATTCCCTTCGCCAATTTGTTCAAGAAAAATGGATACAATTTTCTGGTTCAACCCATGTCCTACTGGAAAATCAGCCCGCCTTTAAAAATCCGCATATGAAATCCGTACAGGTTCTCCTTTTTGCCACGCTGCGGGAGCATTTTTTGAAACATGATCAGCACCCCGCATATCATTTGGTACATGCAAAAAAGAAAGTGGCATCGGCTGAAAAAGGCGATGCGGGCTATGCCGAACGAAAACAGAAATCAGAAGAGCGTTTGATTCAGCTTTTTGAACAGGGCCATTTACAGGCTAGTCCATTTTATGATACATGGAAACAAGCGAAGAAGAAATCAGATATGGCAGATGCTTTATGCATGGCAGTAGATAATAAATAATGCAATAAATAGATGAATTTCCAAGATTTTATATCAAACTCCATTCTTATCGTCTATATCATACCGATTATCCTATATGGTATAACACGTAATCCCTATCATAAAATTGCCTTTATGGGTACATTCGCTACGAACGCAATTTCAGAAATCATCAAGCATGTCTTTATCAAGGATATATCACCACGGCCACAGGGAGCTATGAATTGTAATATCATGTGCAGCAATGGAAATCAAGAAGGAAAACCCGGTATGCCCTCTTCCCATTCTGCAACCATTATATTCTTTACAACGTACTATTATTGCCATACAAGCAATCTCTACATTCGTGCCATCTTGATAGGGTATGCCTTATTGGTCATGATGTCCCGATATCATAAACGCTGTCACACCGTTCCACAAATTATGGTGGGTGCATTATTGGGATGGAGTATGGGTATGTTATTACATTGATATGTGCGTCAATTATAGTGCTTAAAAAAACCGTTATGATGAAAGACATATGAGCAGCTCAGGTGTAAGTATATCAGACATGCAAAACTTTGTAGAAAATATGGGCGGCTCTGATATCCAAATCAGTTCAAATATTGGAAATGTGATTGAATTGGGCGACGAAGATTTGGGTAACGATTTTGGAGCCAGCATGTTATCCAATACACGAGTTACTTCTCGTCCGGCGAATCAAGGTGTATCGCAATCCGTATCGGCATTAGAGCCACTTCAGGACATTGGAATCGGCTCACTGGAGCCATTAGACGCTATTTCCTTTGATATTCCCTCTTCTTCTATGCCTGCTTTTCCTGAGATTTCCGTGACAAAGTCATCCGAGGAGTACAATGGATTTTCCAATTCACAGACGGCATCGGGACCCTCTATCAATTTGGCCGCTGTTACTCGTCTTAGCCCAGAGGAAGAACGCAAGAAGAAGTCTGAGTTGTTGAACAAGTTGAATCGTTTGGAGGCGAAGAATTATACGTTAACGAAGCGTTTTACGATGGATAACTCATTGGATGAAATTCAGCAGGAATATGACCGACTGGTGGATGCAAAGAATTTGGAGGCATCCTTGCGTTTTCAACGTCAGTGCATGATGGGCGTGGTAACGGGTGCAGAGTTCCTAAACAGTAAGTTTAATCCATTTGACTGGGAGCTAGATGGCTGGTCGGAGTCCGTGCACGAGAACATTGAGGATTTTGATGAAATCTTTGAGGAGCTCTATGATAAGTATCGTGGTCGTGGCAATATGCCACCTGAGGCAAAACTAATGATGTCACTGGTGGGCAGTGGGTTTATGTTTCACATGAGCAATTCCTTCTTCCGATCCAAGATGAGCAACATGGACCCCGCTGACATTTTCCGTAACAACCCACAGTTGGCAAAGCAGTTTGCACAGGCAGCCGCACAACAAGCTGGTCCAGGCTTTGGTAACTTTATGGGTGCAGCAATGGGAATGCCACAAGGAATGCCACAGCAAATGCCACAGATGCCACAAATGCAAGCAGGAATGGGAGCAGGTATATTTAATCAGGCATCCAATGGAATGGGTGCACCTCCCATGCAGACCCCACAAAACATGGCAGCTTTTTCATCAACGCCACCTCACCGTCGTGAGATGAAAGGCCCCAGTGGTGTAGATGACATTTTAAAGACCTTTCAGGAGGTACGAAATGCGGAAATAGACATTAACCCCATTTCCATTCCACCCCAAGAGCCATCCTATTATCAGCAGCCCGCACGTCAAGCTGCAGTAGAAATTTCTAGCATCCACACGACCCCTATTTCCGATGTGGGCAGTGATGCCACTCGCACGGGTTCAACCGGTCAGCGTGCGGGTCGTGGAAAGCGTAAGCCACAAGCTCCCACTGGAAATACCATGACACTCAATTTGTAATTCGGCTAATTATTTACAATTAATATTACATGTATGATACGTAAAATATTAATTTTTATATATAATATTACTGCTTCAAAAGAGTCAGATTGGCCGCATAAATATCCGTATGAAGAACATCCTCTTCATCTGCAGGCTCTCCTGTATCTTTCAAATTGGGGTCATTATGATTGCGTTGTAATAATCGTTCTAGATTTTCTTGATCAGGACGCTTTGTGGATGTCTTCTTACCCTTTTCGCCTGCCGCCTGATAACGTTGTGCTTTGGCACTGAGACGCTGCAAAATCTCTTTCTCCTCGGGTGTCATTTCTTCACCTGGTGCAGGACCTCCCTCTGCACAAGTGGAACCTGTACGACCTTCATTTCCAAAGAGGCATAAGGCAGAATTTTCATTAAATAAATAGCCAAGAAAGAGTACAAAGGTAAGGGTCGCCCAGAAGGCAACCCAAATGTTACGAGTGGCGACAAAAAGGACTGTAAAAATAAGGACCCTGCGAACCCAAGGATGCTGTAAAAATTGTTCCTGTTTCTTCGTTACTTCTAAGCTAATAAAGCGACCACCCAAGTTAAGAATCAACATCATTAGTCCAATAAAGTATGGATTATTATTAAAAATCTGAAGAAATCCATCAAGTGGGCTAATTGCCATCATCGCCGTTGCTTGTTGCCCTACAAATGCTGCCGGAAGACTCATTCTGATAATAGGAAAGCTTGTATTTATTGAATATCTATTAATAATTCGTAAAAGGAGTAATAAGTGTATTCATGTCACTCAAATAAAAGAAGACAATGAAAGCAACAATAATGCCAACACGTGGGCACCACATGGCGGAAGTGATAACAAGAAGGACAACAAGAATACGCCACCAGGGATGAATATACAGTTCCGTTAGCTTCTCGCTATAACGTTCTTCAAATAAGGAGCTATAATTAACAAGAAAGACACTAGCAAGAATAACAACAATGACTCGGAAGACGCCGTCTGAACTGTGATGAATAGATAGATTGTCAAGCCAAGCAGGGGTTTTCATCTCTATTCATGTACAAGCTTAATCCTGAACGGCTTGTGTATTCACACGATCCGTTGCAATCTGGCGTGTATCTTCGCCAAGGACTTTTTCTACAAACCAGCTGCGGCCAATTCGTGCCTTCTGAGATACCGTACCGCCACCTTCAAATCCTTCCGTGCCTACATTGGCAGAGGGTACGCCTTGGATAATAAGAAGAAAGGCAAGAGCGGTTAATAAACCATAAATCCAGCCCATTGTTTCTACGACTCCGTATACAATGGCAATACCGAAAACACGACCCAGCATAGAATCAGCAAAGGTACGATACTCGGAGGGAATTAAGGAAGAATAGACAATGATAACGACCATGACGGCACCATATAAAAATGTACCAGGAGAATTCATAGAATTTACCATATCATGAAGATAATGAACAATTTGGTGCATACCTCCTTGCTGTGTAGGAGATGGATGAATAGGAGGAGCAGACATTCTAATTACACTACTGAATGATAATACAAATCGTAGTCATATAGAACAACAACGATTGTAGGGCGGAATTATCCAATATAAGAATGCTTGCATTTGGTAGTAGGGGCAATGAACTATTGTGATTTAGACGATGCCTTTCAACAAATAGGAGGAGCGCCGTCTCCGGGATGTGGTACGGATTATGCCACACGAGCGGCACGAAAAGAGGAACGTAGAAAGGCACGACGTTGCAAGGGACCGGCCGCTACGTATCTTGATTTGGACAAGGACCCGGATCGTCAGCAATATAGTAAACTTCCTGAGATTCCACCCATGAATCCCGATACCGGTTTGCGTGAGCATACACCTGTAGGTGCTCCACAGGGTTCGTGTGAGCCATTTACGAGTGAACCACATGAGCCATATAATCCGCCTAATCCGCTTTCTAGCATTCCCACCAATGTTCCAGGACCTGCTAAACGACAGCAGAATTGTGGAAATACCAAGAAATACTTTGGTGCGGGAATTGATGATGATCCCTTTGCCGATTATGTTCCTGACCAATCCGATTACAAGTTGCAGCCTGATTTTGGCCAAGCCTTTCAGGAATCAGGTTCCAACCGCCCAGGCGGTGGTGCGACTCTTCCCAATCCATCTGTAAATAATTATTGGAAGCCACTTACGCCAAGTGGAGCTCAGACTTCTTTTATTGACCACTTGCCGCCACCAGGGGGCAAATACTATCAGGCACCCGCTACACAAGGCCGAGGTTTGGATATGAATAATACAGAGCTGATGAAAAAGATTGATAAAATCTTTGCACGACTGGATGATATGAATCAATCGTCGTCTCCTGAGCAAATGGCGACGGAAATCATGATGTTTATTTCCAGTGGCATTTTTGTCTTGTTTCTTATGGATTTGCTAGTAAAGAAGGGTGGTAAATTACGATTTTAACTGGATATTATATCTTATTTTGAAGGATGACTTCATTCAAAATAGGATGTTCCATTTCCATTTATCGGCGGGTGCGATTTCTTTGGACGCGATGGTTGCGACGAGTACGTTTACGTTTTCCACCAGATAGATTATTTACGTCCCGTAATAGTTTTTCAAAATGTGCTATTTGTTGATTAAGGGTATTTATTGCCTTTTGATTAGGATTGGTTTCTTTCCTTTTCTTTGCACGAAGAATAACTAATTTATCTATGACACTTCTATGTTGAATTCGTGTTTCTTGTTTTTGTTGTTCTATTATGTCTTGTTGCTGTCGGTTTGCTGCTCTTTGAGCGGCTCTTTCCTCTTCCTCTGCTTTTATTTGTTGTCTTCTTCTATTTGCTTCAATTCTCTTAGCTTGCTCTTGCTCCTCTATAGCTTTCTTCCTTAGATTTTCTATACGCTTAAATTCTGCCCTTCCTCTCTGATATTCCTCTTCCGCCACCTTTGCATTACGACGTGCTGTAGCGTTCGCAATTTGTTCAGCTCGTCCTCGTTCCATCGCCTCTACAGCTACTTTTCTTGCTTCATTTCTTCTTAATGTGGTATTAATTGCATTTTGACGATTGTTAGCTATTCGTCGTTGTTGTTCAGCATTCATCGCAGCTGCAGCAGTTGCTCTTGCTGTAGAACGAGCCTCTTGTTCTTCACGTAACGCTGTAGTATTTTCGAGTTTCTTATTATTAATTCGTCGTTGTTGTTCAGCATTCATCGCAGTTGCAGCAATTGATCTTGCATTTTTTCTTGTTGTTGTGGTAGTAATTGCATTTTGACGATTGTTAGCCATTCGTTCATTTCGTTCAGCATTTATCGCAGCTATAGCTTGTGTTTTTGTAACATTTCGTGCTAGTTTATTTGTTTGTTGCAATTTCTTATTAGCGAGTAATGCTTCTTGAATACGTTGTGCTTTCTCTTTTTCCGTATTTTCAATAAGCTTTTGCTTTATTTTATTTCGTGCAAGTTTATTTGCTTCTTGCGATTCTTTATTACGCTTTAACGCATCCGCAATTTGTTCTTGTCGTGCATTTTCTGAGCCTTTTGCTGCAGCATTTCTTCGTTGTTGCCGTAGTTTTTTATTCTCTTGAAGAAGTCGGTTTGACTCTGCACGAAGATTTACAGCTAATTTTGATGTCTCTTCCGCCACGCGTTCTATCTCCACTCGTTGCTGCTCTGCACGCGCTGCTTCTGCCATTCGTGTCGCCTCTGCATTTGCGTTTGCTTTTTCTTTTGCAATGCGTGCGGACTCAGCACGGAGATTTACAGCTAATTGTGATGTATCTTCTGCCGCCTTTTCTATAGCCACTCGTTGCTGCTTTACACGCTCTACACGTGCTGCATTTACTTGTGCTTTTTCTTCTGCTTCTCGTGCAGCTTCTGCTTCTGCTTCCGCAATTCGTGCGGCTTCTGCTTGTCGTGCAGCTTCCGCTTCTGCTTCCGCAATTCGTGCAGCTTCCGCAATTCGTGCAGCTTCTGCTTCTGCTTCTGCAATTTGTGCTGCTTGTCGTGCAGCTTCTGCTCTTCGTGCAGCTTCTCGTTCTGCTTCCGCAATTTCTTCTGCTCTTCGTGCGGCTTCTGCTCTTCGTGCGGCTTCTCGTTCTGCTTCTCGGAGTATGTTACGTTTATTTTTATTTTGTCTAATTCGTCGTAATTCTGTTACATCAGCTTCTGTTTTATTTGAATCAGCCTTTAATATATTGAACCAGCTCTTCTCTTTGTCAGACATTTTTTCAGCACGCTTGTTAGCTTCTTTTCGTTTTTGATTTTCAATAAATGCAGTTGTATTTGCATTTTTAAACATACGAGCAGATTGTTCCAATGAAGCTTCCATTGCATCTGTAGCAATTTTTTCTTTTTCTTCAGCATTATGAGCAGCTTTTTCCGTAGCAATTCGGACATCCATTGCCCTTTCTAATTCATTCAGTCGTACCGCGGTCACTTGTGCATTTGCTTGTTTTCTTGCTTCTGCAAGCTCTTCTGCAGCAATTTGTTCAGCACGTTCTGCTTCCTGTTTTATTCTGTTTGCTTCAGCACTTGCATCTGCTGCAATACGAACTTCTAATGCTAAATGATCTTGTTCTACCTGATTTGCCTCTATGGTTGCAATTGCAATATGGAAGGGGTCCTTTTTTAGATCATTGTTATCATCATTCTCATTCGTATCATCCACATTCGTATCATCTACGTCCTTATCATTTCCATCACTGCTATCATTATTGGAATTATTATTTGCGATACGATCCTGCTCATCTAGATGTGCGATTGCAATTGCAGTATTATAGAGATCTTGATTACGTTGTATGTCGGCCACAATTTCTTGAGCCTTTTCCTCTTCAACACGAAGTTTCTCTCGTGCATCACGTGCATGTCTCTCTGCCTCTTCTGCGGCCCTGTCATTATCCACTTTTTTTGCAGCAGCCGCAGCTGCTGTGGCGGCCTCTTCGGCTTCTACTGCCTCTTGGCGAGCTTTTTCAACAATACGAATCTGCACATCTAGACGGGCTTGTTCTGCTAAATGTGCTGTATCTATTGCACGTTCCTGTTCTGCTAGATTTGTCTCAATGGTTGCAATTGCAATTGTAGAACGTTCTGCATTGTGTTGTTGGATTACAATTCGTGCAGCCTCTTCTTCTGCCCTCTTTTGTGCTTCTAACGCATCTGCAGCGGCCTTAGCAGCTTCTGCATCGGCTTGTCTTTTAGCAATTACCGCTTCTGCTAATTCCTTTGCCCTCTTCTTTTTATTTCTCTGTTGAGCCTCTTCTAATTGTCTTTGAGCCTCTTCTACTTGTCTTTGAGCCTCTGCGGCTTTAGCTTCTGCCGCTTTAGCTTCTTCTGCCTGTCTTCTAGCATCATTCTCCGCTTTTCTTATATCTGCTAAACGACCTTCTTCTACAAGGGAAGCAATAGCAATGATACGCTTTTCTTCATTGATACGTCTAGCTTCTGCCTCTTCTGCCTTAGCAGCAATTGCTAGTCTTTCCGCTTCTGCAGCAGCATCTGCCGCTGCTTGAGCAGCGGCCTCTGCTTCGGCCTTTGCCTTTGCAGAAGCATTTTCTTGGACAAGTCTTGCGGCCTCAGCAGCTAGTCTTGAAGCTTGTTTTCTAGCCTCTACTGCGGCTATTTCCGCTAAATGAGCCCTTTTAGCAACTTCCTCTAAACGAATTCTTTCCGCCTCTTGATGAGCCCTTTCCGCTTCTTCAGCAATACGAATGTCTTCTAGGCGATTCTTCTCTACAAGGGAAGCAATTGCAATCCTACGCTTTTCTTCATTAATACGTTCATCTTCTGCCTCTTGTGCTTTAGTAGCAGCCTCCGCAGCGGCCTTAGCAGTAGCAGCAGCTTCTGCAGCAGCAATGGCAAGTCGTTTCGCTTTAGCAGCAGCCGCATCTGCAGCAGCTTTTGCAGTATTATCAGCAGCTTTTTGTTGAGCAATTTTAGCAGCATCTGCCGCTTTAGCAGCAGCTTTAGCAGCAGCTTCTGCAGCAGCCTCTGCAGCAGCTTCTGCTAGACGTGCCTTAGTCGCTAGACGAGCCTCTTTAGTCTTTGCCTCTAAACGTGCCTTTTCTACCATGGAAGCAATGGCAATGATACGCTTTTCTTCATCTAGTTTCTCCCTAATACGTCTAGCCTCTGCCTCTGCTGCTTCAGCTGCTTGTATTGCAGCTTCTGCCTTTTTTTCCAGACGGTCTCTTTCCTTCTGGGTTTCAGCTAGACGAGCCGCTTCTGCTAATCTTTCTGCCTCTTTTCTTGCAGCAATTCCCGCTAAACGAGCCTCTGCTTCTTTTAATTCATCATTTGTTGGAAAAGATTCAATAAGCAATCTAGTAGCCTTAGGCATGGTATTCCATGTCTCTTCATTTACATTTGAAATATTTCGTTGATCTAATAATGTCTTAATAGTTTGAAGTTCTTTTAATTGTTCAACTTCCTCTGCGGTTCTATTCGATTTTGCAGAAAGTTGATCAATCGCTTTTGTAATACTGTTATATTTCGTTTGAAACTTTTGTTTACGATTCATGATTCTAGAATAACGACCAATTGGCTCTTTTAATGAGTATACTCGTGTTGTATTTGCTTTACTAAATGGCTGACCTTGATCTATTTTAGCTAATAATTCATTCGTAGTTGTTAGCAATTCTTGTAATTTTCCATGTATTCTAGTATTTAATGGAAGTTGTTGCAGATATTGCTCTAATGTTGATTGATATTGCAGTAGACCCTGTTTATAGGATTGTAGAGAAGCTTCTTTATCAATTCTATTTTCTTCTACAATGGAAGCAATTGCAATAATACGTTGAACTTCCTCTACTTGTTTTTGTCTTGCCGCTTCTTCTGCTTGTTTTGCAACAATAGCTGCTTGTCTTGCCGCTTCTTCTGCTTGTCTTGCTGCTTCTTCTAATTGTTCCAATGCTCTTTTTTCTACATTTGCTTTTCTTGCCGTCTCTACTGCAATACGTGCTTCTTCTGCCTTTCTTGCAGCCTCAGTTGCCTTTCTTGCAGCCTCATCTGCTGCTCGCTGTGCCGCTTCTTTTATCTTTTCAGTTGCTTCTGCTTGTCTTGCAATTTCTAGTTGTCTAGCATCTTCTTTGCGTTGTAGCTCTTTTAATTCATCGAGTTCACTATTTAAATTATCTTTTAGTCTATTAATATCTCTTATACGTTTCAGTCTAATTCTAATTAATTTAGCTATAGATGGTTTATCTTCCGCTTTTGCTACAATCCATTCTTTCCTTAGTTCTTCAATATTATTAATTTGGTGAAATTCATCATCTAATTCACGAAGTTTAATTTCTATCTCCTTAATCCGTGTAGCATAATTGATTTTTTTATCTAGTTCTTCCACTAATCCATCACGATCTTGTTGTGCCATAATGGCGATAGCAATTCGTTTTTTCTCTTCAGATTCAAGAATTGCCTCTTCAGAGGTAGAAACAACTTTTATTGCGGCATTTACTGCAGATGTAACACGAACTGTATCCGCTGAAGATACTATTCCTGTATCTATAATCTGTGCTACAATTGCCGCAGCCTTTTCTACTTCTTTGAAGATCATATCTTTATTAAAAATAGTACATGTGATTGGAACAATCGGTTTCACTTCATAGGGCACATTATTGGTATCATGAAGATACGCTCCAATTTCATTTTCTAGTTTTTGAAAGAGTATATAGTCTGATGCTGCTTTTGCACATTCTATATTTGCATTGGTTGTACGAATAGTTTGATCATGAATGTCCTTCATAAGTTTAATTCGATCCTCTATTGTTCCTTTGATACCAGACCGTCTAAAAAATCCAGAAAGAATAGGAATCCATGCCTCACTATTCTCTGTACGAGACTGTTTAATTCGTTCAAAAATGTCATTTAGTAGATTCTCATTAACAAGTACAGTTAATTTCTCATTTTCACCATTATTTAGTTGTTTTTTATTATTATAATTCTCTTCATAAAGGCCCTTTCTTTTTTCCAATTCAATCATAAATTGTGTATAGAGGTATTGATGCATTTCAGGTTGTTTTTTTAATATATCAACTTCAGGTTGAGTAAGTAAACGAATTGCATTTGGTGGAAGAATGTTAGAAATAGAATACCATGCATTAATTGAAGTAAAAAAATCATAGGGTATAGTTTCTAAACTTCCATTTGATGCCATTGTGCGACGATTACCATTTTTATATGTTTTAAAATAATACTTTGCAAAGTCTACCATTAAACCCAATTGAGCATCATAATTATCTGATCTAAATAGAATAGCTTGTAGTTCATCTAGTTTATCTCTCTTTTTATTTTCATCTGGCTCTAGATCAGTAATAATATCACGTAAGGTATTCATATCATATTGTACCGCATTTTTTAAATAGTCTGATAGGGAATAGCTAAATGTATTTTGTTCAGCCTTTAAATTTTTAGAAGCAATTGTCATATGACTTATAACTTTTCTTCTTTCTTTTATTCTTTCTATCATCAATTGTAACATATCATTCAATACACGAATTGTTGCATTTTTAGAAGCAATTTCAAAATTTTGCTTGTTTGCTGCCTCAAATTGTTCAATAAGCAACTGGGTCATAAGATTAACATCATACTTATCAAATTGAATATATCCATTTAGCGTACGTGGGTCAATTTCAACTGTACATTCTCCAATAACTGGATCTAATTTGATATCATCATTTGCAACGCCTAAATTGCTAAGCGCAGATATACGTTCTGGATCTTTTGCATAATAAAGGCCTATATAATGATATATTATCTTATCTGGAAGAATCATAATAAATTGATTATAGTTATACTTACTTCCATATACGTAATTTATATTATCATCATGAATGAATGATCCAAGAATATTTCCATAGAATGATTGATGAAAACTAGATACAATTTCAGCCAAATAAGGTGGTAATGCAAGGATTACAGAACGTATTGTATTCAATTCTGTATTTGATGGGCGTTTTGTTTGAGTATATACATTTGTAAGGGGAATGGATATAAATGTTAAATTTTTAATACGATCTAAATCTACGAAGAACTGTTTTAATAATGGATTATTATTTGCCATTTTTAGCTTATTGCGTGTTGAATATCGTTGTATACTATTTTCAAATAGATTTTCATATAACATAGTTTGCAAGTATAATAACATATTACGAGTATCTTTTGTTTTTAGACGTGTATGAAAGGGCGATGGAGTAGTCTTTATAAAAAATGAAAGAGTAAATGCTCGTGCATTTCTACGTTGTGGATCTACATTTAATGAAGGAAGTGGACGCTCATATAACGCAATGTGTTCTAGTAACTCTAAATTATCATTTCTATCATCTACTGCAGGAATGCGAATAGAACCTGATACATCAGTAGATGCATTGACCTGTCCCGTTCTATTTACAACAGCGCCAGTAGATGCATTGACTGTAGCATCATTCATTTCAGAAAATATGGCAGCTGCAATAAAATCTGCATTTGCTTCATCTTCTGGTAGCATTTCAAGACGTTTTGTATTGATGTTTCTTTTCGTAGGTTTGGATAGATTTTCTAATGTAGATGGTATTTGCGCTGCATTACTATTATTAATATTGATTCTGCCATTTTCAATCCCATTTTTTAATGCACTTACTTCAACATTTGGAGAGGATTTGTCTTGTACTAAATAATATGGAAGCCCAATTAATAAGCTAATTGAATGATTTTTTTTCTTTTCATAATCAATTTGAATAGAAGTATCTCTTATTGCAGCATGTTTATTGATTTTAATGGAAGGATCTTGTTTATGAATCAAATCAATAAGTAATGGTTTTACAATTCTCTGAATTTCTGGATAGGCCTGTAAGGATAAGGTATGTGTACTTTGAGGCGGGGTATAATAAAAATCTCTCATAATTTTTTGTTTATCCTCTTCGGACACTCCTTGTAGACCTAATTTTGTTAATATAGGATAACTAGATTGAAGGTCAGAAAATATTAACTGAACTGGTGTTCCTAAAATTATGGAGTCCTTAGTTGGAAAATCGGCATCGGCTAGAGTTGCCATCTATCTATTGTCTTGTTTTTAATTAGTATGAAATAACATGATATATAATAAAACATATATACATATTATTTTTTTCTAATGGTTCTACGCTTTTTTTGACGTAATCCACCCTGTGTTCCTGTTGCTCCTGTTGGCCCTGTTGCTTCTGCTGGCCCTGTTGCTCCTGTTGCACCTGTTTGCACATTTGATTCTGCTGGCCCTGTTGCTCCTGTTGCACCTTCTGATCCACTTAGTACTTTAATAGTTTGTACACTTAATGTTTCTACCTGCTTATCAGGGTCAAATATAACTTCTACTTTTTTGCCATTAGAAGCGGGAATATCTAATAATTTTTTAGAAACCTTAAAAATAAATTTTCGGGTTGCTCTACACTTTATAGATGCACCAACGGATAGATCTTCTTCTACACACGCAGGGTCATCATAAATCATTTCTTTAAACTCTTTTTGGTCATCTGCCGACAATGCATCTAATCCAAGATTTTCCATTAAAGTATTCCAATCTTTAGTTGATGTATTTGTACCAACAGTATATGATTTTCCATATACTGTAATCGTTTTCGTTTCAGCATCTTTACCCTCTTCAACACTTTTAATAATTGGTGTAGAATTAGTCTTTCTTGCAATACTACCGAGTGTTGCAAGAGCAGTAGTAGCATTAGCATTAAAAAGGTCTGAAGCAGCAAATACAGCGACGGAATCATATGCATTATTATTGAATAACAAATCCTCTGGCGAAGCCGCTGCTGAAGCCGCTGCCGAAGCCGCTGGCAAAGGTGCTACTGAAGGTGCTACTGAAGGTGCTACTGAAGGTGCTACTGAAGGTGCTACTGAAGGTGCTGCCGCAACTAAAGTCGTTGCTAAAGCCACTTCCTGCACTTCTGCAGATGAAGATGTGGACGAGACTGGTTTAGCAGCAGGTGCCGCTACAATAGGTGATGCAACAGAAGTAGTCGCAATGGCAATAGGTATGGCTGCATTCCCATTACCTCCTGAATAGGATGAAATTGGTGCAACGGCAGGCGATACGTCTTTTATGAGACTATTTGTTTCACTTACACCACCACTATAAGGCGATGCTGAAAATCCACCCTGCATGGCACGGATAGCACCACCTCCATCTGGAAGCATAGAAGCGGTCTCATTATAACCAGGAGGGGCACTCATTCTATCTTTATCGTGTCTTTAAACTTTTGGCAAGGAAATCACAATAAGGACCTAAGAAGCACATTCCATGTATTGTTCAGAAATGGATACCGCCTATACATCGGACCCACAAACAAGAAAAAGAAAGATTGAATGTAAGCCTGAACTGGTCATTGCTAGCTTGCAGCGGTTTTATGCGAATCATCCGGAAATTGAAAAAGTCCTTACGTATCTAAACGGTGAAGCACCACTTAGTTTGCGAATCATTGACTGGTTCGTGACCAAATACAGTAGAAAGGGGTTTGTTCGCTATCCATTGAACGGTCAAGAATTTCTAGTCTATCTGAGCTATAAAGGTCAGCTAAAGGCATATTCTAAACAGTATTTTGACCCCAACTGCCGCCGAGAGCGAATTATGTTTACCATTCCAGGCCATGAGCAATTTATGACCACGATTGGCAAGCTCAATTTCTTTCGTTGGGCGCTGGAATCAAAAATCCTAGATTATATGGAAGCCCATGAAGAGGAGATTCGTTTAGGATATAATGCGTATTTGAAGGAGACTACCTTGACACAAAAGAAAAACAAAAGTGAATTGAACAAGAGCGAGTCGAATAAGAGCGATACGTCTGAAGGACAACAACACGCTCCTCAACAGAGTTCGCAGAAAGCAGAAGTGCGAACCACCCGCCGCCGCACCAAGCAGATGCCATCGTCGCTTACGAAATTGCAGGTGTATACTACCCCTGTGGAACTAGATTTTAGTTAAATTTGAATATTATAAAACCCGAGTAAAGTACAACCATGTCATTTATTCGTTTTAGTAATCGTATCATTAATCCTGCATGGATTCAGTCCATTGAAATCATGCCTGATGCCTATAAGATTATCATGAGTAATCCACATACCGATGGATTTATTCTCTTTAGTTCTGGTTCCATTAGTTCCACCAATAAACCAGTATGGATTGATAAAGAAAAACAGCCCCATGATTTTCAGGTCATGACCAAATGGATGGAGAAACATTCCTCTCATTAGGAGTCTGACACTGGTTTATTATGATAAAACATCCGAATATCATCCATTTTCGGTCGTAGCTCCTCCGCGGCTGCCGCCTGTTGAATGGCAACAGTGGGATTCAGCCAACGGCTATCAAAATTGCGTTGTAACAACTTACCCGATTCATCCAAGTAGCCTGTATTTTTGTCTTCATATACACTGGCCCTGAGTTCACGTGTCATGTTGCGTGCATCCGATGTGGTATCATATTTATTAAAGTATGGATTTTGGACCCCGCGTGCCCCGCTGGCATCAAACCGCGGCTGAGATCGATAACTGCGATCATTCATGCGACTGTCATTCGGTAACATATCATAAAATGGTGCTTGACTGTTCACATCCGGGCGATTGTTATACCCAAATTTACCGTCCGTCTGCCAATGTTCAAATTGCCTAGCATTAATCGTATCAATCGTATCAAATTCACGACGCGTTCGTGTAATAAATTGTGGTTGAGGAAAGGCATAATAGGCAGAAGCCGTATGTTTATCAGGAAAAACAGGTTGAGCCATTTAAAGTAACCTTCTTACTATTAACATAAGATGTTTATTATCCCATTTATTCACAAAACAAAGCAAGTGAATGTCATGACCATTCATACCTTTCAGATTCTAACGGTCGGTGGTACCACATTATGGAAAGAGAATGCATCGTTTGCAGTAGAAGCGGATATTTTGCATCCAAATGGAATCTATTTGGATAAAAAACCATTCCAATGGAACGATGTCTATTTTTGCAGTGTCGATACGAGTAAAACTGACATGAATGATTTTTATGAATGGACCGAAATTCCAAAACAAAGTGATATGTTTTGTTGGAGAACCTTCTATACATTTGGAAACATGCAACACTGTGATAGTTGGTTGCCGATACCGTTCCACTTAGAGCCTTATACATGTGATGAATTGTTTACCTGTATTTGTCATGAAGAGGTCATCTAAACCCTCATCACATATATTATATAGTAAATGGATATTCATCGCCATAAAACGCAAAAGAAGCCTGTATCCGAACCTCCTGCTACAGAAGAAACATTTAAGGTGCTACTAGAGGACAGTGCACGGGAAGCGTATATGCGACCATGGCATCGTATTGAGCGTGGTCTACGATTGAATCGCCTACGTATTTATGTAGAGGATGTCGCTCCTGCACATAATATGACAAAAGAGGAGAAAGAGAGCTTTTTTACCTATCTTCAACGAGCACTAGATAAGAAATTATTGAATACGCTAAAGGTTGTACAATATAGTCAAGAGACGCAGCGAATTACGGCAATCAAGGGTCTAGAAGTCAATCGTCAATCCAATGGTGCCATGCGATGGGCATTTGTTACAAAGAAGCCACGTGGAGCAGAGGTAGGAACACGGAAGAAGAAAAAGGATGATGTGTTAGAACATATGCCAAAAATTGAGGAGTCATTGACATAATAAACAGATAGAATAGTGTTATGAATTTTAAAGAAAAGTTACAGGTTCTGATAGGATTAATTGAAAATTGGTTATCTGACCCTGAAGATAATGTACAACATACACAATGGCACGAAAATGTAAAAGAAATTATCTATACGCTCGACTGTTTGGAGTCAGAAGAACTCTATCTAGATAAAATAGTGGAGATGTACGATACGCAAGTAACGCGTAGAATGAAACGTACACATTCTATGATGTCTACTCCATCCAAGGAAATACTAGATACATTACTACACCGCAAACAAATCCAACAACGTACGCCCGCATGGTATGCACAAATGGCTACCATCTTGTCGGCAAGTGAACTTGGGCGGCTCTTTTCTTCCCCACGCGAAAGAGGAAAATTGGTCATATCCAAAACAGAAGCACCGCCGCCACGTGCACAACCACTGGCCACCTTCTCAGACCATATGAGTGCATTTGACTGGGGAATTCGGTTTGAGCCCGTTGTCAAACAGATTTATGAATGTAAGTATGGAGCAATCATCAAGGAATTAGGACGTTTAGTTCATGAAACCGATCCGCGGTGTTCTGCCTCGCCTGATGGGCTAGTATATGATTGCTCACAAGATGTCAGAATAGGTCGCTTGATTGAAATCAAATGCCCTGTCACACGAGAAATAAATGATACCATTCCAAAGGATTATTATTCACAAATGCAAATGCAATTACATGTTACAGGTCTTCAACACTGTGATTATGTGGAGGCCGTCTTTTCATCAAAATATAAAAATAGCAATAATATCAAACAAGAGGGACCATCACAATATAATGGTAATATTGCATTAATTCGCTATGCTGAACTACAAGGCGACCAAGAATTCTATTATGCCTATAGTCCCATTAATTGTTCAGAAGATTGGACGCCAACTCTAGAGGAAGAGGAAGAAGTAATAGAAATCATACCGTGGAAACTAATGGAATGGAGTGAACATCTTGTCGCAAGGAGCGAAGAATGGTGGATATCCTTGAAGCCGGTGATGGATGCCTTTTGGGAGGATGTAGGAAAAGCAAAGAAAGGTGAATTTAGTGTTCCAGAATCTACCCGTGCAAAGAAACCGAAAGAGGAAAAATGTATGATTCACTTCCATAAAGTGGATGAAAATGGAAATGAATTTGGATCGACATAATAGATTATCTTATATATTTTTATTGATAGTGTCGGGTAGACCATGGCCAAATAGAATCATATAAATGATAACAAGTGCACCAATGATAATGCTTCTATTTTCCGCGACGATCGGTTGTTGTTTTAAAAGAAATACCATGATTACGTATAATATAATAGCAATAATTAGGCCATGAAATGCCATCATTGCTCCTCGTTCTTCCATTTTCTATTATACAAATATATTTTTAATATAA
>Ga0315284_10003173_pt1 | contig 23338 bp, 44 predicted proteins | sample YL17G09_16_MG_FD_203696 | JGI IMG/M metagenome (GOLD analysis project Ga0315284, IMG submission 203696) | Sediment microbial communities from Yellowstone Lake, YNP, Wyoming, USA - YL17G09_16 | ecosystem: Environmental > Aquatic > Freshwater > Lake > Sediment | place: USA: Wyoming | collected...
AGTATATCGAACTCATGCAAGCGGTTTCCAAGGAAGCTAATGATCGGATCGCAAATTACCGCGAAAATCGAAAGAACGAGGTTATTCTAAAGGCGCAAAACGGTCTTAAAGAGGTGTCCGACAAATTGCAAAAATTTGTGTATCTGGACTTTGATTCGATCATGATTTTAGAAACCATAGATAAGACTAATTTTGAACTTTGCAAAATTCAGGAAACCTTCATTAAATCAACTTTGGGAGATATTTCAAAATGATGTTTTTCAATGTAGTACCGGCATATGGTAGAGACTATAAAACCAAAGCGGAAATAATAGCCGACTGGCAAGCTGGCAAGGATTTTATGCAAAGTTCCATTTTTTCAGGTGGCTCTTATGTGAATAATTCAGTCAACGGTCCCAATGTCACTATTTGTGTACGATATGCCAACTTACGGAAAGTGACCAGCTTCCTATCCACGGCTAAAAAATAAATTTCTAAAAAAGGGGTAGCTTTCCTACCCCTTTTTAATTTATCTTAAACCTAATAAATCGTATTCACCCCAAAAAGGCGGCTAAATCATGGCGAAAAAAATTGAAAATCCTGTACTAACTCGCGTCTGGGTTGGTTCCATACCTGAAAAAATGCTTCTGGACGCTGAAAAGGCCCGTAAACTAAGAAGCTGGAACAAAAAGGTTTCCATCGAAAAAATGTACGAGGTTTTTAATCGGCCAAATTTCGAGGACATTTATAATGGCAAATAAAGTAGTTTGCCGATACTGCGGTCAAAGGACCGTTATTCCTACCTGTAAACCCGATCACCGTGCTCAAGTGACTTTGGCTTACCTTGCAACTAAGAACTGGCAATTTTTCGGACGTGGTAAAGGTTCCTGTCCAGACTGCAATTTTCTCGAAAAATTAGACGAACCCGTGACCAAGCTGGAAAAAATAGGGTGCGCGGTATGATGAATGTGTTACTAGCCTTTTTTCTCGTTGTTTTGTGTGCTCTTGGAAGGGCCGAACTTGCAGTAAAGCTGTATTTTCTAATCAATTTCATTGGAGCTATTTTGATCGAAGTAAGAATAGAAAGCGAAAACCAATGAGAAAATTTTTCCGTATCCTATACGACCTAATTCTCTTCATCCTCCTGCTCTTTATGGTATGGGGTGCAATAAATCATTTTTGGATTCCTAAATCATGGCAACAGTGACAAAAGCACTTATCACCCTGCCCCTGTCCAACAAAAAAGGCTTAAGGAATTACCAAGTTCCGCATACTGAAAACTTGGTTGCGGTCCTTAGAAAAAATCGTTATGCGCTGGACACCAGCGACCCAGGCACGGGCAAAACGTACACGGCCATTGCAACAGCTAGGGAACTCGGCTTGACCTTGGCTATTGTGTGCCCCAAGTCCGTGGTGGACGCTTGGGAGTCGGTTCTTAGTTTCTTTAATATGAAAGCGTACTTTGTGACGAACTGGGAAGGAGCCAAGACTGAAAAATTCAAACACGGGTCTTGGGATTACCGCACGGGTGAATACGTCTGGCACCTGTCCGACCAAAAAATCCTGCTAGTCCTAGATGAAGTCCATAAAGCTAAAGGCGTAGATTCGCAAAACTCGGCTATGTTAATAGCCTCCAAGGCCCAAAATATCATTACCCTATGCCTCTCAGCCACCGCTGCGGATAATCCTAGGGATATGAGAGGGTTAGGTTACAGAATGGGCCTACACGACCTCTTAGACTTCAAAATTTGGTCCGAGTCCCTAGGATGTTATCAGGACACCCAGGGCAAGGAGGAAAGGCCCGTGTGGAGGTGTGAGGACGCGACCGAAGCCATGCTGGCAGTAAACCGGCTTATCTATCCGCACAAATCGGCAAGGATGCGAATTATTGATATTCCCGACTTCCCGAAAACCCAAATCACCGCAGACCTTTATCCTATCAAGGACTATAAAAGGCAAAATGAAGCCTACGAACGCCTAATTGCCGAAATATCCCAATTACAAAAGGATGCCAAGCAAGGGTGGGCGGGTGCCGCCTTGACTCTAAATATGCGATACCGGCAACTCACGGAACATTTGAAAGTTGACCTCTTAGGCAGTCTCACCAATGACTACTTGGAAAACCGGAAAAGCGTAGTCGTGTTCGTGAACTACACCGAAACCCTTTTCGAGTTATTGAAAAAATTTCCAAAAGCGTGTTGTATCCATGGCGGTCAAACTCGAAAAGGTGAACGAACCGCAGAGATAGCGCGGTTCCAATCGGACAAGTCCAGAATAATGATCGCAAATATCCGTGCCGGTGGGGTGGGCGTTTCCCTTCACGACCTAAACGGTAAGTACGGGCGGGTAAGTTTAATCTGTCCGACCTATTCAGCGCAGGATTTAATCCAAGGCTGTGGGAGAATTCACCGCAATGGGGGAATGTCTACCTCCCTGCAAAGAATTATTTATGCCAAGGATACCGTAGAGGTGGAAATGTGCAGGAAGGTTGCCAAGCGGGTTGAGAGCATCCAAGCGTTGAATGATGGGGATTTACGGGAAGAGGATATTATGGGATTTAAAACACCGATTGAATTCAATTTGGAAGGTGATGAAATATGAGTGCAGTTGACGATAGACCTTCCAAAATTTTAGCTGGACAAAGATTCCTTATTGCTGAAATAGACACCGAAGAATATTACCGGCTTAAGAAGAAATCCGAATTCATGGACAAGTTTGCCCGTGACCTCGGGGTCAAGGCGGGAATGTTTTACATGAAACAACAGGAAGCGAAGAAATGAAAGACCAAAGAGTAGAAGTAAAGATGTCCGTTATAAGCACCAAAGTGGTGGACTTTGACCTAGATGACATCGATACTATGATGTCTCTTTTTCAGGGTCGCGCTGTCCCCTCCTTAGATGAAGCTAAGGTTCGTCAAGTGCTAGGAAAACTTAAGGTGCTTATGGAATTCGCAAAAAGCAGGGAACATCTATGAAAGTCCTAATCGCTTGCGAATACTCCGGTGTAGTGCGGGACGCTTTCAGTGCCCGTGGTCATTATGCGGTATCCTGTGACTTACTTCCCACCGATACCCCTGGCAACCATTACCAAGGGAACGTGCTGGACGTTCTTTATGACGATTGGGATTTAATGATAGCCCACCCACCATGCACCCACTTAGCGGTAAGCGGTGCAAGGTACTTTAAGGATAAGCTAATGGAGCAAGCGAACGCTTTACATTTTGTTGCAATACTTCTTAATGCTAACATTCCTTATATCGCCCTTGAAAATCCGGTTTCCGTAATTAGCACTAGGATCAGGAAACCGGACCAAATAATCCAACCATGGCAGTTTGGACATTCCGAAGCCAAAGCAACTTGTCTATGGCTTAAAAACTTGCGTACCCTAAAGCCGACTAGGGTAATGGCAATGCCCGAGCGTGGATATTGGGATAATCAAACTCCAAGCGGTCAAAATAAATTAGGCCCATCGAAAGACAGGGCCAAGCTAAGGTCGAAGACTTATTCCGGCATTGCGGAAGCCATGGCAGAGCAATGGAGCGACCCATGGATAAAGCATGATGTAACCAGTACTCGTTTAAAATCAACCACTTGAAAAGGAAAATAAAATGATGAAGTATAGAATATATTGGTACTTACTTCTTTGGGGTGTCCTGTCTACGATTATTGCAAGGAGTTGTCATGCCCAGGTTGAACCCATAAATAAAATAACTTGCCCAGACTCGGCTTATGTAGGCACGGGGTTTGAGATTAAATATGCTTCAGCCGTGCCGGATTTGGGGTATAGCGTTGACGGGGACGGAACCGTTACTACGCCATGGGTTGAATTCATTAGAATCCCCAAGGGCATAACGCCTGTCTTTGTTTCAATGCCTTTACGAGTCAAGGCGGGTGGGTGGATTATTGTCCGTCTTGCTTATGACAATCCAAAAGAACTCGTAGGTTACACCATTATCCGTGAACCTTCCGCTTCATGCAAGGTATTCGCCAAGTTACCTGTAACAACTAGCATTTTAAAATCAAAGAAGTCTTTTAAGCACTTTTCCAAAACCCACAACCTGAAAGGTCAATATGTCCCCACTAAGTAACGAAGATTTTTTCAAACCCGCTGAACCCTTTTACACCCCAAGCAAAGTGCCGCCTTTGACTAAGCGGGAACTCGGGAGTATCGCTATTTGCATCCAAGGATTCACTACGCACAATGTTCTTGAACTTTCCCCTGCTGTCTATGCGGAAATGAATAACACCTATACTCGCATCCTTCAAATGTTCGTTGAGGCGGGTGGGAAGGAAGAGGACATTGAATGCTGACCCGAATCCAGGCTGACGAGCTAAAGGCTATGATTGACAAGTTCACCGTAAAGCAAACGGCTTCCGAAGTTTCGGACGCATCCAATCATGAATTTTTTGTGAGGCAACGAAGTGACGGCCTGTTTTGGGGCGGACTTAATTGGGGATGGGTGCCGACTTTTAAAAATGCAATGGGATACGTTGATAAACTTAATGCGTGGAAAGGCATTGATGAATGGGTTAAAAGTCCGTACAGATGCCGAGTAGTTAGCAATTACGAAGTCGATTCACTACCCTATGTATTCGTGCTTTTCGCTGAAGAAACCATGAGGTATTGGTGCGGTCCCCTTCTGCTTTGGCAATACTCTTGCATAGACGCAGTTAGGTTCAATAGCGAAACCGATGCTCTTGATGTTAAGCAATATTGGATAGACAAAGGAACTGAGACATGGACTGCTTTACCGTCCTTAAATTCTAAACCGCTAAAAATCTCGAAAGGATTTTAAAATGAAAGCATTAAATTTCCCAAAGTATAAAGTCTTTTTCTATTCCACTTGCACCGAGGACATTGAATGCTGACCCGAATCCAGGCTGACGAGCTAAAGGCTATGATTGACAAGTTCACGGAGATAGCGGAAGCCATACCCGTGGAGGCTGCCAAATTCTTTGTCGTGCAACGTAATGACTCTCTTTTTTGGGGTGGTACAATGCTTCCATGGACACAATATCTTAAGAAAGCAAAATGCTTTCCTTCGGAACTGGAAGCGCATGATTACTGCACCTCTTATTTTATCAATACCAATAACGCGCACCGGCTAAAGGTGATCGATGTATTAGACGCTCTTTATCAACAAGGCAAAACTTTTTAAACCAAGAAAGAAAAAATGAAAGCATTAAATTTCCCAAAGTATAAAGTCTTTTTCTATTCCACTTGCACCGAGGACAAAATGACCGAGGCCATATCCGATGCCGAAGAAGAAGGATGCTCCCTAGTGCAAGTCATGGCCGGTATGATGCCAGCCCCGAGAAGCCCCTTGGCCCTCCCAAGCGAAAGACCCCAAATGATTCATATCATGCGGATTCTAGTACGGGCACCGGAAAAGGTGTACAACGATATTATTGCTAAGGCGCAGAAAGCAGTTGGGGCTAACTAAAATGGAAAGGAAGGACGGTTTAACCCGCCCTTCCCCCATGACCAGCGGGAAAAGAAACCCACTTCAAAACCCGCTGGTTTTTAAAACTTTTTAATGCCCAATAACGTAGACAATCCAAAGCACAAAGCTACTCGCCCCCATGGTCATGCCAATGGCCGACCAAGCCGTACCTTTGTCCAGTTGACTATTGAGACTCTTCACGATCCTTTTTACCACGATACGCCTCTTTATTCTTTTTCGCTTTTAAAATGGTAATAAGCGAAACAACCGATGTAATCACGGCACCAAGACCAACTAAATCAATTTTAATGCCGTGAAATTCCATTTTTACATTTCCAATCCATTATCATCGTTTGCAGTATCGTTTGGGCTTTGGTCCGGCATTTTAGCCGAGCGCAAATCTTCCTGCACACTTTCCGGTGACTTGACCGGCAGTCCATCAGGCCCAAATCCCACACTCGGGAAGGTCTGATAATTGTCCTGTAACTCGGGTGGCCTTTGCAACCCGAAGACGGTCATAATGTCATTGGCTTGCTGGAAGCCATAGACCTCATCCAGGCGTTGAATTCCCATGAAAGCCAATTCGGTGTCGGCTTGCATATTTTTCACGTCTGGGAGATTCCTAGCCATCTTCACCATGGGATTAGCTTCCAACTGTGGTTTAGGCATGGTCGCCAAGGCCAAGACCTGTGGCACCATCGGAGCCAGCTTATCAAAAATCTTTTCGACCAATCCCTGCTTTTCTTCTGGCTCCATACTTTGCTTGAAGTCCATGAGTTGCTTCATAGTTCCCATAAGGAACGGTACAAAGGACTTCATAACTCCATCCTCCTGCGGTTTTTGACTTTGGGTTAAAATATGTTGAAGGAGTAGATTCTGGGTGGATTTATCATCGGGAGGTTTCGGCCTCGTAATGAGAGCCACTACGATAGGCGCGACCACGGCCCCGAAAGCGGTAATGGCCGGTGCCATGTCCACCATGCGCTCGGAAAAAGATTTCTTTTCCTTCTCCTTCGGTTCCGGCTTGGCAGGGCCACCGATAGGCACACCGATGGACTTGGCCAAGTCCAGCATCTTTTTCAAGTTGTCGAAGTCGGAAACCGGCTGCACGGGAGCCGTGGGGCCGACTATGCGGTTCCGCATGGCTTCGACCTTTAATTCCTCTTCGGTTTGAAGTTGCATTTTCTTGGCGCGTTCCAAAAGGAATTGATTATGCTCATGGAGCCAAGCACGGGCCGGTAATTCAATTTTGAATTCCTTGGTGACCGTTTCCATTTTATTATTAAGCCCTTTGGCTCTCCACGAGAAGACCAAGGAATAGGACCCAGGCCCCCATTCGCGGCCAAGCGTGTTCACGTTCGGATAATAATTGGCAAAGCTACGAAGGGTTTGGGCGGTCCCGCCTCCATCCGGCTTTTGTTTGAGCATCACCGTGTATTTATCGGCAACGTCATTGGCTCTTACAAAGTCTGTAATATCATCGGGGGTATCTTCCGTGATACCTTCGATTTCTCTTTCTTCTTCCAAGGTGGGTTCCTTTGGTTGTGGGTTTATTAACTACGCACCGAAAAGTAACCTGCAATAGCCAAGGCTGCAAGTGTCACCATGGATAATGGTGATTTAGCTTTGGCGATTAAATCTTTGGTTCGCGCTCTGGTCTTGACCAAGGACACATAGTCACCAACGGTCTTGATGCCAGGATTTTGTGCTTGCACCGTGGCATTAAAAACCGTGTCAAGGGAAGCATCACGATACTTCGGATAAAGTACGGTCATATAAACGGACTGCTCGGTGTGATATGTCCTATACCTTTTGAAGTAGGTAGTCACGGGGCCAAAAAGTTGGGATACGACATCGGGGTACTTGGCAAGAAACTCCTGCCTGACCGCTTGCTTCACGTCTTCCGGCACCGGAGTGTTATCGTTAGGAATTCTGGATGCCAAGGCAGAGGAAACAAGACCGAAATCTTTTAGCGTCTTCGGCATGAACTGAATAAGACCGATAGCACCACTTTTATTGTACGCCTTGGGGTCGAAAGCGGATTCCAGCATGATAACATTGTAAAGCCATTCACGGTTCATCCCGAGTAGTGAAGCAGTCGAGTCCAAAGCGTAATCAAAAGTTTTGTTGTACATCTTTTATCCCTTTGGCCAGGTCCTCTTTGACGGTCTTGTACTTGTTCCAATTATACACCATAGTCATTATTCCCGCCACGAACAAAGTGCGCTTGGTCCAAGTTCCTAGCGGGGCTTTCCGAGTGGCAGCATACAAAAGAAAAGGCCCGAGCAAATAAATGTCAAATGCCCTAACCTTTTGAGTCTTGGCTAAAGTATCGAAGGATTCAAAGACTGACATTGAAGTCCGATGCCTTTCTGGGCTTATGGAAGACAGGGTGATCGAAGTCGCAAAGGATGGGGATTTTTAAGTCCCGTAATTTATTGCAGAACGAAACATCTTCGCCAACCGAGTAACCGTGAACACCATCGGTATAATAATCGCAATGAAACCAAGGGAAGGTCATTTTTGAAAAAACGTCCCGTTCAACGAGCATGAAACCGGCCCCTGAATAGGTAACGTGTCTAATACCCCGATCATACTTTGAATATTTTGTTCTAATGAGGGGTGAGTTGTCTTCCAGGTCGCCTACTTGGTAAACAAGATTATTCTCATGGGTGACATAGGGCATGACCACGACCGGAGCCTTGTGTTTTAAGGCCATGGAAATATGGGCAGGGTTGAAGCCAATGTCCGAGTCTATGAACAAAAAGTGTGAATAACCCTCTAAGGGTTGTTGAAAAAGGAGTGCGCTACGGAAATTGTTAACACCGGCATTCCGATTATTATGCACTAAAGCCCCTTGGGACGGGCAAAGGTCGAATTCGATACCGCTTCCAAGCATGGCACGAAGGCCAGGCTTGGCGGTTTCAAATTCTTGATAGAAAGGAATGACGATGCGGATCATGGCTTATCGGTGGCCGAGTCGTGGGCCATTTTTTCCATGGCTTGTCGTTCTATTATGGCTTTGGCTTCGGCAAGCTGTTTGGCCAAGACCACGTTGTCAGCATGAAGTTGTTTACCAGCCCGAACGAGCAAGTCTATCTTGTTCACATAGGATGCAATGACAGCGTTTTCAGCCTCGATTTGGTCGAGGTTGATTTGCTCTACGGGTTCTTTGGGGGTCGTGGGTTTTGACGGTTGAGGTAACATAGAGGCTCCTTAGTGGGTGGCCCATGGAAGACATGGGTTTAAGTTCCTCCCTAAATATACTCCAAAACAGGGTTAAGGCGCAACCCCTTTGAAAATCAGATTGTAAATGTCGGACATTTTAAAATCATCCTTGCCTTTACCACCCTTGGCATCCCGAAGGGGTTTTAATTCCTTGAAAGAGATAGTTTTCTCGGTGCGGGAAGGTTCATAGGGCACAAAGATGGGGTCTGGGCTTAAGTCATTCTCCGTGACCTGTCCAGCCTTCATAACGCCCTGCCAGAGGACGGCTTTGATATATGCGCCTTGGATAGCGCAAATCACGAATTCAACCCCTTCATGGGTCAGGGTGACATTGCCGAACTCGGTTGAAACGACTACATCAGGAGTCAATTTTTTAATAAGCATTTAGGTTTCCTTTTTTAAGTTGCGCATTGATACGTCAAAAGCCCATGTATTCCGACCCCGATCTGAAAACGAGTCCTAACCAAATCGACTAACCCCGTTGCGGAAAATTCTTGGAATCGGAAACCGCTTGTACCAATGGCAGTATCATACGCAAGCCAAGGACAAGAAGTTAAACCCACCGTATTAAAATAATCGAATACTGAGCCGCCGTTAGCTTGTAAGGCTGCGGTGTTTATAGCATAAGGTATTCCCTTTATGCCGATACTTCCGCCAGCCCCTGGCCATGCGTTTATATCGGCATTAAAAGCTGCCCAAACTCTATTGCCGATTCTAGTAAAAGTCCCCGTTGGAGTTGCAGTATATCCAATTCCAGTAGTGTCTAAACTATCGCCAAGACCCAAGGCCGGTGTCCACGTTCCCTCTTCGTACCAGTCAAGGACATTGGTGGCAGTATTGGCAGCATTGCCCAAATAAATTCCCGATACCGGAGCCGTGGACATGATCTGGATAGCACCATAGTTATTGCCAGATACCACGGGCGCGGTTCCGCTTGTAGTTAATGCTAAAACACCCAAGCGATTTATGCAAACCCGAGGATTTGAACTTCCATTATTTGTTGCCGTAGTCTCAAATTCGATCCGAGTCATTTGACCCTGATTAGCCACGGGAACACCGTCCACATAGACGTTCATCCTCGCTTGGCTATTCCAAGCTGTACCGTTATAACATTGGAACGAGAATCGCCCCATATTATCATTATTTATGCCAGCCGCAGGAGCGGCTAAAGTGTTACGGCTTTTTCTTAAAAGCACCGTTGGGCTTGTGGCATCGTCAGCCGAGTAGTGCATAGAAAACAAAGTGGAACTACCAGAGTTGCCACCGATTTGCACTTCAGCCGCATTTGCATATGCAAGCCCTGCACTTTGCGCGTCAGGACCAAATACCGTGATGCCATTTGAATAAAGCGTGAACGCTGCGATTGGTCCCGTGTTAACAGGGCTGGAATAAAAAGACATTCTGCTTGGTGGAACCTGATCCGCAACCACGGCCCCGTCCACGAAACATTGAATTTCACAACCAGCGTGTTGCCATTTTGCGGTAGGACCAGTGTAAGCGAAAAATTCGATTTCTCCAATATTATCACCATCGGCCACGACTGTGGGTGCCGCAAAAGTTCCCCGCGAACGACCTATGCGGAGTTGTCCACCTTCACCCCCCGCACCAGTGTAACTTGCAAGAAAAGTTCCTTGGTCACCACTTTCATTTGTCACGGATAAAAGTGAATCCGGTTCACCATTAGTGTCCGGTTTCAAAGTGCCAGTATATTTACCAATAGCAAGCTGGCCATCGGCATACAGAATCATTCTAGGCGTTACCGTACCATTGGTGATACCTGTATCAAAGGAGATACGAGAGGCAGGACGCTGACCGGCTACGACAGCTTCATCGACTTCAAAGTCGATAACTGCGGTATCCCAGAATTTAGTGTTACCCCTAGCCTCGGACCTAAGACCGCCAATCACTTCATTTAATGCTACCGTGGTGGGCGCAACTAAAGTGCCGTTCGCTTTACGAACGGTGAAGGAAGGGCTACCTGTTAAGGCATTGGTATAGCGTTCAATGATGGCATAGGTGTCTGCATCCTGCCCTACCATGCGGGAAAGAGCGTTAGTGGGAACGATAGAGTCGGCAGTATCCGTTTGGGGGTTAAGTCCTAGGCGAAGCCGACCGGAGCCAATAATATCTTTAGGCATGACTTCCTTACGGTGCTAAGAGTTGGGCAGTCTTGATATAGACACAACCAACCCCAGCGGTTAACGCAGTTAAATTTGCTCCCACCGAGACTACGGAAATAAGAACAGCGGTTGAAGCTGTAAAATTTTCTAATTGCAAAGTGTCAGCGGTTCCAAAGTTCGTGGCCGAGACAGCCGCCAAACCGTTATACGGAGACAGGTACTTGGCCAAGTTGCCGGAGATGCCGAGGGAGAAATCAAGGCTTGTAATACCGGCACCGACAAAAGCGGTTTTGGTTTTGATTACAATCCCTTCAATCGTTTGCCGAAGGAGCAAAGTAAAAAGCGTATTCGATTTGATGAGGGCAGCGGTGCCGTTGAATTGGGTGTAATCAAATTCAATGCACGGCACCCAAGTGGGCACCACGGTGGGAACAAGGATAGTTCCACCACCGGCACCGGACGGACCTACATATGGACCCTTAGCCTGGTCGGGGCGCATTCCTGGCATTAGAGTACGATGAGCAAGGGATAGGTGTATTCAATTTCGGCCATGGCCGATATCGAAAGTCTGCGCGTTCCATTTCCATAGGCAGGGTCAATGCTTATGGTATAGGCTTTGTAGTCATTTTCCATGACAGCCTTATAGGCCACAAAACCATTCACGTTTACGATGGGTGAATTACTTGCCGTTGCCAAGGCATTGTTCACCAAGGTGATACTTGTATTGGAGTTCACGGAAGAAATTAAGCTAGTGCGCCTGACACCGGCATTGTCTGTATAACCAATGTTAAGACCAACAGCATAATCGGTCACAAAACTTGTTCCCATGCCGGTCAAGGCCGTGCTTCCCACCGAGACTGAAACCGTACCAGCCGGTTCGGTTACCTGTGAAGCAGCCCAAGCAAAGAAAGAATACTCGGCCAAGAAATTCATGGTCATGATCGGGACGTTAATTTGTCCGGTTAGATTGGCTTGTAACAGGTAAAGGAAGCCACTAGCCATGCTGGCCGTGTACATGGTGCCTACGGTGTTCGTAGACACGCCTGTAAGCGTGATAGCGGTGCCACCGGCATTAATGGCCTGAATGGTGCCGGTACGCGCCACTCCGTTATCGTCAATCCACATGACCGAGGCGCCAACCGAATAAAAGCTATTGAAACCCGTACCCGTAATCTGATCGGTTCCGGCTACTTGAGCGCAACTTGCGACACCGGCATCAAAGACCTGTGGGTAAAGCCCAAGGTTCCAGCCTTTTAAATTTCCACCGACTCTGCCCGTGGCGGTGTCAGCGAAGACAAGCCCATCGGCAAGATTAGAATGAAGCCCAATACCCCGAATGAAACCGTTGTCCCGAGAGTTAAAGCCACCGGCTTTTCTAACACCGGCATTCCTGAAAAAGAAATAAGCAGGAACGAACGAAGCCGTAGCAATCGTTAAGTCAGCGGGAGGCGTAACCGGCATAGGCAGGTTATACATATCGGTCGCATAAAAAAGCTGAAGTTTTGAATTGTATTTATTGCTAAAGCTCATGTCCAGATTCCTTTGCTTCCGGCATTGTCAGAGCGTTTACCCACCCTAGCAGACTCACTACGGTCCACAAAGTCAGAGATAAAATTCCGGTCCGTGATTTCCTGCACCGTGAACACCATGGTGGCCGTAATCGAAGCCTTGCCGATGAGGGCGGGTGTCTGGGTAATAGTGCCGTTAATATCACCCATGAGGCGATTAAACGTGAACCCTTGAGCAGGAGAAACACCACTGGCGTTTTGATAGGCTTCACCTAAAAGTTCGGAGCCAAGGATATTCAGGATATACGGCAAGGTGTTAAAATATTTTACCAAGGGGACAGGTTCGCGAAGTGCAGGACCACCGGCATCACTTTGGACATACATCGAGAACGATAAAGCGGTAGAAACTGCGCTTTGGTAGTCTGCCTGATCCACATCACAAGCAAAGTCCATGGTATTGAAAAGATATAAGCTATTGGCATTGATAGGGCGAGAGGGTGTGAAAGCCGCCTTGCCACCTAAAGGCCATAGATACGCACCGGCAATTAAGTTTGCCGTTTCGGTATAGACGAAAAGTAGGGGTGGGCTAGTCCGGTAAGGAATATCGCTAAGCCGACCTTCGATAATATTGTCTTCCATGTTAACCCGTAATCTTATAGCCAAATAAATGGCCATATACTTGGAGTGGAAATGCGCTGCGGGAACGAACCCTAATCCATACGGTAGCCGACTTCGTGAGTTGGAATGCGGTCTTGAGCATCCCTATTCCGTCCTGCTTGCCTTGGAGGTCAAGGATAGGAATAGGAGCCTCTTCAACGGCACCCCCAATAGGAAGCCTTTGGAAGCCTCCGTAAACGTCACGGTCACCGGAGGACCGCATATACATGGACACGTCAAGTTCGGTCCAATAAGGAATACGAGCATTGGCAACTTGCTCGGGGAGTAGGCCCTGTCCAGGCAAAGCTGGATTAGTATTCGTGTAAGGATAAATCAAGTACTCACGACTTCCAGCGATACCGCCTTGCCGTCTTATTTGTGCGCTACCCGTGGTTAGCCTTATGGTAGCCGTGCCGTTGGTAGTTAACACAATGGCAGCACCACCGGACGTTAAGGAAATTTGGAACGTAGAGGCTCCTGCACTAATGACAAAATAATTGGTGCCAATAGCAGGACCAGTCGTGCCGGTCAAAACGTCAATGGTAACACGATTATCGTTTGCATACGGGACGGTTGGTTGCGCAAATGTATCACCAGCATCCGTGGTCACAACGACCGATGCTAAAACAACGGCTACGCCACCGGACGTTAAGGAAAGTTGGAAGGTACTAGCTCCTGCACCAATGACAAAATAAGTTTGCCCGACAATGAGGCCAACCAAGGTAGTTAAAGCGTCAACGACTACGGTTTGCCCTGTTACAAATGGATCTCTGGTAGGTTGAGCCAGTGTATTAGCATCGACAAGTGCGAGGCTAAAGGTGGAAATCCGAAATGCCCCGTACTTGGCATAAAGCAAATGGAAATTCGTGTCATTGTCCATGACAATGGGAATATCCAAGACACCCAAGGAAGGAAGCGTAAGCCCATCCGGTCCTTCGGCTGAATCCGAGGTAACACGGTAGATACCTATGTCCTGATTGGCTCCGAACGAATCATTCACGGTTCCAATTTGGTATGGGCTTTTTATGAAATTGTAAAAGAACGGATACGCTTTCGTATCGTAGTCACGTTTTTGATCCCCGAACTGCACGGCATACTCATGCTTTTGTGCAGGGCCAAGGTCTTGACTAATGCGTTTGCTTAGGGCGTTCCTAATCATGTTTGTCCCCTAGGGGTTGTATAACGATGGCCGATGAAAGCCATGGATACACGGGAAAATCCTGAGTGTTCAGCGTCAGGGTTTGTTAGGCGTTGACGATTTTGAAGCAGGATTTTTAACCGCTTCGATTTCATCAAGGTATAATCGAATACGATTGGCTTGCCCCAAGAATAGCCGTATCCAGGTGAGAACACGTCATTGAAGGAAATAAGGGTTTGGTCATAAGGGCTTAAGAATTGAGCAGCCTTAATGACAGCATTATCGGACGGTTGACCGATTTGCAAATTCTTATTGACCTCTAAATCAAGGAACTTAAAATAGATCCCATGGTCACCACGATTAGGGCTTCCAGCCATAGGAAAAATCATTCCGTAATCACTACCGGAAAGACTAACCTCCCGCTTGCCGTTGGTATCGGTCGGGTCGGTAACGCTTCCGGTCATATGCGTGATATGAAAATCTGCATCTTCCATGATTTGCAAAACAGGTTCCAAATTGACCACTCCACCCGCTACGGTGGACATACCGATTTGAAGCGATATGCTATAAGAGTGGGTGTACTTGGTGATTTGAGTGTGCCGAAAGTGCAGGGCACCTTCGGACAGGTTTCTAAAGTTTTCCACGGGATAAGCCCCCCTTATTGAGTGTACTTGGTCCCGTTTAAAACAATGGAGCAGAAATGATATACGCCAGCGGTCGTATCACGATTACGCAAGTCGAATTGAATCTTAGAATTCCTGCGAATCAAACACTTGAAGGGGTATGGAGTGTCCAGCCCAAGGCCGTAGCCAGGGGTTAGGATAGTTTCCAAGGGCACCCAACCGTTCGTTAGCACACGGCCACTTCCGGTGTCGGTAATCTTGGTCATAAGGCCACGGTCGGCAAATCCTACCGTGGTTCCAGCCAAGGGGAAAATCGTAGCCGTTGAGGCTTGACGGGCACCGTTCACATCGGTTGGTCCGTAAGCGGAGCCAGTGATGGAATGGATAAGGAAGTCGGCATCTTCTTCAATGGTGAGAAGTGCAGGGAGCGTGGTATTATTGGCCACGGGGACATTCAAGGCATACATAAAGGCATACTTATTGACCTGTACGCGCCTGAAATTTTCAATCTCTAATTGGGTTGGTTCCATGATGGTCTTTCCTCTAAGCGAGAGATAAGGATTTTAAAAATCCCTTCCCTTAAATGTTACTTTAAGAGAAGGGAAAGCGCAACACAAAGAAGTCCGTGAGGACTTCATCGTGCTTGGACGGCTTACTTGGACCGTACCAGAGTTCCACGGAGCTTAAGTTGCAACGGGGCAACCTGAGTAGCGAGAACACCGGAAGCGGTATCGAGAATGGTCTGGTTGGCAGCGACAGCGGAGCCGACCAAATGTTTCACCGAGAACGAAACGAGTTCGCCCAAGATGATAGGAGCCGAGAGCTTGAACCAGCCCGAAGCCAAGTATTCACCGGAATAGGATTGAAGCGCGGTGGCGGCAACAATGACGCTATTGCTACGGTTCATCATGGCAGGGAGGAACATGGAGCCAGGAATCTGCAAGTCGTATTCACGACCAGCAATGGCGATTTCAAAGACCGAGAAGCCGAGGATATTCACGAAAGCCTGCATAACGGCAGCAGCATCATTGTCGGCGGTGACATTGATGGTGGGGCAGAAAATGCCGAATTCCTTGATCACGAATCCCTGACCGGCAGGCAATTTGCCTGGGTCGGACATATTCGTTTCCTGTTTGGTCTTCGTGACCGCACCGAAGGCTCCACCGATAGGAGTGGTGAAGAACGAGGTGTTGGCCCGAGCCGTGGTGGCTTGGAACAAAACTTCGTCATAAAGAACGTGGTCGAGGACATCTCCACTTACGTTGGAGTATGAACCCTGTTTGACCCATTGAAGGTCTTGAGCAATTCCCGAAGCGACTGCGCCCATGGTAATACCTTTCTACTTGACACATCTACAAGACGCATTCGCTCATAGTCGTGGGCCGGTGTAGAGAGCCTGTGCGTAACGGCCATGTTACGCATAGGGTTGGGTTTCTCTTTTTAAAGGTCTAGTAACTTATGACAACATATCGTTGATATTGTCAGCGATTTCATCGCTTTCAGCATCACGATAGTTCGCATTTCCAAGCATATTCACGTTCATGCCTGACAGGTCCACGTTCATGCCGGATACCGCATTATATTGAGTACGCCCGAGCATATTCACATTCATGCCTGAAAAGGTAGGAAGACCAACCATGCCCATGGCAGACAAGGCTTGCGTAAGCAAATCGAACCCGCCCAAAGCAGCCAGGCCGACTCCCACGTCCTTTGCGTACTTGTTTCGCACTTTGGATGCGATAAGAGTACCGAGGATAATGTGAATGAAGCCATGGAAAGGACGGACATATCGACCGGAGAGCGTGCTGGTCAAGGAAGCAGGGAGCGCGGTGTTCGTGAACGGGACAATGCCGGTGTTGAGCATCTTGGAAAGCATGGTGCCTACGAATAAGCCTCCACCGATTCCAAGGTAGTTGGTGACGGAGTTCAAGGTGAACGTGCGCTTGATGATGGACATCAGGCTTCCACCCATGCCGTTGCGACGACGACGATTGATTCGACGGGGGCGAGTGAAGTACTTGCTACGCTTGGGGCGGTAGTACCGTCCCGAACGGCTTACCAGCACGGTAGGACGGATTCTGCGCTTTGCGCTAGAAGCCCTCCGCCTGGAAGCCTTACGGGCTTTCTTGCGCTTGGGAGCCTTGCGGGACTTGGCGGCTTTACGCTTTCCGGCAGCCATTTTGGCTAGGAAAGTGTCACGGCCTAAGCCTCCGCCATTTCGGCGGCGTTTATGAGATTTACGCTTGTGGGACTTGGCCCGTTTGGTGAATCGACCTTTGGAAGTGCGGTGTCTCCGCATAATAGCCTCGCTATGTGAAATGTGACTAATGGGAGGTTAGAGACTAAGCGAGGCTCTTACCACAGAGAATTCTATAACATAGTACCCTCTTTCGGGAAAAGAATCAAGTCTTTTCCCAAAAGTGTGCACTAATTTACTATGCCGTCATCGTTCATATGGACTACGAGAGGTTCTTATTCTAGCCCCCTTTATGCCCTTGGTTAAGGCACGGCAAAGAGTCATTAGTTTACTGGCATACAGCGGTGACGTTCCAGCCGGTATCCAACCCACAACCTTACTTGTAATTGCCGATGAAAGCATATCGCTTGCGGCAAGCATACGGTCCAGCCCCGTTCCCTTGGATTTATGTGGCTGGATTAGCTCGACACGAATACCCTTATCGATATAGAACCGATGGGCATTCGTAAACTTAACACCTTTGGGATAAAACTCGGGAACGATCTCTTTTTTCATAATGAACTCCTAATTTACTATCCCGTCCTCAGTGACGTGCATTTGTTTTCCGATAAGGTAAAGCTGTACCTTGCCGGTTTCGTCCATGTAAAGGTCCACGGGCGTTTCAAATTGATGTTCGTATTCGCAAATCTTCCCATCCCCACCACCATGTTTCTTGTTCGATAAGTAAACGATGGATACGGCTTGGCCAAGGAAAATCAAGGTCTTGGGTGCATGAAAATTGATCATGCGCCATGGGGCTTTCGAGCGACCGTGGAATTGGCGGTATCGTTGGGCGGGGGTCATGTTTTACCCATGACTTTAAAAAATATTTCGTTTTGGCGATTGTGACTTGATCGGCCTTCGGCTTTATCAAGCACGTTGGTCAAACGATATATCGCAAATTCTTCTTGTGCCGACAGGCTATCGTCCTCGGGATTGTCTACGGCCTCAAAAAATACCTCGGTAATTTGTTCAAACAGAGTTGTTGATGGTATGACCTTAAAACTAAGCATGAAATACTCGTAAAGATAACGCTTAATATTCGCATAGGGGATGCGAGAGTATTTGGTTAGAACATGGTGAACGTAAAAGTTTCGAACCATGACCTTTGCGTGTTTTTCAGGGTCGAACATTAGGCTACTTTCTTATGACCACTATCTCTGGTGGCCTTGATAATATTTGGCAGTCCCCAAACCACGAACAAGGCCACGGCCCCGATCATGGTGAACTTCACCCAAGGGAATACAAATTTCTCGGTTCCAGGCAATCCGCTTTCTTCCACAACTTCTTTCCATCCAGGTCTTTCGTTCGGATTCTGGATTGTTTGACCGGCATTGATTTGTTTCATAGCAGCCACAAAGGTGCCAGCATCCATGCGGGACATTCCGACTTCTTTGGAGGACCAATAAATAACAATGTCAGAATCCGACTTTCCGGCTTTCTTCTGGGCACGGTAACCACTTAGCATACGAGCCAAGGGCAAGGTCGTTCTAGTGCCACGGGAAGACTCGAAATGGTACTGAATTTGCTCGATGATTTGCGAGTCGGTCATGGGACTATCTCAAAGCCTTGGCATCGGATTTATAAACAAAGAAAGCAGCCACGGCCATGCCGATGAGAATCCAGGTCTTCATCTTGATAGGGCCATTGCCCTTAATGTCGATGTTATCCAGTTCGTGATACTTGTCTTTATTGACGGTTGCGCTACTTCCAAGGGTGGCAATCTTAGCCATGGTGACTCCTTACTTGAACATCAGGTACGCGCCAACAGCTAGGGCAGCATACATGAGATAGGGGGTTTTCTTAGTGGGGTGAAGTCGCTCCTTCACCTCGGCATTGATTTCATCAGCGGTTGCGCCAGGAGGGGCTTGCGTAATAACATCGGTAACCACGTTAGATATACTAGTAACCTTATTCATCAACGCTAATTTCTTACGGAGCTTTTCAGCCCGTACCGAATCATTGGGATACATATCCGAAGCCTGATCACCTAATCGTAAATTCATTTGACCGCCTTGTATAAAAATAATCCTACCAATGCCACACCGGCAAAGGCTAGGTATGGTGTTGGAGCCGATTTGACTTTGTAGACCTCCCGAGAGGTCGTACTTGCAGGGTTAGTCAATTTTCCGATAATGCCAAAGGCTTTATCGAACCAGTCAGCCCCGTTGTCAACTATGACAGGTCTAGGGGTAAGCGGGGTGTTACCTCCCTGCGAGTTGAAATAGTCTTCCATTTTTCCTGCGGTCGCATATGTCATTGCGGGTCTGGCTTTTATCCGAGCAATGTACTCGGCAGTTGTTTCACCAAGTAACATGACTCTCATATAACGTGCTTCTTTTTCAAGACCACCACTAAAAGTAGTGCACCGGCTAAAGCCGTGACCGCTGCCATGGACAAAGCAGCGGGTTTACCCGCAACTTCAATCACGCTGCCGCCTTTGGCAGAAAACAATTCCTTGGCTCCTTCGGAAAGGGCAAGCCAAATATTTCCCATTTGGGGGGTCTGGTTACGCCTTACGAGATTCATTTCTTCTTCATCACGATCAGGACAGCCAAAGCGGCCAAAGTCCCATAGACGGCCATGTTCGTATAGTTGACGGGGGCAGCACCCTCGACAACCATGTCGGCCTTATCACCACGAATCTTGGTGAATAGACCAATCCCACTACGGGCCACGTTCATTACACCGTGGCTTAAGTCCGTGGCCCAGCCACCCATTAAGGCAGGAGTTCTTGTTTGCATCTTAGTGTCCTTTCAAAAAGAATAGAGCAGCCAAACCAGCAGCCACGGGAATTGCGAATTTCATCAAGCTAGAACCGGAAGTCGTTTGCGGAGCAATCGTTCCATCGGGGAGAACCACTATCTTACCCGTGTTCGGGTCGAAGGTGGGTTGCTTGGAAGTCTCACGGGAACTGACATCACGCTCAAGGGTTGCAAGACCACTACGGAGCAAGGCCAATGCAGCATTCGCTTCGTTGCAAAGGTCGGCCCTTTCTGCGCGTAATCGGTCCCGCTTGCCACCCGAGGTGCGAGTGACGCGATCATCATAATACTTACGAACATCGGCCTCGTACTTGGTCAAGTTGGCGATAGCAGCTTTCACGTCTTCAATATTTTTTGCTTGAAGCAAAATGGCTGCACTTGCCGATGAAAAGGGCAAGACACCGAAGACAGCATTGGCATCATAAACGCCCGTGCTGGAAAAGGCTCCAAAGAAAGGGGTTGGCGCGGTCAAGCCTGATTTACGGTGTCCATTAATGAATATGGTTTGCATGATTTATCCTTTGAACATTAGGTATGCTGCAATTGCAGCCATGGCAGGAATGACAAGACTTTTCGATGAACCGATTTTCGGGTCGGGAGGTGTGAGCGCAATATCGGCAGATGAACCTTCCTTGGCACGTCCCGCTTGAGATATGGGGTCCACGGTTGCAACTTCGGCATCACTCTGTTTTGCATTACGACCAGCATTCGCGGCTGCAATAACAGCGGAGTCGAATTTTGCTTTTTCGACTATCTCTAAATATTGTGTATCGGTCATGCCAGGAGGATTGGGAATGCCCGTGTTTTGAGGCCCCGTGACCGGAGGGTCGCTCTGGAATGCAGGAGGCTTGGGAATGGTTATCACTTCATCGGAAGATGGTACGGTAATAAGCGGCCCCATATTTGGGATTGGGTTTTCACGAATGATCACAACTGGGTTCGATGGAACGGTAGCGGTGTCCTTGGCCGGTGCCCACCTAGGTTGTCCGGTACCATGAACTGCGGTGTCAAGTCTTAGGGCACGGGCATAATCAAGTTCATACAACCCGTTCCAATCCACCGCATTTCTAGCATCACGAATTTAGTCTTCGGTGGCATTTACAGAAGCACCGGCCTCTGCCATAGCCCAATATCGAACGGCATCTTCGGGGGCTGGTAAAAAGCCAAAACGGAAAACAGGATTTCGGCCAAAGGTTTGGACGCGCCTTTTCAGGATTTGCCGACTCGGGAGGCTTAACGAAGCCATTTGTCACCCTTTCACTTAAGGCCGAAGTATCAGCCTTTGTGGATATACGATCAAGGGCCGTCCAAGCACGTTGAAGTCGTATGTAGGGTCGAACTCATACCATGTTCCATTAAGATACAATTCAGTAAGGACATGATGCAAGGGTGCCGTTTTGGAACGACTCACGGCCACGAAGCGGAAACGGATTCCGCGAAGGTGGCACCATGCGCCAACACAAATGGCCTTATCGTCACAATCCCCGCCCACACTGGCTTGGTTCAAGGTGTACCAGGGTCGCTGTAAGTACTCCATATCGGCAGGGTCGGCATTGAAGGGGATGTTTTTTAGGAGGTCGAATAATTCTTGCAAACTCATGGACGCATATTGCGCCATATCCTCTTGCCAAGCAAATGCTATCCGGTACATTTCCGAAGCGGTTTGTTGCACGTCCGTTAATTCACGGACCCTAGGGGCTGGCATGGTCATGGGGCTATCTTACGTTTTTTCGGGGTAAAAAGCAATGGGGTGTTTCCGGTACTGCACACTTGGGCAGTTTGACGATTTTCGGTATTCTGAAAAGCGTATCATTATGAATCGGGGTCTAACACGTTCCAATATGAGACAGAACCCAAAAGTGACTGTTTTCTGGACATGAAGCGAATTTAACGGAAAAACAGGCATAAAAGTGGTATATTTGGCCATGGATTGTACCCAATTCAAAACCAAAGGAACCCATTATGAACCAACCGCAGCTTACTCCCCGTGATGGAGCGAAGATACCGAAACAGGAAGTCCTATCCAAAGACCAAAAGGCGTTGATGGATCAGGTTACCGAACTCACCAAAAGCGAAAATCACGCTATAAGTGTCCTCATACAGGCCCAAGATGCCACCATGGCAGCCGTGGATGACTGCAACGACCGTTTGCAGACCATCGTTGACCTTTTGGTCAAGGCCATGAACCAATTTGGTGTCCCCCTGCCAAAGGCTTTAGAGGTTGCCATAGCCAAAGGGCAGTATAGTCCCGATGAAGAGCCGCCCGAGGGTGACGATGAAGAGGACGATGAAGACGATGAGGACGAAGCGGTCAAACCTTGAAATCCGTTGAAGGGTTTTTCATCGAGGCCACCGAAGAACAAATGTCTCTCATTTGGGAAGCGGTAGCCTTGAACGGCTTGACGCATGACTCCAAAGGCATCTTGGCGTACATCATGCTCTGCATTGAAGAAGAAGATGAAGAAGATGAACCCGAGGCCGAACAGCCGGATGCGGTGAAAATGATTTTCGATCACCTTGCCCAGAATCCCGCGCAAGCGGAAGCGATTAAACAGGCAGGGTCTAAATTATTCGCGTCCGTCTTTAACAAATTCAAAAAGCCATAATAAAAAAGGAGGGGTGTCTAATCCCTCCTTTCCCTTCCTATAAGTCGGCCCTAGAGCCAGCCTATATTCAGTTTACTTCAACCCGAAGACGCAATAGCTCTTTGCGCCCCCGCCACTTCGTCATTTATGCTTTGATGTAATCTCACCATGTCACAAGTGGCATTGCCTTGGTGACCGTACCATGCCTGATACGGGCAAGTTCAATAGGCTATTTCTTGGCACCCGCTTTCGGGGCTGCAATCATCGGCACCATTTCGGGGAAGTTACCGCGCAATTCCTTGAAAGGATCTGCTTGGGTGTCCTTGTCCGTGTAGAGCTTCATACCGAACTTGTAGCCGGTAGGAGAATCGGGATGCTTATCGGTCAAGACCGTGACTTGGAAAGCAAGACGGGCAGCCCCACCTTCCAAACCTTCGACAAGACCTTTTAAAAATCCTTCCGCTGGTCCAGGGAAGAAAGCCGAGGACGCGACCACGCTTTCACCCGTGACACGGGACGTGATTTCAAATTGGCCCGAGAACTTTAAGGAAGTTTTCGTGTCGTCCTTCTTGTTCTTGGTCACTTCAAAAGAAGTGACAAAGGCGAGAACGTCAATCAAAACCATTTCCTTTTGGTTGGTCTTGCGAAGTTCCAAGATATTGACCTTGGCCAAGTCGATTTTTGCGAGGTTGAAGCCTTTGACAATGTTAGTTGCTACTGCGCCCATGATATGATCCTTTGTTAAGCCGAGTGGGTTGTCTTTTGAAGGGTGGCTTCGTTCGGCTCCGATTCCATTACCTTACCCCGCAAAATTAGTGGGGTGTTTCCAATATACTTTCCGTTTGAATATTTTGTCAAGTAATTTTCGATTAAAATAAATTCAACATATTTTCCAATAAAACTTTCGTCTTTTTTTATTCCGATAAAATTATTGTGATTAAAAATATAGGTCGGAACCGAAACCATAATCCCGAGGGAATAAGCCGGTTTCCCGTCATAAGTGGACAAACCCACTAAAAAACATTGTTTTCCGTGACGGTTGCGCTCCAAGGCAAA
>Ga0315284_10003174_pt1 | contig 23337 bp, 27 predicted proteins | sample YL17G09_16_MG_FD_203696 | JGI IMG/M metagenome (GOLD analysis project Ga0315284, IMG submission 203696) | Sediment microbial communities from Yellowstone Lake, YNP, Wyoming, USA - YL17G09_16 | ecosystem: Environmental > Aquatic > Freshwater > Lake > Sediment | place: USA: Wyoming | collected...
TTCCTAATGATGATTTTGATTATGTTATTAATAATGATGGCTCTTTAAAAGATTTATCTAAACAAGTTGATAAATTAATAGTAAAATTAAAAAGGATTCAGGGACATTCAATATTATAACATTTATATATGAACGCCGATGCGTTGAAACAACAATTTTTACAACAGCATATTTCTAAAGGAGATGTAAAGTTTTACAATATGTTAATAGTATATTCTCTTAATAATATCATTTTAATTATTAAAAATGATTTTAAGGGAACATCTCCTAATATTGAGCTTATGGATTATTATGATCAGTTCATTATCTTGTATAGAAGGGAGGGTGATGCTAAATACTTGCAAATTGCTAAGCTTTTTAGGAAAGCGGCAAATAAAATATATAGAATAATGTTAAAAAAGAATTTAGCAACCAAAAATACGAGATTTTTAAACGTGGCTTAATATGGCAGTTATATCAATAACAGTAACAGAATCATCAGAACAGATTGTCTCAGGTATACCTAGACAAGTATCTATTGTTACTAATATTCCAAGTATGATATTTTATACTTTTGATGGTACTGATCCTACTATTAATTCTTCAATTTATATTGGCACATTAATAATGCCTACAAATAGTAGCCTTGTAATTTTAAAGATTTTCGCAACTAATGGAGTTGACTTATCGCCTGTTGTTGCAGAACATTATGAAACTAATGTATTAAATAATGCCAGACTACCTAGATCAGCCACTGATGCTCCAGCAGAAAGTAGCTTACCATCATTGTACCCATTTGGTGATGGACCAATTCAACCAAATACGCACTTTTTTAATCCAGGAGATGCTGGAACTACTGTAAATAATGAGGCTATACCATCTGCATCAACAGGTTTTGATGCTTCTGGTAATCCTGCTGGTTTCACTAACAAGCCATATGATTTAGAAAATTATAATGTTTTATATTCTGAAACAGATGACCAACATAAAACTGGTCGTGGTGTTGGTAATTTACCAGCCCAGGTAACAATTCAAGTAGCGCCGCCACCACCAACCGAATCAGATGTTGGGTCATCATTATTTGATCCAAGAGCTTTTGTAATTTTTCATGATGTGGCAGCGGAAAATCCAAATGACCCACCATTAATTAATAAACAGTTTTTTTCACTAGAAAATCCTGATAAAATAAGAGATGGTAATAATTATTTTAATCAAGGATTAAACGCGCCAACAACTACAGGTTCATTTTTAAGATCTCATTATAATCCAAGAGATCATACGATTACATATTATTATTATGATTCCATTGCTAATAAATGGATTATTAGTAAAACACCATATACTCCAACAAATCCAACTCAAGGGCAGTTATATAACATAACTCTTTCTAAAGAAAGAGGCGCTGGATTTGTATTTACTTGGCAGCCCGGCGCTAGAAGAGTATTATTTTAAATAATTTTTAGTATCTAAAACTAAAATAAAGTTATACAATAACAATATTATATATTGAAAGATAAAATATGACAGACTTACGATTAAGCGTTTCTAAGACTAAGACTTTTATGAATTGTAAAAAGAAATTTGAATTTTCCTATATTATGAAATTGCCACGTAAAGAGTTTTCATATCATACTTTTGGTAAATTTGCTCATAAAATTCTTGAAGATTTTCATCTTGCTTATCTTAATGGTTCTAAAGAACCATATCATATAGTAATGTCTAAAGCATTCAAAGCTGCTGTTGAAGAATATAAAGATAAATTAACTCCTGATATGAAAAAAGAAGGTTGGGATATTATTCATGAATATTTGAAAATTGTATCAAAAGATAAGAATAATAATTTACCATTAAATGTAATTGCCTGTGAAAAAACTTTTGAATTACCAATTGTTGGGCTAGATGGAAATATTGTTTTAAATGGTATGATAGATAGAATTCAATTAGATCCTGATGGTATACTGCATGTAGCAGATTATAAAACAACAAAAAATAAAAAATATTTAAAAGATGATTGGTTTCAATTATTAACATATGCTTATATTCTTTTGGAAGAAGACCCAACTATTACAAAAGTAAGGGCTTCATATGTTTTATTACGTCATAATTTTGAACACATTACAAAGGAATTTAATGTAAAAGAAATTATGGAAGTTAAAAATAAATATATTGATTATGCAAATAAAATATTAACAGAAAAAGAATATGTACCCAATCCTACATTTTTATGTAATTGGTGTGAATTTCAAGATCAATGTCCAGCTGGCAAAACTCAATCAAGGTCCAATAATACTTTTGGCGAAGTAGGCTGGTAATTTATTTTAATTCGATAAAAATATAATTTTATCAATGTAGACAGAGTTTTTTTAATGATTATGTTACCAGTCTGGTAACGCTAGTTCAAAAAGGAAAAGAATAATGGAAATACAAGTTAATGAAGTGGAATATTGCAAATTAAATGTTCACTATGAAGTGTTAGCTGAGGAAATCACCTCAAAAAAAGATGAGGTCTTAAAAATTTTTAAGAATGCTCCTGTACCAGGCTTTAGAAAAGGTAAGGCTAATATGGAAGCGATTAAGTATCATTATAAGAGTCAAATCAATGATGCTCTTAAACGAGCATTGGCTGAAGAGGCTTTTCATAATACTTTATTTGAAAAAAATATTAAGCCACTTGGGTCTCCAAATTTCCAATCATTGTTATTAACTGATGGTAAATTTGTTTGTGACTTTTCAATGAACAAAAAACCAGATTTTGAATTATGTGACTATAAGAAATTAGAAATACCTATGCCACATAACTCAATGAACCCTTCAGATGAGGCTGAAAAAACCTTACAAGACCTAAGAGTTAAATTTGGAGACTCTGTTCCATTTACAGAAACTGATTTTGTTCAACAAGGAGATAGTGTTATTGTTTCTTATGAAGGTTTTCTTGGCAATGATAGAATTGATGCGTTGTCAACAAAGCAGGGTGAATTAATTAAAATTGGCTCCTCTGATCTTGCTGAATTTGATACTAATTTATTGGGCATGAAATTAGGTGATTTTAGAGAATTTGACCTTCTTGCACCAGAAGGTGGATTGCCATCATTATCTGGTAAAACTATACATTTTAAATGTGAGCTTACTATGGGATCAAAGCATCACCCAAGTGCTTTAGATGATGCTTTGGCTAAAAAAGTTGGCAAAGAATCATTTCAAGAATTAAGGGATGTTATTACTGATTTAGCTATAGCTAAGGTAAAGGCTAATGTTCAACAATTAATTAGAGAGGCAGTCTCAAATAATTTAACTGCATCAAATGATTTTAAGGTTCCTGAGTGGCTTGTATCTTCAGAGGCTAGATACTTAGCTGCACATTCTAAGTTAAATTGGGAATCATTGCCAAATGAAGACAGAGAGAAATTTATTTCTCTCGCTGACAAAAATGTAAAATTGTCTCTAATTCTTGATAGGATTAGAGATGTGGAGCCAGAAGCACAATTATCAGATCACGAAGCTTTAGAGGTTGTAAAAGGCTTCTTAAGCAAAAATATTAAAAGTATGACAATAGAAACTGTCATTAATAATATGAATAAGACTGGCGAATTGCAACTCTTGTTAGCAAGGGTTAAAGATGAAAATACTATCGATTATGTAGCAAAAAATACTAAAATTACAGATTAAGGAGAATTATTATGAATGATGCATTTCCAGATAAATATTTAAAGAAATTACCAACAGGGTTTACTGACAATATGGACGCAGCAGATACTAAGGAGTTAAAGAAAGTAATTGTAGAGTCTGAAGGAAACATTTACACTATTGATAAAGCAGCTGAAGCTGACCATAAGCTTAATGGGGCAAAAGATCTTGTGAAAGAACTTTCTTCAAGCTATCGTGAAGCAAAAGGTTGTCAGACATCAAAGATTAAATATTGTTTATGGTTAATGGAAAATAGGGGTGAAAATTTAGATAATAAAGATGTAGATGACGATAAGTCATGAAAATTGAAAAGTTTGCGGTTCCAGCTTGTTGCGGGAGAATCACATTCATCTATAAATTAGATAAGGGAATATCTAAGGATTTTTTGGCATCCCTTATAGGCATAGGGTTTACTGAGTTGGCTCATTTTACAAAATCTGGCATTTTATATGTAGAAAGTCCAGAGTTAATTGTAACAGGTCCATTTGGCGCAGATAGAATTCAAATTAAATGTAGGGTAGCCAATTGTCAAGAAAAACTTAGTAATTTCGAGGCTTTAATTTCACAGATGTAGGTGAATATGACTCATAGTACAATAAAAAAGCTATCAAGAACTCATGACTTAATATCTACAACATATCATGAATCGGGACATACAATTTATGCATTACTTCATTCAATGAAAATTGAATCAGTTTGCATAATCGATGGTCCTAGGATAGGCGGATTTACTTACTTTGATTCTATTACTGATCTTTTAAATGAAGATCAATTAAATTCTTATAGCTCAGAATTAATTAATAAGCTTTATATAAATGAAGCTGCTATGAATTATGCTGGGTTAACTGCAGAAAAACTCTTTTATAAAAAATCATCGGGATCTAATAAGTTCCCGATGATTTTAAGAGACGGATCATCAGATGATACTTTAACTGCCGCCGCTCTTATAAGAAAGCATAATCTTTCACCCGCTGGTAAAAAAAGATATTCTTTCAAAAAGAAATTAATTAAAGAAGTATCAATTGAATTAGAAAATAATTGGGATGCAGTATCTGCTATTGCCCATGCATTATTTGATCGTAAAAAAATATATTTTGATGATATTAAATATATTTTAATTAGAAAAACAAATAATAAAGAATTTTGGAAAAATAAATTTAAGGATATCAATTATATTTATAATAATATTGAGTCGCTTGACAAAAGTAATTTTGATAATTATACTTAAATACATAATATTTTGCCGTATTCCCTGATAAAAATAACCTAAAATTACAAGTTGATTTTAGCTAGCTTATATTAAGCTCGTTATTTGTATTAAAATACAATAAGGAAGTCATGACTGATTTTGTAAGTTTGCACAATCAAACTCAATTTTCTATTTTAGACGCACTATCAACTCCTAAAGAATTATTTGCCAAAGCGAAAGAGCTTGGACAATCAGCATTAGCTATTACAGACCATGGCACATTTGCTGGGATTTGGGATGCTTTAAAAGCATCTAAAGAGTCTGGTGTTAAATTAATTGTTGGATGTGAATTTTATTTTGTCAATGATGCATCTACATCTAATAAAGATGAAAAATTTAGACATGTTGTCCTATTAGCAAAAAATGCTATAGGTTATAAAAATATATTAACAATTAATAAATTAGGATTTGATCAGAAATTCTTCTCTGGGAAAAGAATCTATTCAATTATAGATTGGAATTTATTAGAGAAATATTCTGAAGGAGTTATTTGTTTAACTGCTTGTGGTAATGGCATTCTTGCAGCGCCACTTATGAATAAAAAATTTGATGAAGCTAATAAAATTGTAGAAAAGCTTATTGAAATATTTGGTGCTAATTTAGCACTAGAAGTTCAAGCAAATAATATGAAAAGAAGTTCTTCATTTTATAATAGTGAAATTGAGCAATCATTCATTAATAAACAAATAATTAACTTAGGTAAGAAATATAATGTTAAAGTTCTTGCAACTTGCAATACTCATTATATTGAAAAAGAGCAGCATGATACTCATGATGTACTTCTTACTATTGGTTCGCAACAAAATATATTTTCTAATTTTAGATTGAAATATCCTGTTGCTGATTTTTATCTAAAAACTGGTGAAGAGATAAAAAGTTTCTTTACCAGAAATTATGGTGAAGATTTTGCCCAAGAGCTTTGTGATAATACTTTGCACATTGCAAATATGTGTGAGCAACCTGATTGGGTAGATCCTAAATTTTCAAATCCCTCAGGCAAAGAGCTTCCTATTTTTCCAGTTAAAGATGAATCATGTTATCAAGATTTTTTACAATGGTCTAATAATCAATTAGAAACAGTTCAATTATTGGAAGAAGATAAGAGGTATCTTAGATACCAATGTTTTGTAAATTTTGATTCTCGTATCAAAAATGTATCATCAGATAATCTTCCAGAATATTATGCAAGAATTGATGAAGAGCTAGATGTTCTAGAATATCACGGCTTTTCAAGCTACATGCTAATTGTAGCAGATTATATTAATTGGGCAAGAAAAAATAATATTGCTGTTGGTCCTGGTCGTGGTAGTGTCGGCGGATCTTTAGTTGCATTTTTATTAGGAATTCATGAGGCGGATCCTATTAAATATAATCTTATTTTCGCGAGATTTCATAATAAAGAAAAATCAAGCTTCCCAGATATAGATACGGATTTTGCTCCGTCTGGACGTACCAAAGTACAACATTACTTGCGTCTTAAATATGGTGAGGATCACGTTGCACATGTAAGCAATGTTAATACAATCACTCCAAAAGTATATGTTAGAGATATTGCTAGGGCATTTGAGCTTGGAGGCTCTAGGGAGGATGCAGTTAAACTTGGAAATGATGTTGCTGGATGCATTCCAGCAGATATTCACTCTATTCATGATGCTTTAGTTAAAGTTCCTTTGTTTGCTGAATATGCTAAGAAGTATCCAGAATTTGCAAAGTTTGCGGATATTTGTGGTAAATATAGGGCATGGTCTACTCATGCAGGCGGCATTGTTATTTCTGCAAGACCACTTACTGGACTTATTCCACTTAGAAAAGATAAAGATGGTTCGCTTGCAGTTGAATATGATAAAGAGCGAGCTGAAGAAAATGGTTTAGTGAAAATGGATACTTTAGGATTGTCAACTTTAGATATAATTAGTGATACTTATAGAATCATAAAAGAAAATGGCAAAGAACTGCCTTCTATGCCATTGAATTATGATGATCAAGATAAGGCTGCTTATGAGTTAATAGCTAATGGTGATACATTTTGTGTATTCCAATTAGGAACAAGTGCTGGCACAATAGATCTATGTAGAAGAATTAAACCGGGCAATATTAATGATCTTGCAAATATTAATGCCTTGGCAAGACCATCAGCTAGAGATATGAGAAATGATTTTATCTTAACAAGAGATGGTAAGAAAAAAATGGCATTATTACATCCTAAGCTTGGTAGGGCTTTTAATAGTACATATGGATTTGGTTTGTATGAAGAATGTTTAATGTATTTGGCACAAGATGTTGCCGGATGGGGCTTACATTCTGCAGACCGTTTGCGTAAATTGACAAAAGAAAAGGGAAAGAATCCTAAAAAAGCGCAGCAATGGAGATCGGAATTTATTTCGGATGCAGTAAAGAATGAAGTTAATGAAGAAATTGCTAAGAGAATTTGGGATGAAGTAGTTGATAAGTTTCAGGGTTACGGATTTAATGCGACCTTAGCACTTTTTGAATGTGTTAATATATATACTTCAGAAGGTAAATTTTTAAAGGTAAAAACAATGGAAGATGTTTCTATTGGAGACTATGTGAGATCACGAGATGAAACTACAAAACTAGATATTTTTGTAGAAGTTACGAATAAATATGATCATGGAGTTTTGCCTTTAGTAGAAATTGAGTTAACATCTGGAGAAATTGTAAAATGCACTATGAACCACAAATTTCGAGTCGAGGAGAATGGGGAGATGCTTCCATTGTGGAAGATAATAAAGGAAGAGTTAACTATTATTGTCAATGATATTAAATAATAAAGTTACAGGAATATATAGAATTGGAGATGCTTATGGGAAATATTAAAAGCGTAAAATATGTTGGAGATATTCAAACTTATGATTTAGAAGTTAATCATCAAGATCATCAATTTTATTTATCAAATGGGATGCTTACATCTAACTCCCACGCCGTATTGTATTCTATGACTGGATATGAAACAGCATATTTAAAAGCACATTTTCCAAATGAATTCTTACTTGCAAATTTAATGGCTGAAGTTAATTCAAATACTCCAGATGCAAAATCTAATATTAGTAAAATTAAAAAGGAAATGAAAGCTAATAAGATTAAAATCGTATCTCCAGATATAAATAAATCTGGATTAAATTATAATATTATAGATAATAAATTGATAACTGGATTAGATTCATTAAAATTTGTTGGTGAAGAAGCAATTCAAGAAATATTGGCAAAAAGACCATTTACTGATTTTTTTGATTTTATGTCAAGATGTGATTCTAAAGCATTAAGAGCTAATGCAATTCAAGCTTTAGCTGCCAGTGGCTGCTTAAATTCATTTAATATGTCTAGAAAACAAATGTATTTATATTGTTCTGATTATAGGAAGAAGCTTCAAACATGGTGTAAAAGACATGATCCTAAAACTGAAGTATTTACTTATCCTTGGACAAATGAACCTGAATGGAGTGTTTCAGAAATATTTGCTTTAGAGAATTATTATTTAGGCGATACTTTTATATGTAAACCACATGAAGCATATATTAATTTCTTTAAAAATAGTGAAGATACATCTATTTCAGAATTTAAAAAGTATAAAGATAAATCAAATATTAAATCTATTAAGGGGATAATTAAAGACTATTTTGAATTTAAAGTTAAAAAAGAAGGCAGTAAATATTATGGACAATCTATGATCAAGGCTGTCTTTGAAGATAAAAATGGTGATAGTTGTACATTGACTATTTTTCCAGATAAATGGCAATATATTCAAGATAGAATTAAAGAAATTCATAGGAAATATGTTTTTGGTATTGGTAGTGCTCTTCATTTTTCTGGCAATACAAATAATTATGAAGATGATGTTGGGATTATTTTAGACCAGTTATATAACTTTTCGCCACCGCCTCCAGTTCCAGAAGATTTGAAAGCTAAGAAGGTAGCTCTAACAAGAACTAAAAAAATAGATAAATTAACAAAATTTTCAACTAATCCACAGGATTTGCAACAACAATTAGAAGATGAGCTTTATGATGAAGGTTTAATTGATTTTAATAGTGATATTGAAGATAATTAAAGAAATATATCAATATTCAGATATATCATTTATCTGGAGAGTGAAATGAATACATGGAAATGTGAAATATGTTGTTTGGATCACCATTTAGAAAAATTCTATTACATATATAATGATTTGGTTTATACTTTTGGTTCGTGTGATGACTGTCGTTTTAAATTTAGAGTAAATAAATATAATCAAAAATTATTAAATAATGTAAACACTATACTGAAAAATACTATATCTAGCACCATTCGACAAGATCTTAAAAAAAGATATCCATTTTACATTTCTAATGTTTTAGATTATTTACCATATAGTATTTTTCAATTAAAAGAACATTTAGAAAAACAATTTGAACCATGGATGAATTGGACTAATCGTAGGAAATATATAAGTCAGTTTTGGGATGATAATAATTCTTCTACTTGGAGGTGGAATATAGATCATATAATTCCAAAATCAACTTTTAATTATAAAACTGTGATTGATGAAGATTTTCAAAAATGTTGGGCACTAGAAAATTTACGCCCATACTCTGCTAAACAAAATATAATTGATGGTACTACTAGGATAAGGCATTTTAAATGAAAACAATTAAATTATCAACCTGGTGTGATAAAACGGGTGTCAAATACTTAACTGCTTGGAGATGGTTTAAAAATAAAAAAATGCCAGTATATGCTTATCAGACTGAATCTGGCACAATATTGGTTGAAGATGATGAAGATAATGAAATTATGGAAAATAAAATGGATGCTTTAGAATCAAATAATAATGTAATGACTATGTTTTTAAAGAAAACAGTAGAATTTAGTAAAAATAATTCTTCTATTGAAGATTTTGCCGCATATGTTCTTTCAAATTTTAATTTGAAAGTTAACTCAAATGCTACTGATGAGTCTTTAAAATATTCAAAAAATAAACCTTCTAAAGAGGAAATTAATAATCATTTTAAGGGGTTTATGGTTAAATCAGAAAAGCCTGTAGCAAGTATGTTTTTAGTTAATGCTGATAAGTTATCATCTCTAACAGATGAGATTAAAAGAAATGACGAAACTACTGCTAATAATTTAGGAACTGTAATTCCTTATGAAAGTTTTTGTAATACTGTATCTTCACCTGATGCAGTTAATGAGAATACATTTTTCATTAAAAATGCTAATTTAAGTAATAACATTTCTGATACCAGAATTGGATCTGAATCATTAATTAATGATGTAATATCAGCTTCAACTACAGTGCTTCCAGCAGGAGCTACTGGAGATTTTGTTTTAACTCAAAAAGAGCTAGAACAAAGTAATAACACTATCACTAATAAACCCACAAAGAAGAAGAAATAATGTCACTATTACAACTATTAAAAGACACTGAAACATTTAAAAAGAAATTACTTCCAAAGTATGTTGATCTAGGAACTTCTTTGGCATTATTTTATGTTGAACCACTTAAAAAATTTATGAAGCATTTGCTTGATGTTCAAGGAATTGATTCAAATACTTATCAAAATAGTTTAAGAACTAATTTAGAAACTCTTTTAAATACCGCTAATCATCATTATATTAGTCCTGAAGTTTTAAAAATTATTCCAAAAGTAAAATATTATAATGATATCAATCATAATTTTAAAAGATCAGTGAATTCTGTATCATCAAGTTTTAGCAGTGATAAGACTTATAATGCATCTAAATCTTTCATAAAAGAGATTGATAAAAAATATAAATTAGGATTAATTGATGGTCCTGCCGTTTATACTTTAGATAAATCTGTCTTAGAAAATGTTGCTGAAAAACTAGCTGAAAAACTAGCATTGCATAATTCGAAAAATATGGATCATGGCGAATCTATACCAATAGCTGGAGCTAGTGGATGTACTGGACCAATTGGTTATGGCGTTCCAACTGGACCTGTTGAACCTGTTGAGACTTATGGTTTTATAAAATATGGTGATGATACCGATAAATTATCGGATTTTGTTGTTGATGATGATGTATCTACTTTAACAAAACCTCAATATTATGATAATCCATCAATAGAAGAGGCTCGTGAAGCCGCTGATAAAATGGTTGCTCTTGGATTATTGGATGATGATCAAAATTCAATTATGACTCAAGAAAAAGAGTTTCTTACCATGAATAGAGGTCTTTTTATATTACTTTCAAAATCACTAAAATCTCGTACTAATAAAAAAGCTTCTTCTAAAGTGAAAAGTACACCATCAAAAGTAACAAGTAAAAAGAAGATACCATTAAAACCTAATATAATTGATGGAGCTAATAAAACAAGACATAAGAGGAGAACATAATGTTATGTATGACATGTAATGCAGAAATTAATCCAAAATGGAAACATGCAATTGAAAATAATATATGTCCAGCATGTGGGGCAGCCATTATGGACGAAGCTCTTAAAAATTTATTATCTTCTCTAAGTGAAACAATAGAGGCTTTTAAACAATCATTTCCAGAACAATTAGATGATTGGATGCTATCTAGTTTTAATTATATTAAAACTGACTCACCTAAATTAATATCATTTGTGCCAAAACAAAGTTTTATGAAGGCAAAAAAATCTATTAGAGAAATTGATGAAAATAATGATAGCGATATAGACGGTGATGACAACTCTGTTGTACTTGCTCAGCAAGATCAGGAAGTTACAAATGAATTTTTTAAAAGGACTGATTTTAGCAAATCAGTAAATAAGACCGCTCATTTACAAGGGCTTGTAAAACAAATTAAAAGAACTGGTGCCCCTATGGCTGGTGGTAATGGCGGTGGCGCGGCTGGTGGATTGATCTCTGCAGAAATGTTAGAGAATGCAGACCCTGAAGCGATTGCTGAGATGCAATCAATGTTATCTGGCGAAAATATTGCATCAGCAATGCTGCCCGAATCGGATGGGGAAGATGATGATGTTCACCAAAACATAGCTTCAGCTATGGCAAATAAGTTTAAAGGCAATGGGTCTTCTGTTAATCCAAAAGATATGGAAACATTAAGAAAATTGCAAGCAGGACCTTCGGCAGCAAGAAGAAATTCAGCAAGTGGCAAAGGTGCCTTTTCAAGGACATAAATTATGATTAGAATCATAGCAAATCGTAAAGTTGATTTGACAGATGATGAGTGGGCACTATATAATCGCATATGCTTATCATACTCTGCTTATGGTGGAGTATCTTTATTTGATGATTTATTTGAATCTGATGAGAATGGGATTATAGTTTTTCTTAAGCCACCTAATAAAAAACATACTACTTTTGAAGTGTTTTTATTTTTAATGGCTGTGCTTGAACAACAACATATGAGATTAATGCATAATCAAATTGATGATATCGTTGTTCAGGTCAAAAATAAACTAATTGAATTAGACTCAAAGCTTCAAAAATTATCAGAAAATAAGTAGTAAATTTATAATTTATATTAATTAGTTTGTAGAGAAAAAGTTCCCGATTTAATATTAAAGGAGTGTAAGCAATGAGTAAGACTACTCTAGGAGATTATATAGGAAATGACTTAGAAGATGACTTTTTAAGTTTTGACTTAACTGAAATAAAAAAAGTACTAGATGCACTTCAAAGTATTGATGCTATTGATTTGGCGCATGCTGAATTTTTACAACAGCAAGCTTTAAGAGGTGCAGATATTCTTTCAGAATATTTAGGTAAAATAGTTAAAACTACAGCTTACTTAGAAGGAAAAGTAAATACTATAAAAAATAAGGTATCATTAGAATATAAAGCTCCAGATGGAAGTAAAACAACAACCGATATGAAAATTTGGGCAGCAGGAGCTTCAACTGAAGTAGCAGATGTTCAAAATAAACTAGCTAGGGCAAAAGGGTCTAAAATATATTTAGAAAAAAAGTACGATATTTTAATTAAATCTCACCACCACTATAAAGAGATTGCGATGGGTTTAAGAAAAACTGTACTAGGTTATAATAATACGACGAATCAAGAAAAAATACCTGAAGGCTGGGATTAAATTAGGAGAAAAATGAGTAAAGAATTAGATGCATTTTTTAAAAGTTTTGCAGAGGCAGATGGCGAATTAGATTATAAAATGGCGCATGAAACTGTAAGCGAAAAGGTTCCAGTTATTTCAACTGGATCCCTAGCTTTAGATGACGCATTATCTTCTGGTGGGCTTCCAAAAGGAAGATTAATTCAATATTATGGGGCAGCAGGATCTGGTAAAACATTATTAGCCATGATTGCTATGATGGAAGCTCAAAGAGATGATCCAGAAGCACAACAAGTTTTTATTGATGCAGAAGGAACTTTTGATCCTGCTTGGGCAGAAATTTTAGGAGTAGATACCAGTAAAGTTATTCTTGTTGAAAAGGATACTGCTGTTAATGGTCGTAAATGTTTTGAAATGCTTTTAGGTGTTCCTAAAGAAGATAAGAAAACACATTTGTTTGTCGGCAAATCTAAAGAAGGTTTACTTGATAAAATTAATTCTGGAGAATTCAATATTAATCTAATTGTATTGGATTCATTAGGTGCTATCATTCCGCCAGGCGAAGACACTTCTGCCATTGGCAAAATGAATATGGCTTTGTTAGCTAGGTTTCTAACTACAACATTTAGAAAATTATCATTAGAATTAAATAAGGCAAAAGTTCCATTTATCATTATTAATCATAAAAGAGATAATATGGATCCATATGGAGCGGATCACACTTTCTCTGGAGGAAATACATATTCACACTTTTTAAGTGCAAATATTTATTTTGAAGCAGTTCAAAGAAAAGATGCAATGATTGTTGATGAAAAGGAAAATAAAATAGGTCATCCATTAAGAGCTACAATAGAGAAAAGTAAGTTTGGTCCATGGCCACGCAAGTGTGAGTTTAAAATCAATTTTGGAATTGGTGTTATAGATAAACATGAAGAAATTGCCCAGTTAGCATTAGATTATAATGTTGTCACAAAATCATCTACTGTTTCTCATGATTATGGCGATAAAACATGGGTTGGTTTTCCAAAATATTGTGCAGCAATTGCGGCTGATGCTGAATTAGCTAAAGAGTTAGTTTTAAAAATTAGTGAGGCTAGAGAATCTAAATTAGATGTTAAAAGGGCTGAGCAAGATGCTTTAAAAACTAAATCACTAAAAACTAGTGATGATGCTGATGGCGAATCTAATGATAAACCAAAAAAGAATAAAAAGGTAAAAAATGACTAATGATATCGCAATAACTCCTGCTGGAATACCTAATGTTAGTTCGGTAAGTAATAAACCATCATATCTAGTTACTTTAGATGACTCTACGGGTAAAGCTAGAGTGACAAGACGTTTTATTACTTTAGATAAACCAGAACAAGGAAATGGATTTATTTCGGCAAAAGGTTTTTTTTGTGAGGCTTCCGAGGAAGAAATAATTCTTTCTTTTTCTAGGCTGTTGACATCAATTCCAAAAGAATCTATAATAGATATTATGATTCCGTGGCATAAAGTCTGCTACGTTAGGAGCCTTATTTATAAGGCTAAATAAAAAGTTTTCGTTAATAAAAAACTGTAAAAGCACTTATGCTTTAGGTTTAATAACGATATTATAAGAATAGTTACGAAAGTACAAATAGGAGAATAAAATGAATACATTCGGTGAAGTTAGTTTTTTAGATGATATTTATGGTGATAATAAAAAAACAGGGAATAATAAAGATTTATTCCTTCGTTTAAAAGAAGGTTCTAATGAACTTAGATTAATTACTGTGCCACATCAATATATTGTGCATAAATATAAGGCTGATGGCGACAAAGGTTATGGCTCTAAAGTGATGTGTTCTGCAACACATGGATCATGTCCTGTCTGTGATATACCAGGTGAAGAGCCTGGTAAGCCAAAGTTTCCAGCTAAACTACGCTGGTTTTTTGGAGCAATAAATCGTGACACTGGCAAGACTCAGATTTTAGATGTTGGGTTCGCAGTATACCAACAATTAAGAAAATGGGCAAAAAATCCAAAATGGGGTGATCCAGCTAAATATGATATTGATATTGTTGTAGATCCGAAAGGGGGTGCTACCGGATACTACACTGTTCAAGTTTGTTCAAAAGAACCACTTTCTGCCGAAGATCAGAAAAAGAAAGATGAATTCGATCTAATTGATCTAAAACGTAGGTGCTCACCACCAACCGTTGAATTTACTCTTTCTAAGCTAGAAAAACTTAATGCAGAATTTCCAGGAAATAGCAATGCTGGCAAAACAGCTAGCCCAGGAAAAGGCAGTGGTCCAGTTAAAACCGCTGCACCCGCACCAGTTAGTATGAGTGCTGATGAAGATGATAGCCCAGATTTTCCAGCATATTCAACAGACAATACAGTTTAACTTTCATTAATAATGAAATTAAAAGACCTAACATTAGTGTTAGGTCTTTTTTTTTCGATATATTGTATTGTATGCCAATAGTTTTATCATTTGATGTAAGTTCTTCTTGTATAGGTTTTGCCGTATTAAATGTTGATATAGATAAAAAGATTATTAAATATAAAGATTCCGGTTATTTTAAACCACTTAAAACTGGAACAATATTTGAAAGACTAATAGATAGTAGAAATAAAGTATTAGATATATTTACAAAATATAATCCAGATCTTATTGCTATTGAAGATATTATTCAATTTATGCCTGGATCATCAACCGCCAAAACTATTATTATGCTAACTACTTTTAATCGTATGATTGGTTTATGTTCATATGATTTTAAAAAGAAATCTCCAAAATTATGTAGCGTAATGTCAATAAGACATGGTTTAAAATTAAATAAAATATTTCCTAAAAAAGAAGAAATGCCAGAGCTTGTGGCTCATCATTTAGGAATTAAATTTCCATATGAGAAAAACAAAAAAAATAATCTTAAAATTGAGAACTATGATAGAGCCGATGCAATTGCTGTAGCATTATATTATTCATTTATTTTGATTGGTAAAATTAAGGAAAAGAAGAAATGAGATTACAAGAAGCATATTCAACACTTGAGTTATCTTCAGATGCAACCCCAGCGGAAGCTAAGAAAAAATATCGAGAATTAAGTAAGAAATTTCATCCTGACATTAATAAAGAGCCTAATGCAGAAGATAAGTTTAAAAAAATTAATGAGGCTTATTCTGTAGTTCAATCTGGTAAAGATAATGAATTACAAAATTTCCAGAGCAATCCAGGCATAAATATAGAAGATTTTGTTAATCAACATTTTAAAAAACAAAGAATTGTTAGAGAAATTCATAATAGTGTAATCATAACATTTAAAGAAGCTGTCTTTGGCTGTAAAAAAGATATTCAATATAAAAGAAATATAAAATGTGATGCCTGTAGTGGGCAGGGGCAAAAGGTAGAGTCTAATGGATGTTTAGCTTGTGGTGGTACTGGTAAAACAGTAATGAGACAAGGTCCAATGACATTTATTGGACCTTGTAGTACTTGTAAAGGTAATTTAAACATTAAGCAATGTAATACGTGTGGTGGCAAATCTGTTTTAGAAGCTGAGACTTCTATTGCTGTTACTGTTCCTGGTGGAGTTGAGAATGGAAATGTACTTAGAATTTCTGGTAAGGGAGAATATGCTGGAACAATGCAAAATCCATTTATTAATCAATTAATAGATCAATACACTGATATGTTTTTGCACCTTACTGTTGTTCAAAGTTCTGATTTTAAGGTAGTTGACAATACTATTATAACTAATTATGATATTTCTTTATTAGATGCATTAGGCGGCTGCACTGTAGAAGTTATAACATTAGATGGTCAACAAACGATACAGGTCCCACCTAGTTCTAAAAATAAAGATATAGTATCAATACCAAATTTAGGAGTAGGTAGAGTGGGTCCACATAATGTTATCCTCAATGTTAATTATCCAAAAGATATCGATAAGCTAGTTGATTATTTAAAAAATAAGGATTTATAATGGCGTTTACTACAAATTGTACAAGCAAAGGTTGTCATAAATTTCAGGAGCCATATTTGGACCCTGCAACGATGAAAGTACATTGCTCTGAATGTGATAAAGAAATACTTAATTTAAGTATCTTTACTATAAATCAAATGAAAAGTTCTAAGCAATTTAAAAAAGTAGAAAAAGTTCCATTTGCAGTTAAATGTAATAAATGTAATGTAACTAAACGTCCAATTGTTGATGCTAAAGGTGAGGTTGTATGTTGCAGTTGTAAAAAGCCATTGGATAATGTAAGCAGTCATTTTAAAGAAATGTTAAAAGAAAAGTTAAAAACGGCTGATAAAGATGTTTGATAAAATAGTTGAACTATGTTCTTACCTACTAAATAACTATCCAGGTGCCAGTGCATGTAGAGAATATTTAGATGGTAGACTGTCTAAAGATAGTCAAAAAGATTTTAATTTTGGATATTTCCCTGGAATTAATAATATTTCACTTTTGACAACAATGATAGGATTTGAAGAATTAGAAAAACTTAAATTATTTTATCATAAAGAAATTGAAGATTCTTGGGGTCCGAGATCTATTAATTCATTATATTTTGAAAATTATCCTTTGATAATGCCATATCATGATACATATGGTAACATTGTTGGTCTAGTTGGTAGAAGCTTATTATCAGATGACCAAAGGAAGACGTTAAGTATTTCTAAATATAAAAATACTGTTTTTCAAAAGGGTAATTATTTATTTGGTTTACATGCTGCAAAACAGTCAATTTTAGAACAAGACTCAGTTTATATTGTAGAAGGACAATTTGATGTTATAAAGGCTCATGAGGCAGGATTTAAAAATATTGTTGCTTTAGGTAATTCTAATATGACATCCTATCAATTTTCTATCATTAGCAGATACACTAATAATATATTTTTATTATTAGATAGTGATGAGGCTGGTGACAAGGGTAGGGCAAAAATAATTAGTGTGTTTGGTGATTATGCAAACATAAGAAATTTCTATTTGCCAAAACCATATAAAGATATTGATGAGTATTTAACTGAAAATAGTTATGACTCTTTGTCTTTTGAAGTCCGAGATAAATTATAAAAAAGGAATAGTTGCGATAAGTATCAAAATAAGAAACCGTACTAATATAATCGTATTTAAGTTAACATGCACTTTATATATAAAATAATAAATATGATTAATAACAAAATTTATATAGGACAAACAAATAATCCGCCCTTACGTTGGTCTCAACATAAATCAAATGCAAAATATAATAGAGGTAATCAAGTTATAACAAGAGCTATTATTAAATATAGTTCAGAAAATTTTAAATTTGAAGTAATAGCAACTTCTTTAACACAAGAAGATGTTGATTTTTTAGAAGAGCAAATCATAAGTCAATATAATAGTCGCAATCCATTATATGGATATAATGTAGATCCAGGCGGGAATACAACTCCAAAAACTCCAGAAATATTACAAAAAATATCTGATGGGCTTAAAAAATATTATAAAACTCATAATAATTGGAATAAAGGCGGGGTTTTATCTGATGAATGGAAAGAAAATCTTTCTAAAGGAAGTATGGGTAAATTAGGCACGAATCTTGGAAAGTCATTTTCTAATGATTGGAAAATAAAAATATCAAAAGCACAATCTGGCAAAGAAAGAAAATCAACAAGAAGATTTACAGAAGAGATAGAAAAAGAAATATGCAGATTATATGTAGAAGAAGCAAAATCTACATATAAATTAGAGCAACAGTATAATTGTTGTAGAACACTTATTAAAAGTATCTTATTAAGAAATGATGTAGAAATAAGAAAATCAAACTATACTGGACACAACAATGGTTGTAATATTTTTTCTATAGCACAAGAATTAGAAATTTGCGCTAAATATTTAGAAGGTAATATAAGTAGGCATGATTTATCTACACAATTTAATTGTGGTAAAACTACTATTAGAGAAATCTTATTAAGACATAATGTTAAATTGTAAAGAGGGAGATATAAAATGGAAAGAGAAAAAAGAAAGAATCGTTCAGATCATTATCAGCATTTACTACTAGAGGTTTCTTGTTCAAATGATACTTTGGAATCATTTTCTAACACAGACAGCATTTATAATAGATTGAACCCTTATCATTATGATGAGAACCTAATAGATTTAGAGGATGAGTTAAAAAAAGAATTTTGGAGGATTGTAGATAATCTTTTAACTCCAAGACAAAAGCAAGTAATTAGATTATATGCAGATGGCTATACTCAAATGGAAATCGCAAAAATGCTTAATGTTAATCAAAGTTCAATAACTAAATCATTAAATGGAAATGTTGATTATAAGAATGGCAAGCGAATTTATGGCGGAGCGAAGAAGAAATTAAATAAAATTACAGAGAAAGATGATAAGATTAAAGAAATTTTAGCCAAAATGGCCGAAATCAGAAGCGAAAAATATTGACGAATATACGTATAATTAAACATGCAAAAACAAATGATGGACTTACTAAATGGTGTAAAGATTGTTTTAATGGATATAGAAAACAATCTCGTAAAGAAAATCTACTTAATAAATTAATTTATTAAGAGCCAGCTAAGACTTACTTAGCTGGCTTTTTAGTTTAATCTTGTTATATATAAATAAAAAACGTAATAGGTATCAATATTTGTTTATCTATATAGGCGTGATTTGCATAAAATGGAGATGTGATGCCAAAGTTCCCAGTTAATTATTCAAGTTTGGATAATAAAATTTATAAAAAAGCTTATCGTTTAAATGATGTAAAACATCTTTTAGAGACAGTAGCTTTCGATGTTGTCCGTTTTAAAGATGCAGATAAAGGTGCCGATTTATGGCAAGTACAAAGTGCTGACGATGGTGATTATATCGTTTCTTTATATGCTGATGAAGACAAAAAAGAAGTAATGGCTTGGGAAGTCTTGGTTAATAAGACTGCTGGCGTCCTTCAAATTTCTTATAAAGGAGATCCTATTGTTAATGTAGCATCTCAGAAATTAGGAATTCCAAAAAGTGAGCTAGATAAGGTTGGTGAGTACTTGCCACGTAAACTAGCAGAAAATTCAAAGTTGGTTAAAGCTTTACTTTCAGAATTGAGCCTGCCATCTAAAAAAGAAGTTTTAAACAAATATCCTGAATTAGCTTAAATGCATATAGGTGTTATATGAGTTTTGATCAATTACAAAAATTAGTAGGTTCTCTGTCAAAAACGGTGGATTCCCAAGAAAAAATAGCTATTCCTTTATTAAAGGTTAAATTAGCTAAATGTCTGGAAATGTATCCACATGACCAAACTATAGGTTCCATGCATAGAGTGGTAGAACAACTGTCTTTTAATAATAATATCTTTATTAGAAAAGCTGAGTTACAAAATTTATATAAAAGATTACATTCTCGCAATACAAAATTTGCGGAATTATTCCAAGAAGAGCTAGGTCAAACTGATCAGTTGCCAACACCAACTTTGTATCAAAGAGATTCTAATACTTCTCAAGTTGAAATTAATAATACTGGAGATGCAGTTTTAGCAAATGCATTAGAAAGTGTTTTTGATAAAAATATGCCAGTTAAATTATATTCTAAAGATTTAGCTAATAAGGCACAGAAATTAGTATTATCTATGTTAGATGGAATTAATTTAAAACCAAATGCAATTAGTGTTGCTAATGGGTCTGATAAATTTATCATTGTAAAAGCTGATTATGACACTCCTAAAGGTATTACAAGCTTCTATGTTCCAGTTGAAACAAAAGATAATAAAGCATTAAACCCTTCACTTTTTATGGGTAATGCTGGTCCACAAGAAATTGATCATAATACAGTTAAAAAATATGTTACTTCTTTTGCTGGAAATAAATTAAATGTTAATGCAGAAGCAATTGTTAGCGTTTTAAATAAAGCAGCATCAGAAAATACAGAAATTAGTAGCGCAGAATTAGCATTAGCTAATTTAAAAGCCTCTAGATTAAATAAAGAACAATTTTTTGCAAATCAAATAACTGGACAAAAAATTGATGATGTTGTTAGAGGTGATGTTAAATTAGCCAAATCAAATGAATTCGAATCATTCGAAAAACAATTTTCTTCTCCATTGGGAGTTGCTAATCTTACTTTTGGCAAAGAAAAGGTAGCTTCTGGTAGAGAATCTGTGGTAAGAGACTTACTTGATTTTGGGTTTGCCAATGCACAAGTTACTGTCACTAATAGTGATAAAAGTACTATTTTCTATGGAATTTCATTAGATGCTGGGGCAACAGCATTTGTAGTTCCATTTAAATTAGTTAATGGTAAATTAATTAAACCATCTGTATTAATTTGTAATGGTTCTGTTATTCCTTTTGATAAATCAGGAATTAACAAATTATATTCTGAGAAACAATCTGATTATAAGATTGCAGCAGCAGCCTCTCCTCAATTTGGATTGAAGCCCGCTGATTTAATTCAAAATATTAGAAATGCAATGGTTTCTGGAAATCATTCTTTAGCAGAAGATGCTTTAAATGTATTACATCAAATGGGCGATGCTAAGATTTATGCTTATGCCTTTAATGTTTATAAAGAATGTTTATCTGGTGAATTTTCTAAAGAAGCCGAAAGTACATGTTCAATGATTATTAAGAATGCAAAAAATAGTCAACATCCAATGTGTGCTCATACAAATTTACCAATTAATAAAGTTTATCAAGATAAAGACGGAAATTGTAGACCACTTTATAGAAGAGACATTGATGAAACATATCAAGGTGCTTATTTTATGAATGCTAAAATTTTGGGATAATAATGACAAATAGAATTCTAAGATTAGCCAATATTATATCCTTTAAATATAAAATTGCTGGAGACGGGGATCCATTAATTGATCCTGAAGTAAGCAAAAATATTGTACAAAGGCAAACATCTGGAAGAGATGAAATATTTGCTAGGGATTCTCTACGTAATTTAAAAGATATTCAACCAGTAGGGGTAACCCGTGCATTTTTTAATTTAGCTTTAAATTTTGATTATCCTCCAGCAAAATTTGTTATTGATTCTATGAATTCGGCTGGTGAAATGTGGGCAACTAAAGATTTAAATGATCCATTAGAATTATTAGAAATTGCACAAGCGGAATTAATTCAAGATATCCATAATGGAAATATAGCATATGAAGCATATGAAGAATATAAGAAAGGTATCGCTGATAGAAACCTACAAGAAATTCCTAAAAAAAATCCTTATTCATTTATAATGAATCGTTCAGTCACAGCTTTTAAACGTTCTAAATTAGATGAAGATCCAAAAACACAAGCGTATTCTGAATATATGTTACATGCAAAAGCCATATTTGGCATATTAAAAAATGCTATTAGAAATTTAAAAATGGCATTATTATTGCCAGTAGATAAAGATATAAACATAAATCTTAAAAGAGAGCCGCTTATAAGTGTTGTGGCTAAAAAAGCCTGGCTTGATAATTATGGAGAAAAATTTGGTATTAATGGTGAAAACGCTTTTGCTATTGTTAATAATAGTGAATTAGGTCCAACTTTACGATATTTTATTACTCGTTTTAATAGAGGCATTGATATTAGTGATAAAAAGAAAATAGCTTTTAAAGAAAATATAGCTAGTTTGTTTAGGAATATTCATGATAAAGAATCAAATCGAATGGGAGATTCTAATGTTGGAGTTGCAACAAATACTGGCATAATTCCAGGATTAGAGCCACAGGTCAAGATAGAAAAATTAGTTGAACGATTGCAAAATGGCGAAATTTCAAAAGTTGAATATTTAAGAATATATCATGAATTAACAGGAAAATATCCTGGGCATCAAGCTGCTGAAATGGATCTCGCTCAAAATAGAAATACTACAATGAAGAACACTATTTTAGATCTTGAACGTGCAGATTTACCAGGTAACATTCATGAAAATGAAAATGAAATTGAAGAAATTGAAAAGAAAATTAAAAGTATTTTAGAAAAAATTTCCAAAAAAGAAAATAAAAAAAGAGTAACGAGACTTAATAGAGAAGAAATTGAGGATTTAGATTGGGAGATTGAGGAGCTTATTGCTCAAAAAAATAAATGTGAATTAGAGGTTAAACGATTAGAAAATCTTTCTACAGTTCAATCAAAATTAGAAAATGAAATAGATCCTTCTCTACTTGAAACAGATCCTAGTAGATATGAAGGATATGGAGATAAACTATGAGAATTTCAGAAATGCTTACAGCAATAGCAAGTTGGCTAGAAAGCCCAGATAATGAAGCTTTATTATTGTCTGAATATGATGATCAATGTATTGATATTGTTGCTAACTCTTGTGTAGCCGCAGCGTCTATTCTCCGCAAAGCTGCAGATGAAGTTGATATTATTGAGCCACCAGAAGCTAGTAATTTAACAAACTCTTCTATTGAAGAATTAGGTCAAGTAGCGAATGCATTTGATTCATCT
>Ga0315284_10003176_pt1 | contig 23330 bp, 23 predicted proteins | sample YL17G09_16_MG_FD_203696 | JGI IMG/M metagenome (GOLD analysis project Ga0315284, IMG submission 203696) | Sediment microbial communities from Yellowstone Lake, YNP, Wyoming, USA - YL17G09_16 | ecosystem: Environmental > Aquatic > Freshwater > Lake > Sediment | place: USA: Wyoming | collected...
TTGACAGCCGACGAACAGTAGTCCATACTTAGCCACCAATGAGGAAAGATCAGACGATGACGGCGGTTTTGCTGAGGACGATCAAGCAGAGCGGGCAATCGCTCTACTCCATCGCCAAGGCAACCGGTATGCAGAAGACGGCGTTGGGGCGGTTCGTGGCCGGCAAGCAATCGCTCCGGCTGGACATCGCCGACAAACTGGCCGCTCATTTCAGGCTGGTGCTCAAGAAAGACAGGTGAACTCATGGCATCCATTGTGACCTATGACGGCGGCCTGCGGCGCATCGAGTGTTCGCACACCCCCAACGGCCCGCGCAGGATGATCCGCTTGGGGCGGATGAGCGCGAAGGCGGCCGAAACGGTCAAGGCAAAGATGGAGGCCATCATCGGCGACAAGTTCGCCAACCGCCCCCATGACGCCGAAATCTCCAAGTGGCTCGGCGGGTTGGATGAAACCATGCTCGCCAAGCTCCGCGTTGTGGGGCTGGCCGAGGGCGTGGGGCTCGCCGAAACATCTTGGGGGGCGTTTCTCAAACGGTTCATGGCGACCCTCGCCGGCAAACAGTCAACCCGCATCGCCTACGGGAACACCGTCCGCAATCTGGAGAGGTACTTTGGGGCAGAGCGGGCGATTCGGAGCATCACCACTGCGGACGCTGACGCCTGGCGAGCATGGCTCGTGCAGCATGAGTAGCTGGCGACGCCAACCATCTCCCGGCGTGTCATCGCGGCGCGGACCATGTGGCGGCGGGCAATCCGCTGGAAACTCGCCGCCGAGAACCCTTTCGCCGGCGTCAAGGCCGGGCACCAGGAGAACGACGCCCGCAAGGTATTCATCAAGCGTATCGTCATCGACAAGCTGATTGCCGAAGCGCCGGACACCGAATGGAAGCTCATCATCGCCTTGGCCGAAGCTGTTCCACAATCTGCGATCAACGCGCCAGACCGAGCTTACCGAGCGTTTCCCCGCCCACGTTGTTGCCGCATGGATCGGGAACACAGAGCAGGTGGCGCAGAACCATTACTTGCAAGTGACCGATGCCCACTTTGCGGCCGCGATCGTCGAACCGCAGCAAGCCGTCAAAGCAGAGGCGGCACAGAATCCGGCACAGTACCCGGCGGAATCGCAACGTACTGACAAGACAACAGCAGGGGTCGCCATGCAAAAAGGCCCGGATTTACCGGGCCATTCTGAACGTTACTCCTTGATGCATAACGACTTAGTAGCAGCGGCCGGACTCGAACCGGCGACCCAGGGCTTATGAGTCCCTTGCTCTACCAACTGAGCTACGCTGCCAACGAGGTCAGAAGATACCAATTCCGCGACGAATGACAAGATGAGGCTTGAGGAGTGTAGGACTGAGGCGGTGTTCAGCGGCCGGCCATCACGCGGCTGATCGTGAAGACGGGCAGGAGCATGGCCAGCGACACGCCGCCAATGAGGATGCCCATGACGCAGATCATGGCGGGCTCGATGTAGCGAGTGAGCTGCGCAATCTGCTCTTTGAGTTCCTGCTCAGCAAACGCGGCGATCTGCTCCATGACGGCGGAGAGTTTGCCGCTCTTCTCGCCGCTCGAGATCATCTGGCAGACGGAACGGGGGACCAGCGGGCTGCGGAAGAGGGGTTCAGAAAGTTGGCGGCCGGCCTCGATCTGGTCGGCGATGCTTCTCCAGAGGTCCTTGAAGTAGGTGTTGCGGGAGAGGTCCTGGGCAACGTTGACGCAGTCCAGGAGGCTGACACCCGCGCCGGCCATGGTGCCGACCACGCGCAGGCCGCGGGCCAGATAGACCTTGCACATCAGCTTGCCGAAAATCGGCGTGTGGAGCTGGATGTAGTGCCACAGGCGTGCGCCCGCCCGCGTGCGGAAGGTGAAAACGCCGGCGACCATGAGGGTGAGAACGCCGCCGATGAGGCTCGGCCACTGCGTCACCATCAAGTCGCTGGCGGCCATGAGGTACCGGGTGGGCAGCGGAAGGGCGGCCTTCTTGTTGGCATAGATGACGGTGAAGCGAGGGAGCACGAAGACCAGGAGGATGATGGTGGTGACCAGGGCGAAGGCGAACATGATGGCAGGGTAGGTCAGCGCGCCTTTGACCTTACGCAGGATCTCCTGCTCGTCGCGGAGGTAGGCGGTGGCGCGCCCGACGAATCGCGAGAGCATGCCCGTTTTTTCGCTGGCCTTGATGAGCGAGGTGTAGAGGATGGGAAAGCTGCGGGGATGGCGAGCCAGCGCCTCGCTGAAGCAGGAGCCCTGCTGGATCTGCTCGCTCAGGTCGCTGACCAGTGTGCGGACGGCGGGCTTGTCTGCCTGGCGGGCAATGCAGTCCAAGGCGTCGCTGAGCGGCACGCCTGTCTCAACCATAATGGCCAGTTGCGAGGATATCTGGATCACGTCGCCCCGCGAGACCCTGACGCCGGGGCTGGAACGGACCGGTTCGGACGGCTGCGCAGCGCTCGCCTCGCTGATGGCGACAGGATACTTGCCCTCGGCTCGAAGGAGGCGGCTGGCCTCGGCAACGCTGGCGGCGGAGATGACGCCGGTGACCGACTGGCCGGTGGCGCTTCGAGCTGTGTACGACAACGTGGGCATGCGCGGGTCTCTCAGGCGGTCACACGGAACACTTCCTCGATGCTGGTGAGGCCGGCCTTGACCTTCTCCAGGCCATCGATTCGGAGAGGCTTCATGCCTGCGGCTCTGGCCATCTCGCGGATTTCGTTGAGGCTAGCGCCTTGGCTGATCCGCTCGAACATGGCATCGTCGGGGACGAGCAGTTCATACACCCCGACGCGCCCGCTGAAGCCGCGGTTCCGGCAGCGCGGGCACCCGCGCGGACGGTAGAGGGTCTCGACCGCCCCGGCGGCTTTCTCGATCTGGCGGGCCTCGTTGGGCGTGGGCTCGTAGGATTCCCTGCAGACCTGGCAGAGCTTGCGTACCAGCCTTTGTGCGAGCACGCCGCAGACCGTGGCGCCGACCAGGTACGGCTCGATGCCGAGGTTGTACAGACGGGTGATGGCCCCGGGCGCGTCGTTGGTGTGCAGCGTGCTGAGAACGAGGTGCCCGGTGAGCGCGGACTGGCTGGCGACCCGAGCGGTGTCGCTGTCGCGGATTTCGCCCACCATAAGGATGTCGGGGTCCTGCCGCAGGAGCGCGCGGAGTGCGTTGGCGAAGGTGAAGCCGATCTTCTCGTTCACCTGGAACTGATTGACTCCCGCCAGCGCATACTCGATCGGATCTTCGACCGTGCAGATGTTGACGTCGGGCTTGTTCAGTTCCTGGAGGCTGGCGTAGAGCGTCGTGCTCTTGCCCGAGCCTGTCGGCCCGGTGACCAGAAGGATGCCGTTGGGGATGGCGATCAGTTTCCGCCACTGCTTGAGCGTGTCGTAGTTGAAGCCGAGACGTTCGAGGTTGATGGCCGAGCCGTCGTTGTCGATGATGCGGATGACGATCTTCTCGCCGTTCCTGCCGGGCAGCGTGTTCACGCGGAGGTCGACGGGGTGTTTGTCCATCATGACATGGATGCCGCCGTCCTGAGGGAGGCGGCGTTCGGCAATGTCGAGGCCGGCCATGATCTTGATGCGCGAGGCGACGGCGGGATGCATCTGACAAGGCGGCCGCATCTTTTCGATCAGACGGCCATCAATGCGGTAGCGGACCCGCAACGTGTGGTCGCCGGGCTCGATGTGGATGTCGCTGGCGCCTTCCTTGACCGCGTTGTAAATGCAGTAGTTGACGAGTTTGATGACGGGGGAATCGCCGGCGGCCTGCGTGAGGTTGTTGATGTCCAGTGACTGCTGCTCGACGATCGCGAATTCCTCAAACTTGACTTCGTCGATGATGTCATCGATCACGAAAACGCTTTCGTTCGGCAGATACGCCTGGAGGGTGGCGCGGATATCGCGGACGGTGGCAGCGACGACCTGGGCCCGATAGCCGCTGACGCGCTCGATCTCCTCAAGGAGAAACACGTTGGCGGGCTCCGGAACGGCGACGGTGAGGATGCCCTCGACGAGAAAGAGAGGCAACACCTGGTGCTTTTCGAGGAACTCCTTGGGGAGACAGGCGATGACCTTGGGATCGGCAATGCGGGGGCTGATGCGCGCGTAGGGCACGCCGTACGCCTGGGCCAGGACCTCCGTGATCTGGTCTTCGGTGCAGAAGCCGAGTTCGACAAGGATTTCGCCGAGGAGTTTCTGGTTGCTCGATCGCTTCTGCGCTTCGAGGGCAAGATCCAACTGCTCCTGCTGGATAAGGCCTCGTTCCAGCAGCGCCTGCCCAAGGGGTTTGCGTTTCAGCGTGGCAATCATGGAGTTCTCATTCTCACCTGGGTGATTGACGATCTCCGATGTGGAAGGTGAACCAGGTTTTTCGACCCAGGATCTTCAACCACACATCGCCAATGCCCTACCTCATCATCTTGAGCGCCGCGGCCAGGTCCTTCTGGCATTCGAACCGCGGTTCGAGCCGCGTGATCTCAAGGATCTTGCGGCAGTTCTCGTCGACCGCGACCACCTTCATCTGCCCGAAGAGGTCTTCGCTGCGCCGTTTGAGCCAGAGGAGGGCTTCCAGGCCCTCGCTGTCGACGAACGGGCAGTGCTCAAGATCGACAACAAAGTCGGCGACCTGCTTGCTGTCAATCGCATGCTCAGCCTGCTTACGTACCTCCGCGGCGTTCTCGGCGCTCAGATCGCCGTCAATGCCCAGCACACAGACCTTGTTGTATTCATCGCACTGAACGGGCATAGATCCCTCTTATCGCAGGCGCGCATCACGAGGCACAGACCTCCTGCTGGAACTCGATCAACTTCTTAGCCTGGTCCCGGTGATCGCGCAGGAGAAGGCGAAGCTGATCGACCGAAATGCTCAGGAAGACCTCGGCCAGCGCCGGATCGAACTGCGTGGCGGAGCAGCGGTGTATCTCGGTCAGAGCGACCTGAAGCGGAAGCGCCTTGCGGTATGTGCGGTTGGACGTCATCGCGTCGAAGCAGTCGGCCAGGCAGATGATCCGCCCCATGAGGGGGATGTCGGTCCCCGCGAAGCCCATGGGGTAACCTCGGCCGTCGTATCGTTCGTGATGGTGGAGAACGCCGGGAACGACGTCCTCGAGCTGTTTGACATCGGCTAGAATCCTGGCGCCGATCTGGCAGTGGCGCTTCATGACGTCGAATTCTTCCGGGGTGAGACGTCCGGTCTTCTGGAGAACGCTTTCGGGGATGCCGATCTTGCCGACGTCGTGGAGCAGGCCGGCCATGTAGATGCGCTCGACTTCGGCGTCAGCGAGATCGGCCTTGGCGGCCAGGTGCCTGCTGAGCAGGGCGACGCGTTCGCTGTGGCCGCACGTGTACGCGTCTTTGGCGTCAACGGCGCTGGTCAGACTGTGGAGCAGACCCATCATCAGGTCGTGGACGTCCCCGAAAAGCATCGCGTTTTCGAGGTAGATGGCCGACTCGTTGGCGATGGCCGCGAGCAGTTTGCTGTCGACGGAGTCGAAATCGCCGCTGTGCTTGTCCAGCGCGAAGAGGCAGCCGAGCAGCTGTTCGCGGCGGAGGAGGGGTACTGCGATGAGCCGCGCGGCATGGGATGAGAGCCAGTGATACGCTTGGTCGTTGGCGAGGCTGTTGATGATGAAGCAGCTCTTGCGCTGGTCGAGGGTGACCAAGAGCTGGTCCGCCAGTTGCTGGACACCGCCAGGTGGGAGGCTGATTTCGCCGTACAGGGCGGGCTCTTCGTGAAGCTCTTCGTTGCGGAGCGCAACGCCCATGGCGCGTACGTTGATGACCTGCATCACGTCGAAGCACGCCTGGCGGAAGAAGTCCGAGCTTCGGCGGTTGACGCGCATGCCGCTGTTGATCTGGTCGATGAGCGTCAGTTCTTCGTAGGCATTGGCGAGCTGGGTGGAGAGGGAGTTGAGCTCCTGTTCGAGCGAGCCGACGCGCAGCCGGTCCGCGAGCATGTCGAGGAACAACGCGGCACCGGCCGCAAGGTGTTCGATCGGGGGCGAGGGGAGCGTTTTGGACTCGGTTTCGAGCCAGGTCGCGTCGAGGCCGAGCTGACTGCAGAGGCGCAGGACATCTTCGTCAAGGCAAAAGTCGTGGGTCTTGCACGTCAGGGCGAGCGCGCCCTGTAGCTGGCGACGATCGAAATAGGGCAGGGCGCATATCGCGGCGCCGGGGACATGTCGCCATACCTGGACAGGCGATTGAGCGGTGAGCGACTTGATGCACTGGCGCATCGGGTCAGCCGTCGCGTCGGCCCGGCCCAGTGCGGGAACGACGTAACGCTCGAAGAAGGGTCCCGCGGCCGCGTCGTGGTAGACGACCGCGCCGTCGGGGCCAAACAGCAACAGACAGACTCCGCTGGCTCGGCTGTGAACAGCCAGAGAGCCCACCACGCCGGCGGGTACGGCCGGGCCTTGTCGGGCCGGCCAGTCCTGTCTGATTGCTTGGTTCGCCGCCATGTCTTGCCCCATTCACCCGACCGGTCGCCTGCGTCAGGCGGCGACCTTCTGTAAAACCTCATTCACTGTGGCGAGCAACTGCCGCGGACTAAACGGCTTGCTGAGCATGCAGAGAATGCCGCTCTTCTCCGTATCGCTGGGATCGAGGTTGTAGCCGCGCGCGGTCAGCATGATCGCCGGGATGCCCGATGTCTCCGGCCGTTCCTTGAGCCGGCGGCAAAGCTCCAGCCCCGAAAGCTCAGGCATGTGATAATCGGTGATGATCAGATCCGGCCGTTCATGCTGAGCCATCTCGAGCGCTTCGCGGCCATCGCGCGCGGTCACCACCCTGTAGCCGGCGTTCTGCAGCTTCAGCGAGACGACATGGAGGATGTGCGATTCGTCATCTGCAACGAGGACCGTTTTCGGCGTCATGTTCCCTCCATGCCGGCCGCAGGCCCCCTCACGCGCAACGCGCCGGCAGGTTATCGAAGCTCAGCCATTCCTTGGCTCACTCAACCAGGTCCAACTCGAATGCGAACGTGCTGCCCTTGCCAACCTCCGACTCCACAAACACCCGCCCGTGATGCACCGTTTCGATGATGTGCTTCACCAGGGAGAGCCCCAGGCCTGTGCCTTTGGCCATGCGGTTGTTCGCTTCGGACCTGTAGAACTTATCGAACACAAAGGGCAGGTCCTTTGGCGGAATCCCCACTCCTGTGTCCGAGACACGCGCAGCGACCTTTTTTCTGGGCTCATCGACCACCGTCTGGACGGTGACCGTCCCACCTTCGGGGGTGTATTTCACTGCATTGGACAGGAGATTGAGGATCGACTCGTAGAGCATGTCGCGGTCGGCCAGCGTCTGATAAACCGCCGGGCTGATCTGCTCGACGAGATTGATCTGCTTCTGCTTGGCCTGCGGCGCTATCACCTCGACGGCCTCCTTGAGGAGAACCATGAGGCTCAAGGGAACCTTGTTGATCTTGGTGAGACCTGATTCGATGCGCGAGATGTTGAGGATGTTGTCGATCAGGCGCCCCAGGCGGTTGGCCTCATTCTGGATCACCTCGTAGAACTCGCTACGAGTCCTGTCGTCGGAGGCCTCGCCGTCGATGAGCATCTCGGCATAGGCCTTGATGCTGGCCAGAGGCGTGCGGAGTTCGTGGCTCACGTTGGAGACAAAGTCGTTCTTCATCTCCGCGACTTCCTTCTCCTTCGTCATATCATGCAGCACGGCAACGACGCCCGCGGGCTGGTTGCTTCGCCCCGCAACGCAGGAAAGCGTGACTCTGTACACCCGGTCCCCGCCCGAGCCGCTCTTGATCCTGTGCTCGACGATGCGGCGACCCGTGCGGCTGTCGCTCTGGCGCATCTCCTTGATCAGCGAGATCATCTTCTCGTCGTGGATCACCTTCTCGATCGGACAGCGCGACACCCAGCCAAGATCAAAATTGAAGACCCTCGCCGCACAGTCGTTGGCCAGCACAACCTCGTCGAACGGGTCCGTGACCAGAACCGCGTCCGAGATAGAGTAGATGATGGCCTCCGCATGCTGGCGTTCGGCGGTCGCGACTTTGAGCTGAATCTCCAGCTCCTTGGCATGCAACTGAGCCCGGGAAATCTCCTGTGAGGCAGACTCAATGACGGCGTTGACAGCATCGACCAGCGGGGTGAGCGCGCGGTGCGGGGAATCCAACCGACGCAACAGACCCTCGCTCCGCGCCTCGCGGAGGCGGCGGATGAGCCTGCGGCACGCAATGTAGAAGGAAAAGGTCCCGGCCAGGCCGACCACGCCGGCGCAGAGGAACAGGACCACGGCTTCCATGCGATCGGGCCGGATGCGGATGAACTGCCCGATCTCGCGTTCGGCGGCAGGCGCCAACGAGAGGGCGAGAAAGCCCCCGCCCAGAAGCATCAGACCTATAACAAGGATGAGCGTTACGCGATGCACAGCGTTTCCTCGGGCAAACGAGCCCCTCCGGAGGACTCCCGCCGGCCGCCTGGACTTCCCGCGGCCCGGCTGCCCAATGGGTGATCATTTCACCACGCGCGACTGACCGATCAGCATGCCTGCCAACTCATCGTTGGGCTTGAGCTTCATGGCGCGGGCGTAGCAGTCAACCGCCTCGGCCTGCTTGCCCTGCTTCTCCAGCGCCACGCCAGTCATGCACAGGCTCACAGGATCATCGCCGTCGAGAAGGCTCGCCTTGCGAAAAGCGACGACCGCTTCGTCCAGCTTCTCCTGGCGAAGACGGATGTAGCCGAGCATCAGGTAGACCTCGCTGCTCTGCGGCTCGAGAACCATCGCCCTGCGAAGGAAGCCTTCCGCTCTCTTCAGGTCGTCCAGTTGCGCAGCGGTTTTCGCCATGCTCAGGCATATGCTCACGGAATTCGGATCGAGCTCGGAGGCGCCCTGAAAAGTGTCACGCGCCTCGCGGACTCGGCTTGTCTGGAGCTGGCATTCCCCCAGAGCCAGCAACAGCTCCGCCCGCCGCGAGTTTTTCTGCTCCTGGACCAAACGCTCCAGCAGAGGCAAAGCCTCGCGGTACTCGCGGGCATAGAACAACGCCAGCGCCAGACGCTCGCGGATGTTCGGCTCGTCCGGGCCAAGGATGCACGCCTGCTGGAGAACGGCCGCACCTTCTCGGAACTTGCCCTGCTGCACCAGAAGCTGCCCCACCGCGTCGCGAATCGCGGCGCTGTTCTCGAAGTGAACCATCTTCTCACGCAACAAGTCCAATGCCTCCGACGGGCGATCCAGAACGACGAGCATCTCGGCGCGGGCCATGCAGTACGCCAGCTCGCTGGGCTGCTTCGTCGACGCGTCAATGTAATACCCCAGCGCGGTCTCGGCCTTCTGCCATCGCTGGTAGACCACGCCGCAGAGATAATCCACCTCGGCGTTGTTCGGCGCCAGCTTCCGCGACGTCTGAAGCTCCTTCTCAGCCTGCTCCATGTTGCCCTGCTCGATGAGGAGCTTGACCATGAGAATGTGCAGCTGCGGATCGTCCGGATTCAGCGTCAACGCCTCTTCGAGAGGCTTGCGGGCCTCGTCGATGTTGCCGTTCGAGTACTGCTGCTTCGCCAGTCCGTACAGTACGCCCGATCGCGCGGCGTTCCACTTCTGCCTCGCCAGCTCCTTACGCGTGGACTGCTTGCCCTGGCTGGCACAGCCCGCGGCGACCACCAGGACCAACGCTGCCAGAACACACCTGACTACCATGTGAACTCCTCAGAAAAAGGGCGCCCTCCAGCGTCAACTCACTGCTCTCCCGGGGGCCTAATCCTGATCAGCGTCGATCACTGCTTCCGGCTCGCCAACGGGCTCCGAAGGGAGTTCCGTGACGGTGATGGTCTGCCCGCCTTCTTCAGCATGGCTCGGCTGCGTCGCGGGCGCGGCGGTCGACGCCTCCGACGCAGCAACCTTCGCCGCGACGGATTCACTCTTTTCCAACAGCGGTTCGGCAATCGCGCCGGTCGGTGTGCCCGCTTCGGCTGCGGGCTGCTCGGAGGCGGCGGGTTGCCCGCCTCCGGCCTCGACCGCGGCTTCGGTCTCCACGTCAAACACGTCCGTCTCTTCGCACTCGCCCACGTCCACGCCGTCCATCTCGTCCGCGGCGACATCGGCGACGATCTCATTCGCGGGCACGGCGGGCGTCCGTGCAACCTCGGCGGCGGGCCGCACAGGCGCAACCGGCGATGCAGGCGAGAACGCCTCGGCCGCGGCTGCTGCCGAACGTTCCGCAAGGATCTGCCGTCGCACGAAGCCGCGGATCGAACTGCTGTCCACAGCGCTCAGCTCCCGGCCCGTGAGGTTCTCCTTCATCTTGATCGCTTCAAGGAACTTCGGGTTCAGGTTCGTGGCGCAGTCGAGGTACCAGAGCGCCTTCTTCCGATCAGCGCTCGGCTTCTTCATCTCATCGACCGCCCACTGGTAGGAGGTCTCCGCCAGCCGCTCGCGGCCCCAGAACATCATCCCGCGGCGCACGCCCACACGCAGCTTCTCGATTTCCTTCAGTTCCTGTTCGGACGCCTTGGCGTACGCCAGCTCGTCCTTCACGATGTGCGGGGTGAGCAGGATGATGACCTCCTCACGCTCCGTCGTGTCCGCCTGGTTCCGGAAGAGCATGCCCAGCCCCGGAATGCTCCCGAGCCCAGGAACCTGGCTGCGATCCACCTGGCTGTTCTCGCGGAACAGCCCGCCGATCACAATCGTGTGCCCGTCCTTCACCAGAACGTTCGTCGTCACCTCAGTCGTCGACTTGCTCGGCAGGTCGTTCTTCACGCCGCCAGCCGAATCCTCAGGATGAATCTCCATCCGGATGTATCCATCTTCTCCGATGTACGGCCGGAAGATCAGACGCGTGCCCGTCTTCAGGAACTCAACGGTCTGAACGGTGGTGCTCTCGGTGACCGTGGTCGTCTTGTAGCCGTCCTCGCGACCGACCAGCACCTCGCCGCGCTGTTTGTTCAGAGTGAGGATCTTGGGGTTCGCCAGGATCGCGGTGTCCGTGGTCGACTCCAGGGCGTTCAGGAAAATCGCGAGGTTGTTGGTCACCACACCGACCTTGAACCCCGGATTCTGCATCTTGGAGAACGTGGTCCCGCTGCCGGCGTTGGACAGCGTCCCGCGGCTGGTCTTGTCGATGCCGCTGGTGCCGTCTGCGGGCAGAGTCAGGCCATTGAACAGGCCGCCGGCACTCGTGACGGACGAGAAGTCGACGCCGCCCACCATCGTGAAGTCAATGCCCAGCGAGTTGTCTTCGCTCAGACGCGCCGCGATGATCGTCGCCTCAACCAGGACCTGCTGCGGGCGCTTGTCCACTTCCTTGATGATCTTCTTGATCTTCTCCATGTTGTCCGCGTAGTCGCGGATCACCAGGAGGTCCTCGCCGGCGTAGGCGTTGCCGCCCGCCTCCTTGGGGTTGCTGTCGATGCCCATCTGTGCGGCGGCGGTGAACGAAACCTGGCCCTCCGCACTGAGGGCGGGCTTGATGATGTTCACGACGTTCGCGGCGGGTGTGTAGTAGAGCCGGAAAACCTCCGTGGCCATCTGCCGCTCGGACTTCTCGATCTCCTTGAGCTCCTTCTCGCTGTACACGAAGATGAAGTTGCCCTTCTCCCGGTACGCATAGCCGTTGCCCTTGAGAATCGCGTCCAGGGCCTCGCGGATGGTCACGTTATAGAGGTTGGCGGTGATCGTGCCGCGGACCTCCTTGCTCGCAATGATGTTCTTCTGCGAACGCAGGGACAGCATGCGCAGGACGGCCACGAGATCCGTGTCGCTCACGTGGATCTCGACCGTGCCGACGTCCGAAACGCTCACCTGCTGGGCGTCGATGCTCTGCCCGGACGCGGGCTTGGTCGTGGGGGCGGCGGCCGACGCGGGAACCGCCGCGGCTGCGCCGTTCGCTGCCGCGATCGGGCCGGACGTCTCGTCCAGCAGGCGTACATCGGTTGAGCGGGCATCACCGCCAGAACCGGACGGGTTTGCCCGTCTTTCCGCGGCCGCAGACATGCTGCCACCCGGATAAACGGACGCCATGACGAAAAAAAGAACGCTCGCTGTCTTGCACATTCTGGACATGGTACATCTCCTGGCACAACCAGCGGGGACTGTGGACGCCCGCTCACCTGAAGCTGAATAACACCTCGAGCCTGACGCCTTCACGTTCAACGATGATCCGCCTGGCCTCGATCTTCACGACCCGGAACCCACCAATGGTCTCGCCTTCGCTGACCAGCGTGTCGTTCACCATCGCTTTCGGTGCGCCATCGCTCATCACTGTGCTCTGCAGTTGAAGCCGCGAGGCCTGCGTTTGCAGGTTCTCGGCCAAGATCCGCTTGGCTTTCTCCTGATCGGCCTTAGCGGCCATGGACTTTGCCAGTTCATCCCAGAATCCCGTGATGACCGGTTGCGGGGAGGCCAGACGTGAACCTTCAGCGGCAAAGTAGTCGAGCTTGACGAGGAAAATGTTGCGGTCGACCAGACCGATCGAACTGCGCGTAAACTCTTGCAGGGCCTGCGCTGCTTGCGAAAGCTGGGGGTTCGCCAACACCGTATCGCCCCCGGTCCCCGCGCTGCGCCCCACGGAACTGGCCGCCGCGGCCCTCGGCCTCGCATGCCCGGTAAGAAACACCCCGCCCCACATGACAACCATGACCGCGATGAGAACCGCCAGGGCCAAGCTTTTCTTGGCCCCAGGTCGCGCGATGATCGCCGTCACTTGCTGCCAGGCTGTTGTCGAGTCGCCGGCCATTTATCCCTCCGAAAAGTAAATGCTGGCGACCATGTCGGTAACATCCACCACGCCAGCCTTGCCGGCCTTGTTCTTGATCGCCAGACGCCGCACACGCGTGAGGCGTTGCAGGTCCTCCACCTGCCGCAGAAAAGAGGCGGCATTGAGGAAATCCCCTTGAAAGCTGATCGAGATCGGCTGCTCGAAATAGCCGTCGGCCTTTTTCGGGGCGAGCGGCTGGAGCTTCAGCTCGTGCAGCGAAAGCTGCTGGCTGATCTGCGTGATGTCCTTGATGAACTGGCCCAGATTAGGCTGTCGAGGAAACTGTCGGTCGTAAACGGCAACGCGCTGCTCGAGCTTCCCGACCTGCAGCGCCAGCGACGGAAGGTTGCGCGCCCGGCTCTGCTTCTGCTCAAGCTCCTGCTGCCTCGATTGGATCTGCGTACGCAGCGACGCCAGCCGCCTGATCCCAGGGCGATAGGCCAGGAGATAGAAACCGACCAGCGCAATCAGAATCACCGCCCACAGGATCCGCTGGACACGTCCGTACCCATCCATCTGTTTCAGCAAGGAACGCATGCGTTCAACTCCCCGCAGCCACGTTGAGATTCACACTGAAGCCCAGCTCGAACTCGCGGAGCACATGGCCGGATTCGCGCCGGTCCCGGGCATACGTCGGCGCTACCCGCTCGAAGAACGGAACCTTGTTCAGCTCGATGAGGAACGTCGCCAGCTCCACGTCCGTCGGCGCCACCCCCACAAGCTTGACCCGCAGCCGCCGATCCATCGGCGACTCCTTGCCGGACTCCTTCATCGCCGCCTTGGCGACGGCGCTGAGAGGCAACGGAAATTCCTCGATCTCGATATCCAGCGACAGCAGTGACACCGTGGACGGCACGACGGCCGCGAGCTTGCCGATCAACCGTGACGACTCGATGTGGAGGCCCAAACGGTTGAGCACCTCCACTTGCTGCCGCCACTGTTTGCCGAGGCTTTCCAGCCGGTCCATCTGCTGAAGCTGAGCGTTGGTCTGCTGGCACTGGCCCGCGACCGCGAGCAGCGCCTCCTCGGCCGAGCAGCGGTTGCGATCCGCCAGAAACGCCCACAGCCCCAACCCCAACGACAGGGCGCAGACGATCCCGATCTGCAGGACCAGCATGCGCTTTCGCCGCCGCCATTGCGTATACCACTGAGGCAGGAATTCAAGCTCTCGCATGAACGGCCTCCTGGATGGCTGCGCCGGCAGGCGGTGCGGCAACCTCAACGCTGGACACCGCACCCGGAGACTGCGCCTCGCCATCGACCGTTGCGGCCGGATCAGCCCCGGCGGGCGCGCTGCCGCGCGACCTGCCGTCGCGACGACCGAAGCGATCGACCGTGTGCCGCAGGCCCAGACCGAGGGCGACCGCCCATTCGGCCATCAGCCCCCGCCGGTCGGCGACCTTCATGCGGCTGGTGTCCACGCTGTAGAGCGGACGGCCCGCCTCCACGGGGATCGTGAGCATGGCCTTGAGCAACTCCTGAAGCTGAGTGTCCGCCGCTTCGCCCCCCAGCAGCCGAAGGCGCTGCGGGCGGTGGCCCCGGAATGTCACCGACTGATATCGCAGGCAGAGCGAGATCTCGCGGCCCAGTTGTTCCATGACGCTGCGGGTCGCATCGAAGACCGCCTGCCGGACAGGGTCGCGATCCGCCACCGCGTCCGCGCCCTCCTGCGCCTCGATCAGGCGACGCCGCAACGCCGCCGCCTCCGACATCGTGATCCCCAGACGCTCGCTGATGGCCCGCCGAAAATGCAGACCGCCGATGTCGATGCTCTTGAGAAAGCTGATCTCCCGCCCGATGCCGATGACGACCTGGCTGCTGCGCAGCCCCACGTCCACCAGGACGTGTGCTTCCTGCTCATCTTCGCGGCGGCGGATGAATCGCTCGACACTGCGGAACAGCGCCAATGGCTGCACATCGAATGAGTCGATGATCAGACCCGATCGGTGCATCTGCTCGACAAAGTTGTCCGCGTCCTCGTTGCTCACCGCGAGAGCGATGATCTCCTGAAGAACGTCGTTGCCCTGCCGCACTTCGCCCGCGGGGACAAAGTGAACGCGCGCCTGGTCGGTCTCGAACGGGAAGAGATGCCTGGCCTCAAACTGCACCGCCGCTTCCAGCTCCGACGGCGGCATCAGCGGCAGCCGGAAGTTCTTCACGTGCACGCTCTCACGCGGGAGCGCCATCACGGAACGCCGGCCCACAAAGCCGCCCTCATGCAGCATCTGGCGGATCATGTCCGCCGCCACTGGCATGTGCAGCAGCGCATCGGACTTGGCGCTGTCGGGAAGACTGCGCCGCGCGGCCGCCTTCACGGAGAGAACGCCGTCGGCCACCTCAAGCTGAAGCATCTTGATCGAGTCGCGCCCGATGTCGAGGCCGATCGGCTGAATCTGTAGTCTGCTCAGTCGAAGCATGTCCTGCCTGTCAGATGGCCGTCACCGTGATCTGCCCGGTGAACGGCTCCACGTCGATCCGGAGTGCATGCTCACCGCACTGAATGACGATGGACCCGCTGGTCATCGGCTCAGAGACTGTCCCCGTATAGACCAGCGGCGTGCCAAGCTCGTCGAAACCGAGCGTGTTGTCCGTGCTCGCCGACTGGCCGCGGAAATCGGCCGAGACCAGCGTAATCTGCCCCATGCCGGACGAGCCGCTCGTCCCGAACGTCACCGCGTAGGGCGTCTTGTTCACCGGGTGTTCCACCACCGTCATGTCCGTCGATCGCACCAGCGAGTACTTCACCGGCGGCGGAGACAGTTGGAACATCACGTAGTGGTTGCTTTGCTGTGTGATCGCCAGGTTCTGCGCGTAGATCAGGTCTGCGATGATGACCCGTGCGGCGGCCTCCACCTTGCGATCATCGCGCGTGCCGATCTGGGGAACAATGATCGCGCCGGCGATCCCCAGGATCACGACGACGACCAGTATTTCCACCAGCGTGAAAGCAGAACCCCAACCGGATTGTCGCTTGCGCATGTCTTGCTCCAAACAAAGACAACGCCCACGACGACGCCCGAAACAGTCCGCTCGCAGCTCGGTGCGAACGCTCGCACCCCCCCCTGCCCGGTCGGTCACTTCTACTTCTCCTTTTCATCGGGCTTCGCCACCTGCACCTGAAGCTTCCCGGAGGCCAGAAGATCAACAAGCTTGTCCATCTTGCCGTTCAGGCTCTTCAGCTCGTCGATGACCTGATTGCGCTGCGCTCCCGCGTCGGGAATCTGGGCGTACGCCGGTGTTACCGGACCCGAGCTCGTCCATTGGCTTGCGAGGATGAGCACCTGGAGAACGAGAATGACCACCAGAAGTCGTGTAGAGTTCATCTTGCCTAGTCCTTTCATCTGCTAATGTCGCCACGAAACGACTGTGACATTACGAGCCAGTGTTTTATCAAGGTCCGGCAAGGCGAGCTTCGCCGGATTCGCATAGTTGACCCGAATGGGGTTCCCGGCATTGGCCAGGATGCCGCCGACGCCGCCAAACAGCAGGGCGCCGTTGAAGGTGAGACTGGTCGCGGGGCTGCTGATGAGATCGGGCTTGATGGCCTTGGCGACCCAACAGACGCCGTTAACGGTCATTGACTTGCTGCCCTTCGTCCTGATGTCCCCCAGCACGATCAGGGCGGGATAACCGTCCTGGGCCGTGATCTTGATGTTCGTGCCGTTGATCACCAGATCCCCGTCGACGATCAGCGTCCCGTTGACGGTGACGTTGTTGTTCAGCGTCAGCTTACTGCCGTAGTAGTAGATCCCCGCGGGATTGGCCGCCGGGTCCGGGTTCAGCGTATCCAGCACCCCGCTCCCGATGGCGCTGACGCCGAGCGTCGCCCGTGAGTAGACGCGCCCGTCGGCGTACGCGTAGGTGGGATAAGTCTGGATGCTGGTCGACACGGGCCCTGCAATCACCCTGTCGAGGGTGATCAGCTGCGGCGAGGTGATGGTATTCCTGTTGTCAATGACCTTGGCGTAGGCCGTGCCGTTGATCGTGCCGAAATTGGTCAACGTCTCGTTCACAACGACATCCCCCGTGATCGTGACGTAGGCATTCGTGCTGATCGATTGGCGCGCGCCGACGGTGTGATTGATCGTGATGCCTGGCTGAACGTGCAGGCGGGCCTGCACCTGGTGGGCGACCGTCGAGCCCGACGGGCCGCTGGCTCTGCCGACAGCGGTCACCAGGTAGTGGTCCGCTGTGAACGCGTCCCTGACAAGGGTGACGTCCATCGTTCCCGCAACAGTCGCCCCAAGTGAGATGCCCGTGCCGCCCGGCCAGTAGCCATCCTGCAGCACCGGCGCATTCGCGGGATTCAGCAGGTAATACATCGCGAGATGGGCGCCCGAATCGGCCAACGCGTCCGCCTGCGCGCCCAGCCGCGCGTTCTGCCCGGCCTGCGCCTGCAGCGAGCTCTCTGCCAGCAGGGCAAAACCGAGGATGGCGGCGACGCCAACCACGATCACCACCTGCAGGAGTGCTACGCCAGATCTTGTTCTCCGCTTGTCGCTCATGGCACCGTCCGTTCGGGGCTGCACGCCAGATCGCCCGCTGTTGCCTGCTCAGGTTCATGGCGGCTGCATGCTCGCGGCACGCAGGGCAACGCTCTGGTACTCGCAGCGGTTCTTGCTGCCTCTGGGTATCTCCAGCACGTACTCGAGGCTCGGCCGCGTCCCTGCGTCGGCGGGGTTGTGGGCCACCGGCACGAACCGGACAACCTCCCGCAGCATCACCCGCGAGCTCGACACGACATTCGCAAGCAGCTTGTACGTCGCGATGTCGCCCTCGCCGTTGATGTCCTCAAAAACGACCGGCAGCGCGGCGTTGCTCGCATCGGACGGAACCTGGTAAAGCGTCAGCGCCCCCGCAGACGAGTCAAACTCCAGCAGCGCAACCTCACAAAGCTGCATCGAGTCCGGAGACACGTCGTCACAGGCCCACATGAACACGCCTGAGCCGCTATTATCCGACTTCGTGCCCGCCCACGTGATGTACTTCGCATGCCGCGCCATCTCCTGGACGCGCAGGGTGCTCTGGTAACTGGCTGCCCTGGTCCCCGCAGCCTTGGGGTCCCGCCATGCTCTGTTCTGGCCCTCCTCCCAGTTCTGTCCGACCGCCAACGCCAACGCCGACAACGCCCCGAGCGTCATGGCCGTGATCGCCATGCCCAGCACCAGCTCGGGCAAGGTGAAGGCGGCTCCGCGGAAAAACGTCAGGGGCGGCCGTAACATCGCGTCTCACCTCTTCAGCGATACTCTTGTCACCAGTTGCGACAACTGCACCGGCCCGCCTTGGGAAGGCGTGACCGTCACGGTCACCAGGGCGAAATCGTCGCTGCTCACCGCCGGACTCGATGGGCTTGCGCGGTATTCGACGCTGACGGTTCGCGTGTACTGCACGGAGCTGGTGGGGTTGACGCCGACGCCGCTGAGCATGCTCAGGCCGCTGCTGCTGTCGCTGTACCCGCTGTAGTCATCCACGTTATCGAACAGCGAGCGGCCGGTCTCGTCGGCCTCCGGGCCCAGCACCGTGTTCCCATCCGTCGGATCAGAGAATGGCTTGGCGGTGATCTCCTCAAGCAACTGCCTGGCCAGCGAGAGGGCCTCAGACGTGGTGTCGGCGGCGGCCGTCTGCTGGCGCGCGGCCAGGATGGGCGCGACGATCGCGATCGCCGCCACGGCCAGGATCACCGATGCGACAAGGCTCTCGGCCAGTGTGAAACCAGAGGCCGCAGGCGACCGGCTGCACCCGTCAGTAGTCAAGGTAGCGAATGCCATCGGCGTCAACTCCACTCGAGTTGGGCAGGAGTTCGAGGGTCGCAGCCTTGTAGATCCAGCCGGTGGATTCGTCGGGCTGACCCGCAGGCGGCATCAGTTGTCCGTTGGGCACAATCAGGATCGTGCTCAGGCCGTTCAGCGGGTTCTGGGGCATTTTGCTCAGGTACGGGCCGTAGCAGAACGTCGCCGACCGCGCGCCCACGGCGCTCAGATCATCAGTGGTGCCGGTCATCTGACGCAGGAACTCGGCCTCGGTCGGCGCCGCGGCGCGGTTGCCCCCAGGATACCCCGAAGGCGTGTCGCGGTGTTGTGCCTTGTACACCACGATCTGCGTACGCAGGTACCTCAGTTCGTCCTTAAGCGTGTTCTCGCGAGCGATGTGCGCCGCGTCCGAAAAATTCGGGAGCACAATCGCGCCGAGAATCCCCAGAATCACCACCACGATCAGGATCTCAACCAGCGTGAAGGCGCGACAACCCCCATGCACATGGCTGCCTGCGAAAGTCCGTACTGATCGGTCGCTGGGCATAGGTTCGGCTCGTCCTCACGCCCCGGAGCACTTTTACGTCGGTGCTCGTGTCTGGCGGAGCGCCTCCGCACAGGGGGACGAACGCCGGGCGGCAGATGACGAGTCCGCCGCCCGGCAGGTAATCAGGTGCTATTCCACGAACAACGTCGTGCCGTTCGTGTCGGTGCCATAGATGCGGCCGGTGGGCGGGACGCTCGTGGCGTAGTCATACACAAACCCGCAAGGCGAGGCGGCAGCGGCCGTGCCGTCGCCGTCGACCACACTGCCCAGGTTGTTCAACGGGTTCTTCGGCGGAGCCTGCATGTACGGCCCGTACGTCTTGCCCAGGGAGTCGCTGGTCCGCGTGAACGCGTCCCAGTTGCTCGTCACCACCGGGTCAGACGTGTCGTCGCCGCCGATCAGGTTCGGCAACGCGCCGTCGTGCTGCAGCCGGAACAGCTCGACCTGGCTGCGCAGCGTCTGAAGCTGACTCATCAGACTGCTCCGGCGAGCGTCCTGGCTGGCGTTCGTGAACTGCGGGATCACGATCGCGGCCAGAATGCCCAGGATGATCACGACGATCAGAATTTCAACCAGCGTGAAACCACTCTTGCTTTTGCGTACAAACATGTTCAAGGCCTCCTGTGAATACTCTGTTCTGCGTTGCACTCGCCCCGGCATATCATCCCGCACCACACGGGAACCGGGCGGCTCATCAATCCATCTCTACACAAGGCTATCGCTATCCGTCGGGCGGCTCAGGTCCGGCGTGGACTCCGGCGACAGGGGCTTTCGAGCACACCTGATCGCCTGAATGTCCAATCGGCCCGATCAGCCTCTTCCTGGACTGCCGTCAATCGCTCAGCCCGGAAGACTCACACGTCTGCCCTCCTCTCTACGCTTCCAAGCCCGGTGCTTCGGGGCTTCCTGCCACCTTCAGCCGCCGTCGGAACGTCTGTATCCCTCATGGGCGACCATGCCGATCCTTCCCTCTGGCCCGCCGCGCGGCGCCCGCCAGTTTCGGATCGGCGTCGACCGCCGCCATCGCCCGGCCGTGTCCACCGGCCGCAGCGGCCAAGGCTCAAACACATGCCTCGGCTTCCCCCCTCATCGGCGAGGGGGAGCAGCAACTTGACCGCGAAACGCCGTGGGGAAACCTCCAGTCGAGGACGCTGCAGGCCCTCACGAACCGCCCATCCACGAGCGAACCGCGGATACGGGAACACCAACACAGGAAGAGCCGATAAGAAGTGCTTCGACAATGGCCCAGACCGCCAAACCGCGCGTCTGATCCACCGGCATCCATTCGGCGGCGCCCTCGATCTGCCGCGGCCGGCAAAACCCTCGCCGCTGACCAGACCGGGCGCTTTGCGCATCACCGCGCGGCGACCAGGCTCAATGCCTGATCCGACCCTTCGCGATGAGCCGGACGGCTCACCGTCCGGCGCCGCCTCGCGGCGGCTTAGCCCTTCTCGGGGACCCGTATGTCGGCCGACCTGCTTTCCCCAGTCGATTCGCGCAACGGGCAGCAGGTCGCCAGATGTGATGTACGATTCATCCACAGCGCAGTCAAATTGACATGCGCAGATTCTGCGCCAGGCCAACGCGCCAGGAGACGTGATCAGCGTCCGATGTCCAGTCCGATATCAATTGCCGGCGCGGAGTGGGTCAGGGCGCCAACCGCAATGCGGTCCACGCCCGTCATCGCGATCGCGCGGACGGTATCGAGAGTCACACCCCCGGATGCCTCCAGCAACACCTGACCGGCTTTGCCGGCGGCGTTGCGCAACTCGACCGCGGATTGAAGGCTGGCACAATCCATATTATCCAGCAGCACGATGTCGATGGCCTTGACCTTCAGGACCTCCCGGAGCTGATCGAGGTCATCCACCTCGACCTCGACAGGCCGATGGGGGTCTTCGGCGCGGCTGGCCGCAACCACGCGACTCAAGTACGCTGCCAGCTCCCCCGGACTGACGGCCGCGATGTGATTGTCCTTGACCAGCAGGCCATCATAAAGACCCATGCGATGGTTGCCCCCCCCGCCGCAGCGCACCGCGTACTTCTCCAGGGCACGAAAGCCCGGCAGAGTCTTCCGCGTGTCCAGTATCCTGGCGGACGTGCCTTGCACCCGCTGGACAAACTGTCTGGTAAGGGTGGCGACCCCCGAAAGGTGCTGCAGGAAGTTGAGGATCACGCGCTCGGCCGCGAGCAGCGCCCGCATAGGTCCGAGAACTCGCAGCAGCCCGGTCGCCGGAGCGTCGTTGTAGCGGCCCTCCATCACATCGAGCCGCGTTCCGGGGATCGCCTCGACGCGCAGACGCGGGTCGTAGCAGCGGCAGACCATCTCGACAATCGGCAGGCCGCAGATGACGCCCGGCTCCTTCTGCACCAGCGTCCCCGCCCCTTGCGCCTCGTCCGCGATCAGCAGCCGGCTGGTCGGATCGTCCTGGCCAAGGTCCTCGCGCCGGGCCAGCAGGATCAGGTCGCGGACTTCGTCATAGGGGGGAAAGGTCTCCATAACTGCTGTCTCCAGCGCCTCGATGCGTCACCGCACCAGCTCCCGCAGCCCTCTGCAGAACACATGGAAACTCTGAGATCTGTTGCGCTCGGGGACCATGTTGGCCGCCACACGTCGCGCGACCTCCACCTTCGGCATCCCGGCGCGATCGTAACCGGCCCGCCGCATTCCGGCATTCCTCCGCCAGTTTTGGAGGCAGCCGCGGGTATAACTGGTTCTCTGGCTCCTCAATCCCCACCAACTGCGGCGGCGACGGATTGTACAGAATCGTCAGGTACGCCAGCATCTTTAACGTTCCGTCGGATGCGAACTTCGCCAACACAGGTCTCTCGAAAGACGCATCCTTGATCTGGAGCAGCAAACGCCCGTCCGCCATCAGTTCCGCGTCCACACGCTCCAGCCGTGGCACTCGCTTCGCCAGCGCACAGAGTATGTCCCGCAGTCGGTCCCCGTGCTGCTCCTTCAGGTACTGGATCACGTTGGCCAGGTTATCGCCGGTCGCGGACAGCCTCTCCTGCGGGCCAGCTTCGGGCACACCTCGGGTCGTGTCAGCAGTCAGATAAGACAGATACCAGCCCGTTATGAACCGACGCAAAGCGCTCACTCTCGGATGCTTGGCAAACTGCCCCAGCGTATTGACGGCAAGCATCTCGCGAGAATCAAGCCTCTCCTCTATTCTCTTGTCGCGCTCATCCGGCATGTCACCGGTGACAACGGAACCGTTACCACCAGTGAAATCGAGGAATACAAACGGCCGGCCGGCTTCACCGGCCTTGCGAGTCCACCTCAACCATTCGCGGTGCACAAACGGTCCCCTCGAATCTTCCTCGATCTCCAGGTGGTACGTGATCACTCTCGCCCGCGGCCGTTCGCGGTACTTTACCTCAATCACGATCGCCCCGTCGGCCCCACGTGTCCGAAGCTCCTTGAACCTCCCTCGTTTGTCCCAGGCTTTCCGCAGACCCACCGAGAAGCACTCGGACAAGAACGCAAAGACGTCGAAGACCGTGGACTTCCCGCTGCCGTTGGGTCCCAGAAACACGGTCAAGGGCGTGATCTTTTTCAGCTCAAGATCCCGCAGGGCTCGATAGTTCTTCACCCGCAGGTACTCAATCCGGGGAACCGTTTGCTGCGGCGACGCAAAGGGATCTGCTTCGCTCATATCGATACTCCCGACACATCCTACCGAATCCGCTGCCAAATGGACACGATGGCCCCCTCCGCTGTCGGTGGAGATCCAAACGCGATCCCGCAGCCGAAAACAGAGTGTCGCCGCCGGCCTCCCCGCCTCAGAGGCCGAGGATCTGCTTCTTCTTGGCGGCGAATTCCTCTTCGGAGATGACGCCCTTGTCGCGGAGCTCGGCCAGTCTCTCGAGGGTCTGGAGGTCGGAACCCGCGGAGGGCGGCGCAGGGGTCGGCGGAGCGGTGCGCGGGGGCCTGGACCGGCTCCGGCGAACCGGACGCCGTCAGGAGGGGAACGCCCCGCGAGGTGATGGCCTGCACAACCGCCTCCGGATGCGTCTCGAGCGTGCCGAGATGGATCGTGACGGCCCCCACGCCGAACACGCGCAACACGCTGGCCATGGCGCGCTTGGCCATATCCACCAGCCCCGGCACGACAACGCTGTGCCCAAACTCCGCCGGCCGCCGATCCACCCCCCCTGCCCAATCTCCCACTCCCCATCCAACGAAATCGTCTTTCGCAGCTCCTGCCCCCCCACCACCCCCCCCCCCCCCCCCACCCCCAACCCCCACCCCCCCCCGGTGCAATTTTTGAGTTTAAAATGGGCCGGGTTTTGGGGCCGCAACGTAGA
>Ga0315284_10003177_pt1 | contig 23327 bp, 22 predicted proteins | sample YL17G09_16_MG_FD_203696 | JGI IMG/M metagenome (GOLD analysis project Ga0315284, IMG submission 203696) | Sediment microbial communities from Yellowstone Lake, YNP, Wyoming, USA - YL17G09_16 | ecosystem: Environmental > Aquatic > Freshwater > Lake > Sediment | place: USA: Wyoming | collected...
TTACTTTCTCGAGAATTCCGACATAATTTAAGGAAGGATAGATCCCATTTTCGTCGGAATAAACTTACAATGTTTTAAAAAAGAGTAATTGTTTAAATCTTATAGAAACTCTCAGTAGTAATTATGAATTTTAAAAGAAAAATGTTTTTTTTTGATTGTGAATCTTTTTAAAATAAAAATTAGAAATTACTTTTGTTTTTATTATAAACGGGAATTCAGTTTTTTTTTTTTATTTATAAGATTAAAGAATATATTTAAAGAGTTTGTATTTAAGCGAGAATTTTTTTAATTCTTTCCAAAGCTTCTTCTATTCTCTCAATTGGTTGAGTTAAAGCAAATCGTACGAATCCTTCCCCATACTCGCCAAATCCAATCCCGGGCGTTAAAATCACGCCTACATTTATTAGTTTTTTTACAAATTCCATGCACCCAATTTGAGAAAATTTCTCAGGAATTGACGTCCAAACGTAAAATGTAGCGTAAGGCTTTTCGGTTTTCCATCCTAAATCGTTTAAACCCTTTATTAACACATCTCTGCGTTCTTCGTAAATTTTAACGTTTTTAGCTACTATTTCTGGTTTTTTTTCGGAAGTGTATTGATCCAAGCCTTTTATAACTGCTTTTTGAATAAAAATGGAACCCCCCGAATCTATCTGGGATTTAACTTTTCTCAACCCTTCCACTATTTTAGCGTTTCCTGCGATCCATCCACATCTAAATCCCGTCATATTAAACAATTTTGAAGCGCTATTTATCTCAACGTGCTCTTGGCTAAATTGAAGTATTGAAGGTGCAATATAAGCTTCAAAAGTAAATTCAGAGTAGGGATTATCGTATACTACGAAAAAATTATACTCTTCGGCGTAATCAACGACCTCTTTTAAAAATTCTTTTGGCGCAATTGCACCAGTGGGATTATTGGGATAATTTAAGTACATCATTTTAACTTTTTTAAGCACCTTTGTCGGAATTGCTTCCAGCTCTGGAAGAAAATTGCGTTCTTTTTTAAGTGGTATCAAATACGGTTCTCCATCGGTCAATTTAGTCGCCCCATTTTCGTACACAGGATAACCTGGATTAGGGCAAAGAACAACATCGCCGGGATTAACGAAAGCTCGTACAATATTCGCAACGCCATCTTTTCCGCCTAAAACGTGAGACACTTCTTTTTCTGGATCAAGATCTACACCATATCTTACTTTATTCCATCTCGCCACGCCTTCTCTAAAAAAATCTTCCCCCATACTCGTTGGGTAGTTTTGATTTTGTTGAATTTTTACTTGATTAACGAGCTCTTCTATTATTATATCTGGTGTAGGTAAATCGGGATCTCCGATCCCTAACGTAATTAAATCAAGACCTTCCCTTCTTTTTACTTTTTTTAATTCTTCAATTTCTGCGAAAATATACGGTGGTAACCGACTTATTCTTTTAGCGTATTCTATTTTTATCTAAAACACCTTTTGAGTCTGAAAAAAGATTTAGAAATATGTTAATTATTTCATTAATACAATCTTAAAAATCTTATGTTAATTGATTTTAAATCCCTCATATGTATGATTTATTTTATAAGCAAAATATTTGATTTTCGCTTAATTATTCGATTTTCATAGCTATTTTTAATTTAATTATAAGATTTTAGAAAATTATATTTTTTGTATGATATTTTTACATTTATTATTCCAACGTTGCTTAGAAAAGAAGATGAAATAACTCCCTATGCAGAACAGTAGAAAAATCTAAAAAAAATTCAACTTTAAAAATTTTTAAATTTATATTGATTTATGTAATTATGATAATAAATTTAAAAAGATGATTTAATATTTCGCAAAAAAAAAAGAAATATAAAATTACTATTATGGTATTATTTGATTTATTTATTGTTATTTTTATTTTACTGATTTTCTTATATAGTTCAAATCTAAAATTATCTATAGACTTGTCCGTTGGCACGATATCAACTGTACTATCTATTGGAGCTATATTTGCGTCCTTATATTTAATTTCAAAATTCTTGGAAAAAAACAATCAAAATCTTAAAATAGATAATGAACTAAAAGATAACATTGATCGAGTAAAATGGCCGATAGATAATAAGGATAAAGAGGAGACACAATAATGGATATAATAAAAAAATGTAGAAAAATGATGGAACAAGAAATATATAATAGAGAAGAAAAAGGTATTGTTACAGACTGTTTTGACAAGATAATTAATATTATGGAGTTAAATGTCGATAAATATTCGAATAATCCCGAATTTTGGAATTTATTTGCTTTTGTATATTTACTTAAAAAAGACACTAAAAAAGCGATTGAAATTGTTGAAAAGGGATTGAAATTTAATCCAAATTCTAAAATATTGTTAAAAGATTTAATTGAATATAACTTTTGCGAAAAAAATTTTTCCAAGACTATTGTATTGGGTAATGAATATCTAAAGTCGGTAGGAATACATTCTCAAATTTTAGACGATTTGGCATATTCGTACGATCGTATGGGAGAACCTGAAAAGGCAATCAAAACCTATAAAGAATCTATAAAAAAATCGTTAGATTTTACTCAAAATATTGGTTATTGGGTCGCATTATCCTTAAAGAGCAAACATTTTATTCCAGCAATTATAATGGTTAAAAAATACCTTCTATTACATCCAGACGACTTAGATTATTGGTATACGCTAGGCAATACTTACTTTAAGAATAACGAATACGAAGAAGGTATTAAAATTCTTGAATACGCGCAGTCTAAGGATAAAGAAAAAGATTTAAGCGGACATCTTTTAGGCTACGCTTATTTTAAGGCTGGGAAGGTTGAAAAAGGAATTGCGTTAATAAAAAAATCTTTAGAGGTTGATCCAAATTCGCGATGGGCTTTGAAACACTTAGCAAAAGCGTATTTAAAATTAGGAAAATACGATGAAGTAATAGAGATTGTTGATAAAATGATAAAAACTATTAACGATATTGATAAAGTGGAATCTATTTCAAAAAAACAATTGAAAGAAGTAAAAGGTGAATTGACAGAAAAAGCTTTAAAATTGAAAGAAAAAGCTGTTCAATTAAAGAATCAGCAATAGCAAAAATTATATTTTTAAAGGCGAAAAGAAAAGCAATAATGTTATGATTTCATACGCCAGGGCATCTGTAAGCATAATGGTGGAGTCCGTATCGCCACAATTCTAGAGATTCTTTACAATCGAAGCAGAACAATGTGTAAGGAAAAATAAAATCAACATCTTTTTCGTGTTTACACTTAGTATTTTTGAATAAATTATCTTTATATAGACGAAAATCTCCTTCTATATCTTCGCATTCGTCCATGAAATAACGATAAAACAGAATTTGTTGGGAATTCGTGAAATTTTCTTTTATTGTTTCAAATTCTTTTTGTATCATTGGATCGCGGATTGTAGGTATACCATTTTGTGTGCCAAATATTTCGTTTTGCTGGAGAAATAAATCTAAGCCAACAAGTGATTTCATATTGATTATTGCGTTCGGGACTTTAGTAAGTCGATTCATTCTTAGATTTAAAAATCTTAATAATTTTAATTCAGTAAATCTTTCAGCCACTTCTTTTAAATTATTATTACCTAAATCTAAATACTCCAAATTTTTTAGCTTAAAAATAGAATTAGGTAACTCGGCTATTGAATTGCAGGATAAATCCAGTACTTTTAAATCTTTTAACTCTGAAATAAGTTCTGGAAAGAAATATAAAATAGGTCCGTTGCGACCGCTTATATGGAGAGTTTCAAGGTTTCCGGTTTCGTTTTCTTTGAATAACAAATTATGATATTCTATAACCTCCATGTGACTAATTGGATCGACAATTTTTTCAAATTTTAAAAATGGACCGCAAAACACTTCTAATACGCCTAAAACGATGCTTTCGAAAAAATCAACTCCGATTTTTGCGTATTTAGGTGCCACCTTATTTTTCACGAATCTTAAGATAGATTCTGATACATGTATAGAACTTAAATAATTATTGAGCTCTACACGCAATAGTTTGAAATCCTCTCTTTGAAATACGAAATCTGGGATTTTTTCAATATTTTTTTCGATTTTTCGTATTAATCTTTTCTCTAAACTTAATAAACCTATTGCCTTTGAAAAATCAATTTTAATATCGTTCATATATCTACAAAGTTTATCTTTTAAAAGGTTAAAAATATCGTTTTTTTCTTTAAATTCGTCAAATATTACTAGCTTCGTAAGCGTTTGAATAACGATCCCATAATATTCGTGCTCAATTACCCATTTTAACAGCGATTTGGATTTGTTTTTATAATTTTGATATATTTCTTTTAAAGCTATACGCCGCATAAACGGATTTTCGTCCGTTGTAATTAAACTTTCTAAAAACTTGAAGATAACATCGTTTCGAACTCCGGATTTTACGAGAAATCTGAGACTTTTTTCTCGAATCTTTTCGTTGCTAGAACCTTCTACTGTCGAAATTAAATCGTCGACAGAGCAATTTTTATATAACATTGGAAGTAAATTCTATTTTAAGAAATTTGATTGTAATAAATAAAAAAATTCTTATATTTATATAATACCTCTCTTGTTAATTATTCATTTTTCTAAATGTTTTTATAAAAATTTAATTATAGTAAAAAAGATATTATCAAAAGAAAGCAATAGAAGACGATCAAAAAGTTGGCATTATAATTTTAAAAATGGGGTATATATTAAACAAATTAAATAATTTATTTGTCGAATCATAACAAGGTTTATATACTTTTGCTTTTTATTTGTCGGTTCATAACAAACTTTAAAAATTTTAATTGTTATTTTATTTATATAAAGGTGTTTTTTAAATGAGCGATTTAATTGAAATAAGACATATATCATCTAAGAAGGGAAGGGGTGGTATATCGAAAAAATTAATACCCAAAGGAACAATTTTAGAAGAAGCTCATATTTGTTTATTGTCTGAAAAAGAGTATAGTAAAATCGAAAACACAATTTTAGGCAATTATATTTTCGATTGGAACGATCCTGAAGGAGATCCTGAATATAGATCTGCTCTAGCGATGAGTCCAGCCGAATTTTTCAATCATTCTTACACGCCAAATTTACAATACTTTAAAGATTATAAAAAGCAACTTATTCGTTTTGTAGCAATAAGAGATATAAACCCTGGCGAAGAAATAACAATTAATTATAACTCAATAGTAGATTGTAAGGATCCTACTTGGTTTGAAATAGAAGACTAACAAGGGGAATAATCTTCTTTGTTAATCTAAAAATTTTTTTAATTTTCTTCTATGAGCTCTTGGTTTTCCATTCTTTTCCGCAATTTCCGCAGACGAATTTAAATCCGTAAATGTTAGGATTTTCCATGATTAAATGTTCTCTGTCAACGATTTCTTTAATTTTCTTTCTATCGTTGTTAAAGCAACTGGGACACAGTCTTCTAATTCCCAATCTAATTTCTTCGAGAATGAGTTTAATTTTAGACGGTTTTAATTCAATAACTTCTTCTTTTGTAATTTCTTCTTTAGGTCTTTCAATTACTTCTTCTTGAAATTCTCTTTTTTTTAAAATTTCAAAAAAGAGTTTAGCTAATAGTTCGTCTACAGTTTCTCCTGCTTTTAATTGCTCCGCTAACGCTCTTTCAATCTCCTTTAAAGCGATCAGATCAGCATAATCTAAATAATGTACTTCTCCTAATCCGAGATTAGGATACTTAGTTTTTCCCGTAAGACGAGTTAAGATAAAGTGAGAATATTCGCTAATGAAATAATTTAAATTCGCTTTTAGTTCAGTTAAATTCTCGAGGCGAAATTCTCCTTTATGTGTCAAAACCCATTTTTTTACGTCAGCTAAATGTTTCATCATGTCTTTATTAGATTTAAATCTAGCTATCTGTTCGTTATCTTTAAAACAACCGTAAACTACAAATGGAGCTTCTTTACGTGTTTTTTCTAAAAAAATATCCATCATATCTGCAAGATTATTAAAATTTTCGTGAATTTCATCGTCGATAGAAATAAAGAAAACACCTCCAACAGCCCCTATAAAAAGACCCTTATCCATAACTATTTCGATGTTTTCAGTTAATTTGTCCTCTTTCCACCTAAAAGCAAAAGCTGTTTTCCACTTTATTACATCAAAGAATCCTGTCCTATAAATCAAAGAAAAGTTCCATGCATAACTGGTTTTAGAAAGATGATGAAGAATTGGTTCTGGAAACAACGCATCTTTATCGTACACATCAGGACTGGTATCTTGAATCTCAAACTTCTCTGGAGTTGATGTCCTCCTAATGTCTTCGGTTATCAATCCTGGCGGAGCGTCTCCGATAACAATTGGAAGTTCAATATAACGAATTTTATTTCACCAAATATTTTAGAATCAATTATTAATAGTATTCTTAAAATTAATTATGAATTTTATAGTTAATTTATAAATTTAAATTCACATAATAATTGTTCCATTATTAAAATAGTGAATATTATACAAAACTAGTAAAAAAATCTTTCGCATTAATCAATTTTTTAGACTCTAAATTCATTACCGCTCTCACGCATTCCGCTTTTGCCAAAATAATTTTATCTGATTCGCGAAATATTTCATGCAAAAAAGTCACGGATTTATCTCCAATTTCTTTTATCCTCGTTTCAACAACGATTTCGTCTCCAAAAACCGCGGAATTTTCGTACGAAATACTTACTTTTTTAACGGGAAATACAATACCCCATTTTACAGCGCCCTCTACTGGATTCTCAATTGCTCTCATAAAATCGATAAAACCATCGTCAAAATACACGAGATAATTTTTAAAATGGACAACACCCGTTGCATCTATGTCGTTAAACCTTACCTTAATTCTAGTAGGATGTTGAGCGTTAAGAATTCTATCGATGATTTTTTTATCCATTTTCTTTAAAATTTTTGGAATTTTGATTTTAGATATTTTGATGTGTTATTCTTTACTAATAATTGATAGTTTTAAGATATTTATAAATTAATATTAAATAAATTCTTTAATCAAATATACGATTTCAAATTGTAAAAAAGGTTTGATTATAAGTTAATAATCTATACTTTAGCGCTACTTAATAAAACCATAATGTAATCCGCGACTACTTCAATTGCGTCTGAAATAGCTTCCAAAATATCAAATACGTTACCGGCAGTGAATATGGTGAACAGATTTACATTGTAATTTGTTTCTTGCAGACTTCTTCTTAATTTTATATTTGAAATGTCAACTTCGTGTTCAAGAAAGCTGATTTTTTTGCTATATTCTTCTACGTGTTTTCTATCTCCCAACAAATTAATAACGATTTTGTCTAAGTATCCGACACAGTCCATAGTTAAGTTCATCATTTCTAAAATAAGATTTATCGTTAATTCACTAGATTGATCCCAGAATTTAATTGGAATAGTAGTAATTCTTCGTGCAACTCCCGTTGCACAATTTGCTACGTCATCTATTCGTTTTATTAAATGAGATAAATCTTCTCTAGCACTTGGATGCAATTCTCCTTTTGAAATGTCCATCAAAGTTTCGCGTCTTAAAGAATCTGCGTCTCTTTCTAAGTTATCTACGTTTTCAAAGAGTTCTTGAGCTTTTTCTGGATCTTTTTCTTTTAATAGCATTTCAACTCCTTTTTTCAATTCTATTACCGTTTCTTGAACTTTTTGCCCGTGTTTGATGGCTTTGCTAAGCACATTTTCAGCATTTTTTTTTTTAAAATATTCTATTAGGGAGCCTATACTAGATTCACTTCTTTATAAGGTTATTTACTATCTATATAAAAATAATTATCATTATAAAAATTTCTATTATATTAATATAAAAGGTATTTAAAATGTTTAATTATTTTAAAATAATCCAAACGAAATAAATCCAAAATATATTAAACCTGCAATAATTGCTGCTATTGGAAATGTTAAAATCCAAAATAGAAACATTTTACCTAAATTACCAATATCAACTTCTCTTTTTTGGGCAACATTAAGACCAATGATACAAAATACGATTACATGACTATGACTTATTGGTACGGAAAATATTACAGTGAAAACCATCAAGATTAAAGCAGAACTAATTTGAATAATAAAACCATCGGATGGACGAGAATCTGTTAATTGACTTGCTAAATTACGAATTAAATGGCGACCTACAAGAAATAATCCCAAAAATGCCATTAAAGCTAAAATAACTACAAAAAAATAATATCCCACTACATCCAGAGTTCCGTTGCTGTAAAGCGCGTATATAATTCCTAAGGCTTCTGCTGAATTTGCTCCAACCCAAATCTCAGCAAAAAAAACAGCTATTACAAGTAACCAAGCAAAATTCCTCTCTGATTTTTCGATTTCGTTTAAACCTTTTCTTTTAGAAATATATATTCTTTCAATTAATTTACATAATGTAAAAGTAATAATAAAACCTAGTACAGGGCTCAAAAGCCACGAAATCATAATAAGCCCTATTTTATCCCAATTGAAAGCTAATTGAAGACTTACATTACTTACAAAAATTGTGTAAACTATAATTGCTCCAAAAATACTTCCTATAAAAGTATGAGTGCTTGAGAGAGAAATTCCCGCAAAAGAACCAACTAATAACCATATAATCGAACTTAGTAATACTGCTAAAAGCATAAAAATGGTATATTTAATAGTGGGTCCTAAAATTTTTGCTCCCACCATACTTGCTACACCTCGTGATAAAAATATCATGCCAAAGGCTAGGCCAGCCCCTCCAATGATTAACACAATTTTTAACTTTACAATACCAGCACCAGCCAAAGGAGCAGATGTTTCGTCGTTTGATCCCATAGAAAAAGATAAGCCTATCGCAAGAGCGATTAAAATAGCTACAATTATAGTTGCAAATAAATACTCCATAAACTTTTCCCTAAAAAAAGGTATTATTTGAAATAGTAATATTTTGTTGCTAAAAACTGAATATGTTCGGCAAAACTTTTAATATGATCGCTTAACATCATGATTCCTTCAATCAATTCTTTCAAATAAAGAAATGTTCGAGATATATAATCCATATCGTAACTCCATAGCAATTTTAATAAATGGCGCTCTTCTACTCGCATTTTTCGTCGCTCTTCTTTTATGTGTTCGCAAATGTCTTGAGCTTCGGTCAGGTTGGAACTAATCATTTTTACTGCGGTCGTTATATCCTCTGATAAATCTTTAAGATATTTTAAAATTAATTTAGTTCTATCTTTAAAATCGTCGTCTGGAAGAATTACTCTATAAATGAGAAGTTTATTTGCTAAAAATTCTACAATATTTTTAATATCGTTAATTTGCGAAAAAACTTTAAGTCGATCTGCTTTTGAAAACATCAATTTAGATTTAAATATTTTATGCTCAAACGTTTTTTTAATTTTAAGTTCTTCTCTCGGTTCAATTACGTATTTCATGTTCTTTTTAAAATTTTCGTAATCCTCGGTTACAATATATTGAATTCCTTCAATTAATTTTTGAGTGTGCTCGTTAATTTTTTCAGCAAATAAATTTGTTAATTCGTCAATCTTTAACTTTTCCAGTTGTTTTTCCGTCAATTCTTCTAATTCAGTCATTTTATTCAACTAAAATTTAATCTACCATAACTGATTAAATTAAACAAATGTACTATATAAGATAAAGAAACTCTATATACTCTATATATTTTATATAGAAATCACAAATACCCAAATGAAATAAAACCGAAATAAATAAAACCTGCTAATAACGCAGATATAGGGAATGTGAGAAGCCAATATGTAGTCATTTTAAAAAACACTTTTTTATCAATTTGTTTTTTCTGAGCAAGGCTTAATCCTATAATACAAAACACGAGTACATGGCTATGGGAAATAGGTAAAGCGAAAAGAGTTGCAGTCATCATTATTAAACCTTGAGAGATTAGTACGACGAATCCGTCGCAAGGTCTAGCGTCTGTCATTTGGCTAGCTAAATTTCTTATAACATATTTTCCTACAAAAAATAATCCTAAAAACACAAATGAAGCACAAACAATGGTTAAAAAGAAAAATTCTGAGTAAGTTAGCGAACCGTTACAATATAATCCGTAAAGCATACCAATAACCGCAGAATTATTACCTCCGACCCACAATTCTGAGAAAACTACTGCCATTATTAACATTATGGCAAAGATCTTCTCAGATCTCTCGATCTGAGACAAACCTTTTTGTCGTTTTAAAAAGATTCTTGTTATAACATTATAAATTATTATAGTAACTATTAATCCAAAAACAGGTGCTAAGATCCAGCCTAAAACAATATTTAGCAATACTTCAAAATTTAAAGCTGTAGAAGGGTCGACTTCTCCTACTGTGAAAGAGTAAACAATTATAACACCAAAAATTCCTCCCACTGCACAATGCGTTGTACTTAAAGGAATTCCACGAAAACTACCTATAATTAACCAAATTATAGCACCTATTAAAACAGAAAATAGCATAAAAGTAGTGTATTTCATTCCAGGTCCTAAAAGGTCTGCTCCTACTGTTTTTCCAACTCTTTGACTGAAAAAGATCATCCCAACAGCTAAAGAAATACCCGCTAATACGAGAACCACTTTAAATCTTATTATGCCAGAACCGACTAACGCAGAGGAAGTTTCATCGTTCGAGCCTACTGCAAAAGCTGTAATTAAGCAAAGAACAATTAACACGTAAAAAAAAATAGATATTAACTGGTTAGGCATGATATCTTCAGAATAATATATTATTATTATTGAAAAATTAAATATTTTATTGCTAAAAATTGGATCTGCTCGGAAAAATTTTTTAAATCGATCTGCTCTTTTGAAAATATCCGTTTAGACTTAAATATTTTTTGCCCAAATGTTAATATGTCGATCTTTAACTTTTCGAGTTGTTTTTTGTTCAATTGTTCTAATTCAATAACTCTATTCTACAATAATTTATTAAATCGAATATATTATCCATATAAAATAAAGACTCTCTATACGCTATATTTTTTATATATATATAGTAAGAAAATAATTAAAAATTGTTAAAAAAATTAATTAAGTTAAGTTATAGGAATAATATTATTAGAAACACTAAATTACTTTTTTTTTCGTTTAAAATATATTGAAAAAGGAAAATAAATCGTGAAGAAAGAAAATATATTGGATGTAATAAAGATTCTGGCCTCAGAAAGAGCTCCGTCTGGTTTGGAGAAAGGCAGAGGCGAACTTTTTAAAAAAGAAATTGAAAAATTATTAGTAAATAAAGGGATTTCGATAAAAATTGACGAATTAGGTAATTATTCTATAAAATTAAAAGGAACGGCTGGAAAAGAAAGAGAATCTATTGCCATTTTAGCTCATTTGGACGAGATTGGAGGTACGATTAGAAGAATAAAAAAAGATGGAAAATTAGAATTCTCTAAAAGAGGCGGTTACGAAGGAAGATGGTTAATATCCAGAAAAATAAAAATTTTGAATAGCGAAGGCAAATGGATTAATGGAGTAATTTTTGGTAGATCAACGCATTCAACGCCAGACTCGCTAAGAGTGAAAGAGAAAATAGAACCTTTAGAACTGGAAATATATATTGGAGCTACAGACAAAAATGAAGTTATAAATGATTATAAAATTCATATTGGTGCTCCCTTTGTGTTTGATGGAGATTTTGATCTTTTAAATCCTGATATAAACAAAAATATAATTGCGGGATATTCAATGGATAATTTAGCTGCCTTAACTTGTTTGATTGCTTTGACGCAAAAAATTGTAAATAATTTAATGACGGATTTTGGGACTCTTAAAATCTCTCACGACGTTTACATTGTAGCAACAACAAGGGAAGAAATAGGTACCGAGGGCGCTTTATATTTTATTAGGAATAACCTTGTTAAAAAGGTAATAGCCATTGATATTGGATTAGTAGCAGATTTTTCAGGAGCTATTACTTCGGACATAGAATTGACAAAAGGTCCGGTGATTGTTTGGCAAGATTCAAGCGGAAAAGGAATTTACGATTATAATCTTTGTAAGACTTTAAAAGATATCGCTGAAAAAAATAGCATTGAATATCAAAATGGAGTATTTGAGTTTTACGGTAGCGACGCAGGAATTGCCCAAAAATGGTTCGGAATTCCCTCTGCGTTAATTGGAATTCCCGTTATGTTTTCTCATAATGTTCCTGAAATTTGTACTTTAAATGGAATTGATGCTGGAGCAGAATTAGTATTTCAATATTTAAAAAGTTTAAAATAATTTAAATTAATTTTAACGATTTATTAAGCTATTAATTATTACTTCGCATATGTCTCCGGCGTATTCTCCTGCTCTTCTGATGCTTTCGACTATATAACCAATTGGAATAGACGTATCAATGTCGTTATTATTTGGTTCAAAAATAATTGTTTCGCATAATTTTACTAGTTCCTTAACACCATCAATATTTTTGTTAGCAAGAGCTATATCCTTTTGAAGCCAAGCGTCTAAACTGCTTATAAGTACGGTTTTTATAGCCAATTCGCTTGCACTCGAAATTTCTTCAACGAGAATTGGATCGATTTTTTTATCTAATAGTTTAATTACATTTTTCGCAATTTTTACAGCGTGATCTCCTATACGTTCTAATAACCTACTAAACTGTTGATATTGAATTGCATCTTCTAAAGATACACCCATTTTCTGGCATAACAATATGTCTTTTAATGCAATATGAGATTGTCGACCTATTAACCAATGTAATCTGTCTACCTCGTCGTCTCGCTTTATAACCTCTTCTGCTAAAATTTTATCTTGTGTTGTCAACGCTTCAATAGAATCTTCGTGCATGCTTTCTACAAGGATATACATTCTCTTTATTGTATGTTCGAAAGGCATCTCTTTAGGATTAAGTAAATCTTTTACCACAATCTTTTGATTAGTTTCCTCTATAATTTCCATACCAATTGCAGTTTTTGTAAAAGAGACGATGCAATCTCTTATGAAAGGTTCGTATCTTCTACTTGAAGTTAAAATTATTTTAGTATAACCCATAATATAGGCTCCAACCAAAAGTCTAAATAGAAAATTATAATCTTTTATGTTATCCACGTCAAACTCTTTTACTTTTACAATTTCTTCTGATTTAGGATTTGGAGTAATCATTAAGTTTCCATCTGGTTGAGAAATTAATCCTAACGTATAACCCTTGTAGTTTTTGTCGATATTATGTCTCTTAACCCAATCAATCGGGAGGGAAATTATAAACGTACTACCACCCGTCTTTTGAACCTTTCTTGATTCAATATGTAATACCATTTTTCATTTCACTTAATATCAATAAATATATATTATATAATTAATCTATATACGCATATATATTTATCTTAATTAAGACTATGGAAATAAAAAAAATTCTTTTTATTTGTACGGGGAATTCTGTGCGTTCTCAAATGGCTGAAGCGTTCACAAATTTGCTTTACAAAGTTAAAGTGGAAGCATTTAGTGGTGGAACAAAGCCTTCAACTGTAAATCCTTATACAATTCAAGTTATGAAAGAAATAGGAATAGATATCTCTAATAAGCGCTCTAAATCGATTATTGAGTTTTACGGTAAAAAATTTGATCTAGTAATTACGCTATGCGATAACGCAAGAAAGGAATGTCCTTTTTTTCCCGGAGCAATAAATTTAATTCACAAAAGTTTCGAAGATCCGACAAGTATAACAGGTACAGAGGAAGAAAAATTAAATAAATTCAGAAAACTCAGAGATCAAGTTAAATCGTGGTTGATTGAATATTTCCAAAATATTTAGAAAACAATCGATAACAAATGTGTTTTATTATTATGTTTAAACAATTAATCTGATTTTAATTAAAACAACTTCTGATTTTTTCAAAATCTAATTTATTTAATCAAATGTCTCTTTTAGCTTCTAAATAGATTATAAAAAATAAATTTAAATAATGTGATTTAGAATACAATTAACGGAGAATATGTTTTAAGAAATGTTTTTTTCATAATTTTAATTTAACTATTCAAACTGTTGAGTTTAAATCATTATTAATGTTTATGAAAATTTCCGAGCTTCACAAAAGCAATAGATTTGCTTTAATTTTGCTGGTAACAGGAGCAATTCTAGCAGTAATAGCGGGAGTTGGGATTATTTTTAACCGCTCTCTTTTTACTTCATTTTCTTGGATTATTTTTGCGTTCGTTGGTAGCATTGCAATTTATATGATATATAACATTAAAAAAATATTAGACGAAACTAGGCATTCCAACGAAACTAATAATTCTAAATAATATTTGATGTGAAATTTAAATAAAATCGCGTTTTTTAAAGTTATATTAAGCTTTTTCCAATCACGCTTTTATGAGGCTTTTTGCCCAAAAAATCTAATAATGTTGGAACAACATCCGTAGTCTTGCAATAAGGAAGTTCAATATTAGGGATTTCGTTTGATCCACCAACGATCAAAGGTACTATCATGCTATTTTTTAGACCGAGATCGTGAGTGTAAATAAATTCGCTTTTCTTATTCTTTTTCCCTTGTTGATAATTATATACGACTTCTCCCGATGTACTAAGAATAATGTCTGAACTGCGAGGATTTTTAAAATGACGCACCACCAAATCAGGATATATTGGATAATTTAAATGGTTTGTCGCATTCGTCCATTCTTCGATTGTATGGAATTTATTGTTTAATAATTTAATAGCTGTATTATCTTTAGTATACTCAAAAATATCGTCCTCTTCGTTATCAACAATGTATTTTGTCTTTAAATTTATCCCACTTCCTTCGTATTCTATTCTCCCATTGCCAACCTTTCCTGTTTTAAGATTCTTACGCCTTAAATGAATAATTCCTTTAGTCGTAGTAGTATTATCGTCTCTATAATACATTAATTTGCTATCCTCAATTTTAAACAATGTTTCAAATAAATTTATTCTCTTTGGACCAAAATTTGAAAGTTCTTCTATTGTAGGACGATTCCATTGGTGCTTTTTCGTAGTGTTTTTAATACCTTTAAAATTAAAAAAACCTACTCCCGCAAATTCAGATAAATTAAAATTTCCCTTCACATATTTTCTGGGGTGATAATGGGTTAACCCATTATGTTCAAAAAAATTTCCTAAATCTCCAACCTTCTTGGCTTTATAATTGCCGTGATCCGAAGTAATAGCTATGGCAGTATCTTCTAAATATCCTAATTCTTTTAATTTTTTAATCAATATTCCTAATAATTTATCTATATTAATTAAATTCAATTTGTATATTTCGTGATCGTAACCAAATGTGTGCATGAGCAAATCGGAGGTCATAAACCACAAAAGCGTACATATGGGAGCTTCGTTGCTCCCAAAATACTTCTTAGGACTTTTAAATGTATCAATTGTCTTTTGCACTACTACAGAATTTGCTCTGAAAATCATTTTAATCTGGTTTCGATAATAATTCATAAGTAAATAGTAATACACGAGTTTTGTTTTATTTTCAGGAAAAATATAATCGGCGCCTCTGTTTATAAACTGCGCTATACTCGTTCGATTACCTTCGTCAACCATTTCAAAAATTGTTTTGCAATTTTCGCCTAAATCATCGTTAATTTTGTAGATCTGAAAAGCTCTAGAAGCGTAACTTCTTATATGAGGCGGGGCAGTATCGCGTCCCATCCAATCTCCTAAAGGAACACCGTGACATAATTCTCTTTTATAATTTCCAGTATAAGTCCCAGTTACGATCCCCATATGAGTTGGATATGTGATTGAAGGAAAATCGGTAATACAATTCGAGGAAAAAATACCCTTTTGTTTTAAAAATTTAATGTTAGGGAGTCTATTTTGATTTATTAAATCAAAAAGAGAGTCTGCTCTTACATCGTCAATTATGCAAAGAATAATCCTGTTTATTCTGTTGATTTTATAGCACCAGTAAAAACTTGATCTAAGTATCAAAAAATTTTCATAATTTATAAAGAATATCTTAAAGAAAGATTTAAAAATAGCAAATAGAAGGATTTAAAACTAATTAACAGTTATTCTTTCTTTTTTTTATTTTCTTTAATAATTTTCTCAATTTCTTCAAGTAATAGAACTTTTTCGGCAATAAACCAGTTAAGTTTGCTCTTTTCAGGGTGTTCGGTAAATATAATTTCAGCAAGCTGTTTTATTTCTTCTTGAGTTGGTCTTATAAGTTCTCCGTTTACATTTTCTCTAATTAACAGAACTAAATTATCCGTTTCTAACGGTTTTATGTCGTACCCGTTCTTTATGTTCTTATTTATTGTAACGCATAGTTCTGCTAAATACCACACGCTTACTTCGTACTGTTCTTCTGATTTATAGCGTCTATACGCCAAAATTTGAACGTCTTCTTTTGTGAATGGCATTTTACAACTTTTTTTGAACGATAGAATTTTGTTTGATTCTTGCTTAAAAAAAAGATTGTTTAATTTTTAACTGTTTGGGTGTGATAAAAAATATCCAATAAAAACCACAAAATTAATTATTCCATTAATTTTTATCAATTATATAATATTATTAATTTTAAAAAATTAATCTCACAACTAAATACAGCATCGAAAATCACGACTGAATCGCCTCTGTAGCTTAGTGGTGGAGCAGCTGATTTGTAATCAGCAGGTCGGGGGTTCAAGTCCCCCCAGGGGCTTTTAATAATACGCTCTAATTTATTTCCGTAATAAAAATTATTAGATTGATTATAATTATTAGATTTAATTTATAGTTGGTTCTTCATGTTTTTTTTTAAAAATATTCATTTAGTTATTTTACAAAACAAATACTATTAATTCAGAAATAAGCGGAATTATAATAATTATTATAATAATTATCTAGTAGAGAAGATTTTACAATAAATTCTAAGATGGTGTTAATTGGCAAAAAAGAAAAAGGAAGACGACAAAACGCAAACCTCTTTATCTTCTTTTGTCGCTAAACCGACTAAAAAGAAAGAAAAATTGGTAGAAAAACCAATTGAGAAAAAATCTCCTGAAAAAAAATCGATTACTGAAACAGCGCATAAAGATTATAAAAAACCAGAAATAAAAAAAGATCTTGAATCAAAAACAGAACCTAAAATTGAAAAAGAATTAGACTTAGTTCATGAGTCAAAAGAAGAATTAGAAGAAGAATATTTTGAACCAGAATTAAACGTAGGAACGGAAGAAGAACAACACGAAGAATTTTCCAACGAAGACGCGCATGAAGAAATTAGCGATTATTATTCTAGCGAATTGTTAGAAGACGAAATACTAAAATTTAAAAAAATTATAGAAACAAAACCTAAGGAAATTTTACCTATTCCTCAAGAAATGTTTTTTAAAGGCAACAACCAACCGTTCGGTTTGAAAGTAGGTAAAATTAAGTTAGAAAATGTTCTCAGAGAATCTTTCACGTCAAAATATATACGATATTTAAAAGCAAAAGGCGAGATCGTCCAAAATTTAGAACGAGGTCTTCTTCTAGACGTAGATTACGATGGAGAGGAAAATAAAGCATATTGTAAATTCTACGATCTTGATTCGGACGATGTTAAAGTTTGGATAGACACGACTAATCACGAGCCGTATTGTATAAGCAAAGAGTCAAAAGAAACCTTAGAGAACAATGTAAAACTCACAAATTACGAAGGATTTAAAAAATTTGAAACAATAAAATTGATGGACCTTATTCAGGATAAAGAAGTTACGATGACTAAGATATATGGTCTTACGCCTACAAATGTTGGAGGATCGGGAGAAAATATTAAAAACATCTTAGGAGGAGAAGCGTGGGAAGCAGATATTAGATATCACCACAATTATATTTACGATAGAGGATTAATTCCAGGTTTAATGTACCGAATAAAAAACGGGAAAATTGAAAACTTAAAAGTTCAAGAAGAAAAAGAAGAATACGATAAAACTGCCGAACAGCTTCGAGATCTTTTCAAAAACGAGGCTCCCGAAATAAAAGAATTTGCCGAAAGAAATATTGACATTTTTCTGACGCCTATTCCCGATATTAAAAGATTGGCAATTGATATTGAAGTAAATATAGGAGAAAACGATGTTTTTGTTCCAAACGCTCGTCAAGCTAAACAAGAAATTATTAGCGTTTCTTTTGTAGGTACCGATGACTTAAAACTAGTTTATTTATTAGAGCGCGAGGGCTTATCTTACGCGCCCCTTCACAAAAGCTTTCCTCAGGATGCAAAATGTGTATTCTTTAAAAGTGAAAAACAATTGATTGAGGAAACATTTCGATTAATTTGGAATTATCCAATTGTAATCACTTATAACGGAGATAATTTTGACCTAAATTACTTGTTCCATAGAGCTGATCGCTTAAAAATTGATAAAGATTTAAATCCGATTCATCTAAAGCGTGGATTTGGAATGTTAAGCGCCGAATGCAATCTTAGAAAGGGAATTCACGTAGATCTTTTCAATTTCTTTTTTAATAGGAGTATCTCTGGTTATGCTTTTGGAGGTGCTTACGCAAAAAGTTCTTTAAACGACGTAAGTGCCGCTTTATTAAAAGATGAAAAATTTAAACACGAGGAAGAAATTCACGAGATGGATTATAGCGTTTTATCTTGGTATAACTTAAAAGATTCCATTTTAACGCTAGAATTAACTCGATTTAATAATAACTTGGTTTGGAACTTAGTAATCTTACTCTGTCGAATATCAAAAATGCCCATTCACGACATGGTTAGACACCAAATCTCGGCTTGGATCCGAAATCTCTTCTTTTACGAGCATCGACAAAAAAAAGCTTTAATTCCAAGACGCTCTGAGATTGAAAAAGGAAAAAAAAAGGGGTATTCCAAAGCAATTATTGAGGGAAAACAATTTCAGGGTGCCTATGTAGTATCCCCAACTCCCGGAATTCATTTTAACGTTGTAGTTATGGATTTTGCAAGCCTATATCCCTCTATTATCAAAGAATATAACCTTTCCTACGAAACTGTAGAATGTCCTCATAAAGATTGCGAAGATAACTTCGTGAAAGGAATACCTTATCATGTATGTAAGCATAAAATGGGAATTTTTTCGTATGTTGTCGGATTTTTTAGAGACATTCGAGTGAAGTTTTTTAAACCAAAATCCGGCGATAAAAGTCTCCCCCCTGAAAGACGCAATTTTTACAATACGATACAGCAAGCCCTTAAAGTATTTGTTAACGCTTCTTATGGCGTGTTTGGTAGCTCAAATTTTCCTCTCTTTTGTTTGCCGGTAGCAGAAAGTACTACGGGAATTGGGCAATATTCAATTAAGGCGACTATATCTAAAGCAGAAGAATTGGGCATAAAAGTTCTCTACGGAGATACGGATTCTATTTTTCTCTTAAATCCTCTTAAAGAGCAACTAAAAGTAATGTCAGATTGGACCAAAAAAGAACTAGATTTAGATTTAGAACAAGATAAAACATATCAATTTTTAGCACTTTCCCAAAGAAAAAAAAATTACATTGGAATCTTCAAAGATACAAAATATATTGATATTAAAGGTCTCGTGGCAAAAAAGAAAAATACGCCTAATTTTATCAAGAAAGTTTTCGCTCAATTAACAAACATATTAAAAGAAATTACAACAGAAGAAGAATTTAACGCTGCTAGAAATAAAATAATTGAAATTATAAAAGATAATCAAAAGAAAATAGGAAAATTAGACGCATTTTCGCTAGAGGACTACGCAATTAACATCGTTCTAAAAAAGGATATTAATGGATACGATAAAGTAGTTCCTCAACATGTAAGAGCTGCTAAAGAATTAAAAGAAGCCACGAAAAGAGAGGTTCAAAAGGGCGAAGTTATGACACTAATTAAAACCAAAGGAAATGTCGGTGCTAAAGCAATACAACTGACAAAATTACAGGACATCGACACTAAAAAATATCAAGAACTTCTCAAATCCGCTCTGGAGCAATTACTTGACGCGCTTGGAATTTCCTACGACGAAATAAAAGGCATAAAAAAAATGGACGCTTTTTTCTAAATTAAATAAATATATACAACAAAAACATAACAATTCCGCAACATAAAGGATTCAATATGTCGTCGTCAATTCTAATGTTTAAAAAGTCGATTGTAAAGAAGGTCGTTGCTGCACCTAAAGCAATCAATATTAATTTCATCAATACTAAATCATTTTCAAATATCCATAATGATAATATACTTATCCCAAAAGAGCCTAAAAATCCTGCGACATAACCTATTATTGTTTTTTCACCGTTCTTAGGAAAATGCCTCGTTCCAAATTTAATACCAACAAGAGAAGCAGCACTATCTCCTAAAGTTGCAATTAAAGCTGCGGCTGCGAATATTCCAAAAGGAAAAAAGAAAATTGGAACAAACGCTAAAACCATCGCGGCAGGTTTGGTGAATTCGTACAATTCTTTTTCCTTTAGCGATTTTCCTAATAAATTCAAAACTTTATCAGGTAACAAATGAAATATATTGTTTTCAAAAACATACGATAATCTCACATAATCTAAAGCAGCAAATAATAAAATACCAGAAAAGCCAGCAGTAATAATCAAAAATTTTCCAAAATTTACGCCGCTAATTCCCCAGATCTTATCCGCGTGCCAAATTCCTTCCCAAATACATATCGAAAATATCCATAATGCAATTATTACAGCTGCGGGTACTAAATGTAACGATTTTCGATATATATCTACTTTAAACTTTGTGTTTTGATTTTTGTTCTCGTTAAGACGATGTTTAATAAGAAAATTTTCGAAGTTTCTTCTTTCTTTTAATTCTGGATCTTTTTTTACGATTAAGTGTTGATAATATAGTATTAAAAAAATCAATCCCGGCGTGAAAATACAAATAAAAAACATGGATAACGCTTGAAAAAACCTAATCGCTGTATTATCTGTTGTATAGATGATAGGATAGAGTGAACCTGCTATTATCCATAAAATAAAGATAAAAACACTACTATAAAGATTATGATATTGATAAAATCTCTTTTTTAATTTAATTGCGTAAAATAAATGTATAAATCCATTAATATAATAAAAAATTACAACAATAAAAATAAAAGGATTTAAAGCCATTATAATAAATAAAAAAGTAATTTAAAAAAAATTATAAACCAAACAAAAGGAGTTTCTCAACAATACCGTGGACTTTATCCTTGTTTTCTCCAAGAGCTTCGTCTACCTTTACTTTTAAATCTAGAATTGTTTTAAGCCCATTTACGATTGTATTTTCTACAAAACTATTAAAAGACGATTCTCTTTTCTGCGAAAAAGTGTCAACTCTTTTTAACATGGATTCTTGGTATTCTTGAGCTGTAGTAGGTTTTAATTCCGCTAACTTTCTAATTTTCATACCTGTTTTAGGATCTATTTCTTCCATTTTCATATCACCTATTTATTTATCTTTATCTTCTAATTCTCCTCCGTTATGAGCAATATCTGTTTCGATTTCTTCTTGAAGAAGTCCTTTAGTCGTGTCGAATTCGTTTTTTACTTTCTCAGTCAACTTTTTCTGGACAATTTTCTCTATGTTTTGTCTGTGAATCGTATTCATCGTACAGAAGGAAATGTCTTTTACAGTTTTATCTGGCATAGCGATTCCAAAATGGACAATGCAACGCTTAACTCTTTCAATGTTAAAATTATACGCGTCCTGGAAATGCATTGAACTAATAAGTAAAGTACCGTGAGTAAAAGCGCTTATGCTCTCCCATTTTCCGTCTAATAATACTCGACTAAACATTTCCATAAGCTTTCCAGGCTTTTTAGTGTACTGCAACATAGCTAAAAGAAACCTTGCTCGAAGTTGTTGCTTGTCGAACCAATTTAATCCTTTGTCTAAGGTTTCGCCAAAATCGCCCATAATTTTTTTAAAAAAGTTAAGTGGTTGCTTCTCTTTGTTCTTGATTTTTTTCCAAAATTTGTTAGCAAAATCAATTACTTTCAAAGGATCGAAATATTCCGTGATAGGAACCATTTCGTTTGTTTTTGGGTCGATAACGAGATACGTGGCAAATCCACAATCGGGGTGACACGTGAATTCAACGGGCTCTACATCAGCCAAAAAAGAGATGATTCGTCCCCATTCGACTATTGTAGTTAAAGGATACCACGCGTTTTCAATACTTATTTTACCACCTGTTTGTTTGTCGATTTCTTTGATAACATCTGCGTTAGTGATTCTTAATTCTTGGGCGTCTTCGGCAGTTATCCTGCCACATAGAGAGACGGGCTGAAAGGTTATTCCTCTCACAACATCAATATTGTCGATAGCAAATTGGATGATGTTCCCAATTTCTATATCTGTTATTCCTTTCACAATGGTCGCTACTAATACTACGCTAGTTAATCCCGCTTTTCTACAGTTTTCAATTACGCGCATTTTATATGGGAATAAATTTTTTATCCCTCGCGTTTTTTCCAAAGTAATATTATTTATACCATCGAATTGTAAGTATACAGTATCCAAACCCGAATCCAGCACTTTTTTCGTCCATTCTAAACCGCCCTTTTTTCTCTGAAAACCGTATCCATTCGTAGCAACGATGACTTCTTTAAAACCGTGCTTTTTGGCTAAAGCACATATTTCTGGAAAATCCGGTCTTACTGTTGGTTCGCCGCCCGTAAACATAATCGCAGGAGCTGGAATTGGTTTATTTCTAAAGTGAGCCATCACAAGTTCAATATCTTCTAAGGACGGCTCGATAAGATATCCCGCTTTTTGAACATTTGCATAACAAAAATTGCAGTTAAAGTTGCATCGATTGGTGAGATCAATTAATAATAACGAGCACGTAGATAAATGCTCTGGGCAAATGCCACAGTTGTATGGGCACCCTCTAGGATCCTTAGCTTCACAATCTGGAGGATTAGCTTCTCCATCTTTTTCAAAACTCCACTCATTGGTCTTATAATGCGTCCATTTGTAATATCTTGCAGAAGAACTTAATTTATCCTTGAAGTCTCCGTGTTCAGAACACGTTTTTTTAAGCCAAATTTCGTCTTTTTCTTCCACGACTTCAGCGTCAATCGTTTGTAAACATTCTGGACAAATGCTTCTTGTTTTTTGGTAATAGGGTGTCTTTAAATAATCAGAATTATCTATATGATACATTGACAATTACACCTAAATGATACAATATAATTATTTAACAATTTAAAACCGTTATACCTTTAAAACTTTTTTTTACTTTTAAAACTATTAAAAATATGCTTTTTATTACAAAAATTTTAACATTTTTATGATGGTTTGAATTAAGGGCTTGTTCGAAAATAATTTCCCTAGTATAAATTAATAAGAATCGAATCAATAAAAATGTCTTCATGTTGTATCCGCACGCTCATCTCATTTGATTTAAATCGGTTCGCGGCTTTATTGTATAAT
>Ga0315284_10003178_pt1 | contig 23315 bp, 26 predicted proteins | sample YL17G09_16_MG_FD_203696 | JGI IMG/M metagenome (GOLD analysis project Ga0315284, IMG submission 203696) | Sediment microbial communities from Yellowstone Lake, YNP, Wyoming, USA - YL17G09_16 | ecosystem: Environmental > Aquatic > Freshwater > Lake > Sediment | place: USA: Wyoming | collected...
CATCTCGTCAGTGTTTTACATTGGCATCTGCCAATCGAATGCTACCACTTATCCGAGTCATCGTCGGCGACATCGTGGAATTGTTTCAGGATCTTAAAGGCCGTGAAGAACGATTGGGTGCTCTTCGGGAAGGCCACGACAAATCGTCTAGCCCTGTCGGTCTCGATGGGGATGAGATTCGGGCGGATTTGGAAAAAGATGTCGAGAAACTGCAAGGCTTCGTGGAGGAATTGCAGGAATTAGGAGTCGATTTTAAGGACCCCGTGTTGGGGCTGATCGACTTTCCGGCGATCATGGACAATCAAGAGGTCTGTCTGTGCTGGAGGCTTGGTGAACCGGCCATCGTCCACTGGCATGCACGAGACGCGGGTTATTCCGAGCGCCAAACGATTGATCCGTCAGCGTGGAATTGAAGACGATTATTGGGATGGAAGTTAGGACGAGAGCATTATGACCGAAATCGTCGGCCACTTTTTAGTGTTTACCCTCGTTGCAATTGGATTTCTGCTGACTCCGTTGTTGCTCGGAAAGTTGCTTCGTCCGCGAATCCATTCGCCGGAAAAAGATGCTACTTACGAGTGTGGTGAGCCGACGATTGGCAGCAGTTATATTCAATTCGATCTGCGATTCTATGTCGTGGCGTTGCTGTTCATCATTTTTGATGTCGAGGTTGTCTTTTTTTTCCCGTGGGCAACGGTGTTTGGAAATTCGGTTCATTTGACAGATACGTCTTTGCTGGCCACTGACAGGGTCCGGCTCAGTGAACAGATTCTCAGCCTCGCCTCGGGCAGCCTGACGCCGGAATCAGCGATCTCGGCCAAGACGGCTTTGACTTTGGGTTGGCTGGGTGTCGTTGATGTGCTCGTATTTTTCTCGGTGTTGTTGGTCGGCTTCGCCTATGTGTGGAAACGTGGTGATCTGGACTGGGTGCGTGCATCCTCGCAACGATCCAAGTTCGCCTCGGGGTCGGTTGGTGGGTCAGAAAAGCCGTTGCGTCAATCGAATCCGCAGGCTGCGGGATAGAAACCGGCTCAATGCCGACTTCACAGTGTTTAGGGCGGGTTGGAAGGTCGTATCTGTTCTCGGAACTCAACATGCGGATTGAAGACATCCATCAACGACTTTTGGAAAAATTTGGTTCCGATGCAATTTTGGAACTGAAACTCGATGTGAAGGATCCGTGGATCGAAGTCGCATCCGAACGAATCGCGGATGTGTCCCAGTACTTGCACGATGCTGCCGAAATCGCCCTCGACTCACTGAATGATCTTTCAGCTTCCGATTGGCTGGAAACGGATCCCAAGAAAAAGCTGCCCTGCGATCCGCACGTCCAAGTTGTGTATCACCTCTATAGCTATACACATCGTCACTGGTGTAAGCTCAAAGTCAAGTTGCCGCGTTGGCGAGGCGGCATTGCTGGTGATCTGCCCGAGGTTCCCAGCGTGTCGCAAGTCTGGGGCATCGCTGACTGGCACGAGCGTGAAGCGTATGATCTCGTCGGAATACAGTTCTTGAACCATCCTAATCTGCGACGGATTCTTTGCCCCGAGGATTGGGAGGGCCATCCCCTTCGAAAGGACTACCAGTTCCCGTTGGAATATCATGGTGTTCGAGGGATGTAGATCCAGTACCATGCCGGAAGTCGGCGTCCCGATAATCCCCCATTTCAAAAGATTTCCTGCCAATCCGTAAAGACAGGATTTCGATGTCAAAGAGACAGACGATGAGCTTGACACTGGAAGACCCACGAATCGTCGAGTTCGATGTACGAACTGACGAAATGCTCGTGAACATGGGGCCGCAGCATCCGAGTACGCACGGGGTTCTTCGCCTATTGCTGAAAACTGACGGTGAGATCATCCATGAGGTCACACCTCATATCGGCTACCTGCACCGATGTGCCGAGAAGATCGGCGAAAACCTGTCGCCGCCACAGTGGATTCCCTACACCGACCGAATGGATTATCTGGCCGCGATGAACATGAATCTTGGATTCGCTCTCACCATTGAGAAGCTAATCGGCATGGACGTTCCCGAGAAGGCGATGACACTGAGGGTGATCATCGCGGAGCTGGGGCGAATTGCCAGTCACCTCGTCGGCATGGGTGCCTATGGTCTGGACCTTGGTTCATTCAGCCCCTTTCTTTATGCCTTCCGCGAACGCGAAATCATTCTGGATCTGTTTGAAGAAGCGTGCGGAGCGAGACTAACCTACAGCTATCTGACCATCGGCGGTGCGACTCACGATTTGCCAGGTGAGATCACGATTCCCCCTGGTCTGGCCCAACTCACCGGCCGCAATCCCAATCTGCGTTTGCAGTGGGTTGATGCTCTGCGCATGTTTCTCGACTGGATGGCCCCCCGGATTCAGGAATACCATACGCTGTTGACGCGCAACGCTATTTTTATCAGGCGGACTGTGGATCTCGGGATCCTGACGCGTGAGATGGCGATCAGCTATGGATGCACAGGGCCGGTTCTCCGCGGGAGCGGCGTCGATCACGATCTCCGTCGGGATGGCGAGCCGATCTACACGCGAATGTATCAGGGCTACAAATACAAGATTCCCGTCGCTCCGTTCGCCGATCCTGAGTTCGGCAGCATTCCGCGAGAGGTGGTGTTGGGTGACAACTGGTGTCGCTTCTTCGTCCGTATGATGGAGGTTGCCCAATCGATTGAGATCGTTCGGCAGGCCCTCGATCGTTATCCGACATCGAAGGGGGAGTATCGTTTGCCATTCAAACTGAACCAAAAGCTTCCGACAGACGAAGTCTATCTCGAAACCGAAGCCCCGCGCGGGCAGATGGGTTTCTACGTTGTGGGTGATGGAGATGCCGAACCGTTCCGTGCACGCGCGAAAAGTTCGTGCTTCTGCAACCTTTCTGTGACCGGCCCACTCTGCCAAGGGATCTTGATTGCCGACATCCCGGCCATCGTCGGTTCGCTCGACATCGTCATGGGCGAGATTGACAGGTAGTCGCAGTCATTTCTGTGCTCGCTCGGTATCGCAGGAAAATTGTTTTTTTGGGTTGCTGGTTTCCTGAGCATCCCTCGAGATACGCGTCTTTGCCAACGGAACATGGTGAAATCAAGCGGCCATGCTTTGAACCACTGACGGATGGCTGATTTTCGTCGTCATCATCTTGGTATTCTCATGAGTTGGATTGCTCCCAACAGAGACCATGCTGAAAGATACGCTTGCTCCGCCTTGCTGTTTGAAGTGACACCGTATTCTAAGGCGGGATCCGCCGTGAAATAAGCTCTCTGATGGCCAGTAGATTTTTTCTCTTTCTCTTTCTCTTTCTCTTTCTCTTTCTCTTTCTCTTTCTCTCTTGCGCATGGAAGCAGGATTGATCGTGGTTAGCATGTTCCGACACTGAATCTGTCAGAAAGAATGCGGCGGATGAGCACGAAGTCAATCCGAGAACTGGACCAGATCCGCTCGGTTTACCGCGCCGCCACAGGAGTTGTCGGGAACTTTGAATTCCCCTGTTTTCATTTGGAGTAGAAAATGGCCAGCCAGAGTATCGCCAGTACAACTCTCGTTCTTTTCGCATTCGGGATGATTGTCATGGCCGAAGAGACGCAGCGACCCTTATTCGACTTCACCGGAAAGGACTCCGCCAAGGAGTGGCAGACTGTTAATGACGGCGTGATGGGGGGGCTCTCGGAAGGCAAGTTCAAGATCACAGATCAGAAGACGCTGGAATTCTCTGGCAATTTGTCGCTGAAGAACAACGGTGGTTTCGCGTCCGTTCGGACGAAATCCAAGAAACTCACTCTCGACTCTGGCGATACGATTGTCGCTCGAGTCCGGGGGGATGGTCGAGAGTATTCGCTGAATTTGTATCTGAATAAGCCCCGGATCGCTTTCTCATACCGAGCTTTAGTGCAAACCAAGAAAAACGAATGGATTGAGATCAAGGTTCCGCTCACGAGGTTCGAGGCGACCTCGTTTGGCCGAGTCCTCAAGGATGCTCGACCGGTGACCCCCCAAGATGTCAACGCTGTCGGTTGGATGCTCAGCGACAAGCAGGCCGGACCGTTTGAGATGGAGATCGAATGGATCAAAGTGGAGCGAACTGTCGGAGCACTGTAAGCAGTGTTTAGCGGTGACTCAATGGACAATCACAGGCATCGGTCTGACGAACGATTGCTAGGGTGGTTTTCCGGACAGGAATCGTACCAGCGAGGGGTGGGATCGGAAGTCAATCGCGATCCGTTATTTTCCACCGGCGACATAAAAGATCGCTTTGCAAGACCTTGCGTATCATGATCCCAAGTTTCGAAATACGGGAGTGTATCGCAGCGATTTTTCCTGTTAGTCGTGTTTGAATCGCTGTTCACCAATCCGATCATGGACCCAGTGAGGATGGCACGCAAAAAAACAGGAGTCAGTTTCAATGCCCTTGGAAGAGGATTTTCTTGGAGTGTAACCGGAAGAAAATAGCCGAGGCAGAGACGATGCCCGTACGGATCAGGATCAGGATCGAGGATCAGAGTCGGATTATAATTTTTCGGCGGCATGGGTACTCGGTACGAGTCCTCGAGCGCCCAGCAAGCTCCTCCCACAGATCGACGCATTTCCTACCATGAGCGAGGCCAACGGGCAGCCCTGCTTGGGCGTTTACGAGTTCTGCAGTGATGGTCTTCGGTGTTGCTTGGCGACTCCCGGCCAGGCGATGATGTTTGAAAGCAAGCCGCTGTGGAAGTTTGTTTCATTTTCGATCGGTAATTTTTGGTCTAGCCTGCTGATCGACTTGAGGCATTCAGTAGGGCTGAACAGGACACGGCCCGTTAATCAGGTCCGCTTCCCGCCTGAAAAATCTTCGATAAGCTGCCGTTGATGAAATTTTTGCGTGGCTTGTGCCGGGACTCCACTCATCGGTGAGATCGATAGGGAGACTCTTACGTCGTCATGTCTTGGAGAAACATCCCTGGCGAGTTTTCTGAAACTCTTGCCGACAGACCGTGTCTTGAATAGGCATCGCGGACTCAACATCGTGAAATCAATCGGCCATCCTTCGGTGATTCGAAGGATGGCCGATTTTCTTGGTGATCATCCCGGCTCGCTTAGGGGCAAACAGCATGGTTCGTTGATCCTTAATCAACAACGAACCGTGGTGGGGGGATGCAATGACGCCTTTGCCTCGCCAGACGTGATCCGCCATCGGATTGGCATCAAGGAAAGGGGCGGCATACGGCCCTATGCGGGTTTGACGTTCTCGGCACAGGGGCCTTTCTGCCCCATACCTTCGGTGTAGGTCACCTTCTGGCCTTCACGCAGGTCATTGAAACCCACCCCCTGAACGGCCGAAGAGTGAAAGAACAGGTCTTTGTCACTCGCTGTCTTGATGAACCCGAATCCCTTTTCCATCACTTTTTTGATCGTGCCTTCTGCCATGTTCGCATTTCCCTGAATGACTGCATTGGATGGGAAGTTGACCAACACACGCTGCCGGATTGCTCCCATCGATTAATTGGTTTTATTGTATCACATTCATTCACAAAGGTGATGAATCGGTAAGAAAACATCACCTGACTGAGCCGGTTGAACAACCGGCAAGAGAAATTGTGATCACTATTACCACCACAAAAAGCGATGGTAAGGTGGAATCCATTTCGGAAAGGACACGCGATGTAATTGCCGATATCGGATTCGAATCGATGCGGCTCTGTGCTAGTTGGCCAGTACAGACATACGGGGCGTTGATAAAAATCCACTTGAGATGTTTGCTTTATTGGAGAGCTTTCGGTCGCCCCGCCGGCCGACTGGAGATACCAAGCCGGCCAATCCGTACGGCCCAATGTGGCCCACTTCTTCAGAGAACCGCATCGCCGATTTGGTGGCCCGGTGTGCCGAATCCATTCACGCGTCCTCGAACCCACCGACGACAGCCTTGGTTTGATCATTCCGAAGAACGATGCGATTCAAGAGGCACTTGGCAGACAGTTCCGACTTTTTTGCAACATCGACGATGAGTCGGATCGTGGTCATGGTTCGACTTCGACGGCAAGGAATCTGCTACGGCCATCGACAGCAGGGGCGGTTGTCGGTTGCCACGGAACGGATTGCCGGATGGGCATCTGGTCAATTTCTGGACTCATGCTGTGCCCGGTCTCGACATCGGAGTGATCGCCGCTTAGGACGTACGAGAATGGCGGAGCGAAGCTTGTCGGAACGCCCAGAAACGTCTCTGGCTGCTGAGCACCGTCGAGGGAGACCTCTTTATTGATGATTGATGATAATCGAAGGGAACGCTTTGCACTCGATGTCGTCGAGATAATTCCACAGGGTTCGCCATCAGATCCATTCGGTCATCGCCGTTTAGCAGGGTTTCGGCAAGATGCCGCTTCATTCCGACTTCGTCTACAAACTCGATAATCGTCTGGCGGTGACTGATGTCCCGACCCTCTGTAAAGTAGGCCCGGAACAGTGCCTCCATGACGGCATCCTGACAACCATGTTGATCGGCCAGCAAGAGTAGTCGATGAGCATCCCCAGTGTTCGGAGTCTGTTCGGTCCCGTCGAAGGCGAAATCAATTCCTTCTGTTTTTCAGGCCACAATCACTCTGGCATCCCGTTTCAGTGACAGTTCCCAACGGCCGAAGTTCGGGATGCGATATTCTTGGCGACAGAGTCCTTCTTTCGGCGTCATCGGGTTGAGTTGGAATAAACGTCATGTGGGCCTTCAACAGCCACGATCGCTTTTTCAAGTCGCCGTTTGCCGATTTAGCACCACGGGCAGATTACGTCGGAAAGCAGATCAACGGCAAGATTGATGGATACTTCGCTTGGACTCGACGTCCCACGCGATTCAACGATAAAAATCGATCCAGTTCAATGTGACCGACTTCGGATGACCCTCGAAGAATGTTTTGGGCAACAGCATCTCCAAGTAGCCCCCTTTCCGAGGAATCGCCGTAGCGGGTTTGCCGTCTCCGCCGATCCTGCGAATCTCCATCCAGTACGGACTTTTGGAGTCCAGTGGCAAGTCTTCGTGGCCATCCTTCCACAGTCGGACGTTTTGTCCATCAGGGTGACGGAATTCCGCCGCAGAGAGCGTGATTTTCCCATTGGTGATCTGGAATCTCTCCAGACCGTTCAAATGCAGTCTGAGTATCATGCTTTCCGGCCACTTCGGATCGGATTGTTCGATAACTGCTTGGCCGATTCCCCGCGGACTGTGGACGGAAAAGACGGTCTTATCATTTTCGACGGTGACTACGACATGATCGTGATCATGTTTGGTCGTGATCTTGAACGGGAATTCGTTGGCCGTATTGATGCTGCCGGTGTTGAATACGGTGGCTAGGACAACAACAAAGATAAGAAATTCCCGCATGGCGGCTATTCCTTGAGGATCTTTCGGAACGTGAGATTGATTCGTTCACCGACATTCTGCGTGGTCTTCGGAACGTGATGTTGCCAGAACTGTTGCATGGTTCCGGCCATGATGATCAGTGCTCCATGGCCCATGAGAAAGGTCCTTGTTTGTTTAGAGACATTATGTCGGATTCGAAACGTCCGTGTTGCTCCCAATGAGAGCGAACCGATACTGTTCCCCATCTCCGGTTCATCGTCGGCATGCCAGCCCATGCTGTCCGATCCTGATCGATAACGATTCAGCAAACAATAATTGTACGGCCCTTGAACCGCTTCGATCTTCTCCTTGATCTCCAGCAAGAGGGGAGTCCAAGGTCGAGCGACGTTGATTGTGCCGGAATACCGATAGGTGATCCCCTGATCGCCATAAGCGGCCGTCAATCGGGGTTGCATGGACCCGAAGATGCCCGGCTTCTGCTCCCAGTAGCAGTGATCTCGCAACTCGACGAAATAACGGTCAGCAATATTCGGCGGCAGGAAGGTGTCATCGTCAAGAATCCACCCGCCATCAGCCAAGTCAATAAAGTTCATTGTTAGACCTGAGCCATGTTTTGTGCTGCCTCCACAACTACCAAGGGTGCCGATCGAATGTTATCACTCAGCGCTATTTTTTTCAAGTTTTTTTGCCTTAATCCGGCGGCTTCGCGGGCTCACCAACGCCCTTCCTATGGCCGATCTGTCAGCCCTGAATTTCGGCACCAAAAACAAAGAGTGGTTCTTTGTCATCGTTCGAGCCAGACGCTGGCGGAAACGCCCGAAAAGATTTCGAGGAGGACCGCCCGCCGGAATGACAATGCGATATCGTCGATGGTGAGGCCATCACGCTGGTGAGAGCAATCGGTATTACGGCTCATCAGATCCTCGCCGCGACACGGACTCGCCCGAAAGAGAAATTCATTCAGCACGCTCATTAAAGCCGTGAAATCGATCGAGCGTCGATTCATGCGGCCGCGCGCTCGCGATCATCGGCCAGCGACTGTTCCAGTCGTTGCAGTACGACCTCGGCCACTCGACCCGTGGCCCCCGTGGTATAGATTTGCTGTCGCAATTGTTCGAGTTCTTCGCGAGCGGCCTCAAGCTTGCGAGAGTCACTCAACCAGCGATCGATATCTTCGACGATGGCTGCGGTGGCCGGGGCGGGACTGCCAACACTGACATACTCGGGCATCAGTGTTCTCCCGGCGATCAAATTTGGCAGCGACATATGCTTGACCGTGATCAGCAGTCTGGCAAACAAGTACATCGGCCAAGACATTCGATAAAGCACGACGGCCGGAGTACGTCGGGCCAACATTTCCAAGCTGACCGATCCGGAGACCATAATGGCACAGTCCGCTAGGTCGATGATCTCTGACGTCTTGCCGACAAAAAATGACAGCGGCAACTCTTGTTGCAGTTGTTGGTATTGTTCAACGCAAAACCGCCGTTGACTTTCTGTGTAATTGGCGACGAGAAAGTTCACGTGTGGATGACGCTGGTGCAGTTGCCGCGCTGCTTCTAAAATCACCGGCCAACTGCGTATCACTTCCTGTCGACGTGAACCTGGCAGCAACGCAACGGTCGGAGCTGTGTCCGATGTCCACTCGCGCTGAAACGATTTGTCGAGTTGATGTTCGGCCACTTCATCGAAAAACGGATGGCCGACGTAGAGCACGGGTACGCCGCGTTTGGCGTACCACTCTGTCTCAAACGTTAGCCCGGATAGCACGAGGTCGATGTACTTGCGGACGCGCCGAATTCGCCATGGTGCCCAGGCCCATAATTGCGGGGGCATGTAGTAGATCACCGGGATTCCTGCCGCTTTGGCCTTGCTGGCAATCCACCAGTTGAAGCCTGGAAAATCGACGAGAATCACTAGGTCGGGCCGATGTCGCTTGAAGTATTCTTCGGCTTGCTGGACCAGTTTAAAAAACTTCCAGATCAGCGGCAGCGTCTGAAACGGACCCATGACGGCCATCGTTGTCAGTGGAAACAACACGGCGCAGCCGGCGCGATCCATCGCCGGACCACCAAAGCCGGAGGCACGCAGTTCGGGTCGGCGGCGTTTTAGCTCGGCGATCAGATGGGCCGCATGTTGGTCGCCACTCGCTTCACCGGCAGAGAAAAAGACGTGCATGCTATAATGTGTCCGAAACGAGCAGTCGAGTGTATTCTCAGAGTACACGAACGAGGATTCATTCCAACGTCTGGCGAGAATTCTCAGAAAACGCGGCCGCAGTCAAGATCGATCCCCGGATGAAGATCATCGAACGGAAGAGCGTCACCTCGGCGCCGAAGAGACGGGGGCTTCTCCGCGAACGTCTTCGAAAGACACTTTTCGAATGCGGCCCGCGACCGGCGATCAGCAACGAACTCGGGACGGTATTTGTAATGCCGAACTTGATTCGGTCGATGATCAACAACTCAGTCTGGCCAATGAACGGCGTGGCTGTGCTGTGCGGGGGGGGCGAGTGTGGTCGTTCGGTTCGGGTTTTCGCTCCGCCACACAGCAAACGAAGCAGGGGAGGCCGCACTCCGACTGCCATGGGTAGAACCAATCCTCATTGAAATATTCAGTAATCTGGCTCGGAGCACCGATCGCGATGTACTCCTGTGTAGGATAGTCGCTTCGATGTGACGACTTTGTTTCCGACGAAGCCGTTTGCCATGCGGCATCGAAGTCGACCTTGGCTCGGCAGTTCTAACGGTTGCCCGAATCGGACGTTTGGGGCCGCATGGTCGATCTTGACCGGATCGCCCGCAGAGAGTCTTCCCTTGGTTTCCGTCTTCGAGCGCAATGCACCGACGGGGTGATCCTCGCCTCGCAGCTGTCTTGGATTGACGAACAGCTCCACGAACGTGTCCGGCAGTTTCGGGAAGCGCATGGCCTCGAAGTGTTTGCGGATTTCACGTGCAATGTGACCCCGTCCGCCACCTTACTGGCGGACTCCTGCGTAACGGAGACGGCAATCACGGCTCGATTACCTTTTGACGCGGCCTCGACCTCCATGGCCACAAAGCCATAAACCACGAAGAGAGGAGCAGTTCAAGCATCAACCGGGCCGAACGAATGGGATTGACGTGTGGCGAGATCTGGCACGCTAGCCTTATTGGGGAGTGGTACGCAGATATTTTCGGAGCGACTCGAGGGTTTTTGGTCCGATGCCTTCGACCTTGCCCAGATCATCAGAGGTTGTGTAGGGCCGTCCTTGAATGATCCGATTGGCCATCACCTCACCCACTCCAGGAATGCTTAAGAGTTGATCGCGATCGGCACTATTCACATCAAATACAGCCGCCGGTGATATTTTTTTTGATCCCTTAGCGAGGCTGAGTTCGGCCTCTTCGTCGCGTTGAAGTGCGCGTTCTGAGGGAAGTTTATCCCAGTCGGTTTTCGCCCAGATACCGTTTTCTTTCTTCGAGGCGCGGAGCTCGAGATCGCGTAGCTTTTCGCGATAAACATCGTAGCGCTTTCCATCGGGTGTTTCGCGGTAGACACCGAAGGCACGTGCCAAACCGAGACGAACAAGGCGTTCACCGAGATCCTCGCCGTCCGCGGTCGTCACAAACGCATAGATCCGCTTAAACTTCGCATCACCGCGTGCGTCGGCGAACGAGGTGTGAATGGTGAACGGTTGCGACAAGGCTCTCGCTGTTTCCGCAGCGGCGAGTTTGCCTGTTTCCTTAGCGAGAGCGATCGAGGCTTGCGGGGAACCACCGACTTCGGAGACTCCGAAGTAGCGACGTTGTGCACGCAATCGACGCGCATCGGTCTCATCAGTCACATGCATTTCGATGCAGTCCACTCCATACAGGCGAACCGTATGCTGAATGCCGCCTTTGGTTTGTACCAAAAAACTATCACCATCCCCCCACGTTGTTGGAACCACTCTGCAGGCAGGGATTTTCTCCAATGCCTGTGCCAGTGCGCTCGCACAGAGCAGTGTCGGCACCAAGGCGAAAAGTGCGGAGAGAGTGAATGAAAGACACTTTAAACGTGATCTACGATGGCTTGCCCATGACACGGTCAAAATTCCTATAAAATGTCCAAGAGGCCCGAAGATGAGTGAAAAATGTGGATGACCGTTTCGGGCGATATCTTAATGGAATCGTGGGGCTGTCGAAATGGGGTGAGTGCATTATCCACCCTTGATCCGCCCCTCTGTTTGACACGCGATCTCGGCGGCCTTGTTCGCCATCAACGGCATCGCCACGGAGATGCATCACGCCTGCGCGTGGCCGAATGACTTGATGCAAGTTGTCTGTGGGGGCAGGTGGCGGAAGGGCCGTGGCTGAGGGACAGGTCTCTTCTCCGTCTTTCGGTCGTGTTTTGGCCGCCAGTCATCGGGGAGAGCTTACGATTGCGGATGTGTATCGCAGAGCCGCCTACAACGACCGCCTTACCGATCTGTGTCGTCCCGCGAATAGATCCGCGGTTTCGGTAAGCCGATCTTACGGTTGCCGGTACCTTCTCAAAATTGGGTGCCGGATTTTTACGTGGCCCAAATCAGGGATAAGTCAAATCGTAGGCGTCGTTGTGTTGGTAACTCAGTTGCCAAGTCCACAGATTGCTGGTTCCCGGGGGTGGTGTCTGCAGCGGATAGGTAAACATCGTTCCTTGGGTTTGCATATACGTCACTCCAGCCTTTTGCATCGCCTGCTTTTTTACGTTCAGAAATAACGTGACGGATGCCGGAACGGACGCGCCCACCGGACTGTAAAGAGCGGCGATATTGTCGATACTCAAAACCCCGCTCGTCGCCCAAGCATGGGGTACGACATCATTCGAATTAAAATAGGCCGCGTAGTTCGCGGGATTGTCGTTGAGAAATGTGGCAAATGCAGGGTTTCCCGCAGTCGGTGCAGCAAACGTAATCGCGGTCAGGTTGGATGGTAAACGGCTCAAGGGCATGGTGTTGGGGCCGAATGCGGGGACATGAGATGCAATCCAAGGAACGATGACCGATGTCACATTTCCGCCAAGGCTGTGGCCAGTCACAAGCAATTGATCCCTTCTGTTGAGTGACATCAGAAAGCTCTGCAGCGACTGAGCGTCTCCATTGGTGGCCTGCAGCAGGTTAAGCGTGTTCATCAGAGCTGTCTGCGAGCCCGTTGCAATCTGGGCCGCGGCAATTGAAGGGAATGACACCTGCGGCGTAATGGCAAAATCGTTCAGCACGTCGGCAATGTTTTGCGTCCCTTGAATTGCTAGAGCGTAAGTCACTTGCCGCGTTGTTAATTTGTTGCAACTCGTACACGGAGTCCCGAGTTTCTGAAAGACCACCGCATAACTACCGCCCACATCAGTCATCGGTTCCCAGATTATTTGCCATCCTTCGGGGACGGGAAGTTGCGGCATCGGTGGTGTGCCAGAGACGTGATCAACGTAATTGCAAAGTGCCCACGCCACGTTGGGGGATATTGTGGTAGGGCACTGACCCCACGCGAGAAACAGTATTGCCATGTCTTGCTTATTGACCCAACCATCTTTATTGATGTCCGCCGGGATCGGCGTTGAAGTTCGTCCCCAATTCAGGAGCAGCACGACAAGATCGCCTTGGTTGACAACATGATCCCGATTGAGATCAGCCGGGCACCACATGCTCTGGGCCTGCGTCTGCTGACAAACACAGGCGATCATCGCAAGCATGACGATTGGCAAGACTGCCGATTTGAATTGGCGTGCGAAAGCAAGATTCGAGCCCCCTACAAGCATGTTATAAACCTACTGGAAATCAACAGGATGGTGATCACGCCAATTGGCGAAAAAAATAAGCATAACGTTCCATAGGAATAACGAACCACAATAATTCTATGGAAATCAAATAGAAATCTAAAAGATGTGGTCGAGCAGTGATTCGGCGAAAGATAGCCAGCATAACTTCAATCGACACAACCTACGTGGATCCAAAAGGAGGGCGTTGGTGGCGAGCAACAGGCGGATCGGGATCTCCCATCCAAGGCCGGTAACCCACTCCTGAGGCGTGGGCCGATTCGGTTGTCAATACGCGTTCGAGCCCGTTGCCTGGTGTGCACCCTGTCGGAGTGACATTGGACTCGAGAAGCGACGTTTCGTCTGGTTCGCGTTGTGAGTCGCGAGAGCATTTACTACCATCAAATGCATGTCTCCAGAACGTTCTTCTCGCCCGCCGTCTGACAGTCCTTCGGGACGGTCTCCTTCGTCACCTCGATCGGCCGACCCTGCATCCTGGTCTCGTCGTCGAGAGTCTCGTCGCGTGTCGGCGGCCACTCCGTTTGAACTGCTGGCGCAACGGGGACTCTGCCCCGAGGAGAATCACCGGCTGCCACAGATTGTGTCGAAAGGCCCTGTTTGGCATCCGTTTCTGTATCGGAAGCAACTCGGTGATTTCGATCCTTCGGCCCGGCCTGGTGATCTCGTGGAAGTGGTCTCACCCGCCGGAGCCACACAGGGATTCGGCCTCTTCAATCCGCGTGCTGAGATGTCTGTGCGGTTGTTGCGCACGGGCGTTCGCCGCCCTGATGCAGCGTGGTGGTCTGAGCGGCTGATTGCGGCTGTGGAGTTGCGTCGTGATCTGCTCAAGTTGGACGAAGTCACTGACGCGTATCGCGTGATTCACGCTGAAGCGGATGGTCTGCCGGGTTTGATCGTGGACCGTCTGGGCGATGTGCTGGTGGCCGAGTGTTACTCCCTCGGTATGTATCAGCGTGCCGAAGCGATTCTGACGATGCTGGAGCCATTGTGTGGAACCAAGCACGGTGTGATGCGTTCGGCACCGGTTTCTGAAGATCATGAAGGCTTCGCCGCTGAACCGACCGGATCGGAGGGCGTACCCGCCAGATCGGTTGTACACGAGCAGGGGACTCAGTTTCGCATCGATTTTATTGGCGGCCAAAAGACGGGATTTTACTGCGATCAGCGAGACAACCGAAAGTTCGTCGCCCAGTTTTGTGGCGGTAAGTCGATCCTTGATCTGTGTTGCTACACAGGTGGATTCGCCATTCAGGCCTTGCGTCTGGGAAATGCGGCCGAGGTGACGGGTGTGGAACTCGATGACAATGCCGCCGCCCTAGCGCGTGAGAACGCGAAGTTGAATCGCCTGAAATTGAGTATCGTTCAGGCCGACGCCTTCGCCTATATGCGGGACATGCTGCGCAACGGAAAGCGGTACGACGTGGTGGTTCTCGACCCGCCGAAGCTGATTCGATCGCGAGAAGAGATCGAAGAGGGAAAGCATAAGTACTACGATCTGAATCGGCTGGCCATGCAGCTTGTCGCTCCGGGAGGAACAATGCTCAGTTGCAGTTGCTCCGGACTGCTCGATCGTGCGGAATTCACGAAGATCGTCTGTGCCGCTCCCGAGGTCGGACGGCGGGTCCAGATCATCGGCCATGGTGGCGCCGCTGCCGATCATCCTATTGCGACACATTGCCCAGAAAGTGAGTACCTCAAATCACTCTGGTTGAGGCTGGAATAGATTGCGTCTGACCTCAGTCTGACGGGAATTCACATGAACAAGGCCTTCTTGCGAGAGCCAGAACAATCGGACAGCCGTTGTCCGGCCTGCGAATCTGTGGGACATTTAGTGGGGCCGCTGACGCTCAACGCCCGCTTGCCGCCGGACGTTCGGCGGAAATTGGCCGAGTCCGCTTATTTCTGTCCCAACGGACGTTGTGCCGTCGTGTATTATGATGACTTTGCCAGTGTCGTGAAACGCGACTTAGTGACCGGCCCGATCCCGAGCAAGGATATCGATGCTCCACTGTGCGCGTGCTTCGGTGTCACTCGAGCGGATATTGAGGCGGATGTGGAGCAGGGCGTCGTCACTCGGACGCGCGCGGCAGTATTGCAGGCTCAGTCGGACGCCGCCCATTGTGCGACGTTGGCGCCCAACGGACGGACCTGCGCTCCAGAGTTGCAGGGTTACTTGATGCGATGTCGGCAGCGAATCGGTTGAGAAATTTGCATACGAGTCCGAATTCAACACAGCCCAAGGCTCGGCGCTGTCGCTCAACGATCTCCGGACAGTCGTCTCCGTTTGTGAACAGAGACAACTGGCGTCGTGGGAGCGGCATTTCCAATACGGCTCCCTCGACCCATCAGAATCATCCACTGCAAAAAGGGGATTGCAAAGACGGTGGCCGGCAAAAATTTCTGTTCCGCGGAGATCGGGCGGAGTGACTCAAACCAATCTTTCCACAGACATCCGGCATCGAAGTGCTGTTCGTTCGGGATGGTGACCATCATCTCGTTCGGTTGCGGTTGGTGCACATCGTGTTGTTCGATGGTCAATCTCGCCCTAACGGTTCATCAAGCCAACGATCGATGTGCTCGGGATCGTCGAGTTTCGACTGTAATTCATCAATAGTTTTCTGCCAAGGATCAACCGTCATCGAACCGGAATCGGCGTTCTCTTCTTGGGCCATGGTGTTTACATCAATCGGCCCGAATTGACGAAGCCAGTAGGCAACATCACTGTCGGGTGACGGAGCGGTCTTGGCCGAATCGTGGCGACGTTTGCTCGACTGATCTGAGGATTCCGTCGTCGTGCCACGTCGGGAAAGTCGCGTCAAAAAGGCTTCGCTGTCAAGACTTGCCGCCCGGCGAATTCTGGCTGCACGCTGGAGACGATGATCACTGGAGACCACGATCAACTGGCGAGCGGAGGAATGTTGAGCGATCAACTGTTCGATCTCGTCATCGGCCTCGTGGCCCGGTTCCGCGAAGAGCACCGCGATTCCATCGTGCTCGAATTCGTGTTCCAGTTCTGGCGGGGCATTAATGGCATCGAAGACGACGATGCTGCGCTGTCGCTCTTCCGTGGAAAGACCGGCAGCGATCATCATCAGCAATTTGTGACGCTGTCGATGAAGGTCACCTTGCGCATATTTTGCGCGCGCCAATCCGGCCGCATGGAGCAGGTTGTAACCGTCGATGATGAGATAGGGAGTCGGAGCCATGATTCCCAAACATGAATCGTGATTGAACCGTTCCCTCGGTGTCATTCATCGCTAGGGGTTTCAAGAAAACAGCGGTTGCCGAAAACGAACATTGCCATCGACCAGAACGAAGCGAATCTGACTTGTCACCGACCAGCCGCCGAAGGGGCTATTCCGGCTCTTGGAACGAAAACGGCGTGGATCGACAACCCAGCAGGCATCGGGATCGAAGAGCGTCACGTCGCCCGGGGTACCGATCGCCAGAGTTCCCGCATTTGGCAGATTCAGGATTGCGGCCGGGCCAGTTGTCAGCTTGGAGATCAACTGGGGCCAGTCGAGTCGCCTCGTTTCAATCAGGGACTTCACGCAGAGTGGTAGCAGTGTTTCGAGGCCCACGATTCCGAACGGAACTTGGTCGAGTTCACGATCTTTTTTCTCGGCGGCGCACGGCTGATGATCGGCCGATATGGCATCGATTGTGCCGTCGACCAATCCTGCGATCAGGGCTTCGATGTGTTCGCCACTGCGTAAAGGTGGCATGACTTTACAGTTCGATTCGTACGTCTGCATTGCCTCATCGGTTAGGGTCAGATGATGCGGAGTCACATCACAGGTGATGGCGATGCCGCGTTGCTTGGCTCGGCGGACTTGTTCGACGGCACCCGCAGTCGAAATAGACATTAAATGGACACGTCCGCCTGTCAATTCAGCGAGTGCGATATCACGGCTGACGAAGATGCTTTCGGCGGCGGCTGGCATTCCCTGCAGGCCGAGCAGTGTCGAGAAATAACCTTCATGCATCACACCGCCAGCGATCAGCGTCGGGTCTTGGGCGTGCGAAAAAATCGGTCGATCGAACATGCGGGCATACTCCAGCGCCCGACGCATGATCTCCGCGCTGCGAATGGGTGACTTCGCATCGGTGAAGGCCAGTGCCCCCGCCCGCGCCAGTTGGCCGAGGTCTGCCAGTTCCGCACCGTCGTGTCCGCGGGTCACCGCGCCCAGCGGGTGAATCCGACAATTGCCCGCTCGTTCTGCCTGCAGCACGACGTACTCAGCCGCGGCGGCGTTATCCACAACAGGACGAGTATCGGGGAGAGCCGCGATGGTTGTAAATCCGCCAGCCAGTGCTGCGGCGGTGGCTGTGGCCGTGGTTTCATCTTCTTCAAAACCAGGGTCTCGAACCGCGACATGCGTATCAATGAAACCGGGGCAAACGATCCATCCGCACGCATCCAGAGTTTCGTCCGCCTCCGCCAGAGTGACTCCGATTTCGGCGATTCGGCCATCACGAATCAAGACGTCGCTTACCCTGTCGAGACCTCGACTGGGATCGATCAGACGGCCTCCGCGAATCAAAAGGCTGCTCATACGATTACTTCCTCGGAACGCACGGTGTTCACGGTCGGTGGGCGAGTGGCCGCTTCATGCATCAGAGACAAGCAAGACATGCGGACGAATAGACCGTTTGTCACCTGATCGAGGATCACACTCTGGTCACCGTCCGCAACCTCGGACGTCAGTTCGACACCTCGATTGATCGGACCGGGGGCGAGAATCAGGACGTTCTTACGGGCCCGACGGACGCGATTGCCGTTCATACCGAAAAAATGTGCGTACTCGTAGATGGACGGAAAGAAGGCACTTCGTTGTCGCTCCGCTTGAATTCGTAGCAGATTGATGACGTCTGTCCGTTCGACAATGTCATCGAGGCTATGACTGACTTCGACGCCGAGACGTTCGATGTGGACAGGGATCAGTGTTGCCGGACCGCAGACGATCACCTTGGCACCGAGTTTTTTCAGGCCCCAAATGTTTGAGCGGGCGACACGACTGTGGAGGATGTCTCCCACTAACGCCACGGTCAGCCCCGAGAGGCTGCCCCGATGCGCGCGAATGGTGAAGATATCGAGTAGTCCTTGGGTCGGATGTTCGTGAGTTCCATCTCCGGCATTGATCACTCCGGCATTCAAATGTCTTGCCAGTTGATGCGGCACGCCGGAAGTGGCATGTCGGACGACCATCTGCGTCACACCCATCGCTTCGATGTTACGCGCGGTATCAATGAAGGTTTCGCCCTTCGTCAGACTGCTACTGGATGCCGTGAAATCAACGATCTCTGCCGAAAGTCTTTTTGCGGCCAATCCGAAACTGGTCTTCGTGCGCGTCGACGGTTCGAAAAACAGGTTGCCGACAGTCACCCCCTTCAAGTGATCGAGTTTTGTACAGCCGTCAGAAAAAAAACGTTTGAATTCGGCAGCGCGGTCCAAAATCATAGTCAGCTCGTTGGCCGACAGATCCTGCAAACCGAGGATATGTTTCCGCGACCAAAGGCGGGGCGACGATGCGGAGGGGTCAGAGGCAGGCATGGGGTTGATGCTACCAACCGGACGCGAACGCCGTCAAACTTGCGGCATCGACTCTTGACCGTGTTCAGTGACGTTTCTTTCTGTCGATTCGGTTAGAACGTTAACAACGAGTCACCAGCTCCATGACGGATTGCCTAGCGAAGATGCTCAACGGACAAAAAACAGATGACAGAGTCTAATTTTGAAAAGCCACTTCGACGTCCTCGATATCGCGGGGCTCATCCTCGTCAATTTGACCAGAAATACAAAGAACGCAATCCGGGGAAATACGCTGCTGAGGTGGAAAAAGTCGTTGCTTCCGGCAAGACTCCCGCGGGGACCCATCGCCCGATTATGGTTCGTGAAGTGATGGAGTTCCTCGCTCCCCAGCCGGGCAGCATTGCGCTCGATTGTACGTTAGGTTTCGGCGGCCATGCCCAAGAATTGTTCGCCCGTGTGCAACCGGGCGGAAAATTGATCGCGATTGATGCTGATCCTCTTGAACTGCCGAAAACGGAAGCACGGCTGAGATCCTGCGGTTTTCCCGAAAACAGTCTGATTGTCCGCAGAATGAACTACGCCGGCGTGTCGCAACTGATGTTATCAGAACAACCCGACGGAGCGGACGTGCTGCTTGCCGATCTCGGTTTGTCATCGATGCAAATGGATAACCCTGCCAGAGGATTTACGTTCAAAGCTGACGGTCCGCTCGACATGCGAATGAATCCCGCACACGGTCAGCCGGTGTCGGCGTTCCTGTCCAAAATTAGCGAACAGAAACTCGCTTGTCTGTTGAAAAACAATGCCGACGAACCGCTCGCTAGCACATTGGCGAGATCGATTTTGCAGGCTCACAATCAGACGCGACTGATGACCACGAGTGCGCTTGCCGCCGTGGTGAGGCAGGTGATGGTTTTGCAGTCCCGTCGGTTGAGTGATACGCCAGATGATGCCGTCCGCCGAGTTTTTCAGGCATTGAGAATCGCGGTGAACGACGAATTCGGATCACTCGACGCCTTTCTGAAACAGCTGCCGAATTGCCTGAAGCCGGGTGGTCGTGTTGTGATTCTGTCATTTCACTCAGGGGAAGATCGTCGTGTCAAGAAGGCATTCAAAGACGGTTTGCGAGACGGTTTCTACACGTCAATTTCTGAGGACGTGGTCCGCCCATCCATGGAAGAGCAGCGAGGCAACCCGCGTTCGTGTTCCGCAAAATTGAGAGGGGCCGTGCGGAGTTCGAATGCCACTCGATCAACAATCGATCCGGCGAAATGACGAATGGACCAATTGGAAAGTGCCATCATTGTTTCGGGCCAATGACTGCATCAACAGTGTCAGTCCGACTCCGCCGCGACGGTCGTTCACGACGCCGATTGTCTGGATGGAAACACGTTGAGTGCGATGGATTGAAGAACTCGAATTCACGATATCGTTTGGCAGTCCGTCCGTCGGTTCCCCCCTCGGACAGAAAATAAATCACTGCTGGCCCCAATCCGAATATCGCATTTAATGCGGCGTGAGACGCCGTTCCTCCTTTGGTTCCTCGAGCGATGACGACACGCGCGGCATCTTGTTTTTTTGCCGCTGTGTCGGGAACGAGTCGCGGTTGCCAAGCCATTGCCGTTTGATCAAACATTACGACATCGAAAAAAACAGATTTAGGGAGTTCCTTTACGACGGTGATCAACGCTTTCTTCGCTGATTCCAGCGGTTGGCCACGCATGCTCCCCGAAGTGTCCCAGACGAAAACAACTCCTTTGCTGCAGAGAGGTGTCCGATCGTACGGGGGACTTTGATTGTCGATATGGCAACTCTTGGGAGGAGCGTATCAGCACGCTCCTCCGAGGCATTGTATTCCGACGGAGAGCCGATCGTTGACCTCGAAATCACAGAGGCCACAAAACCGGTGCACTTGTGGAGGGCGTTTATGTCGCGTCAGGTTTTCATAGGCAGAGAATCCCTCGACTGCAGATTCGTGCCCCGGCGGTGAGACTTAAAGACACCTTTGCTGCTCACAATCAGGTCATCTTGACATCCATCCTCCGTCGATGACCACGGTGCTGCCATGCATATAGTTTGAAGCATCACTGGCGAGGAAGACGCACAGACCTGCGATTTCATCCGGCTGCCCCCAGCGTCCGACAGGAATTCGGTCCAAAATTTGTGGTCCTCGTACGGGATCGTCCTGAAGCCCATGAGACAGAGAGGTTTCGAAGTAGCCGGGGCAGATACAGTTCACGTTGATTCCACGATTGCTCCAAGAATTGGCGAGGGATTTTGTTAGTCCTGCCAATCCATGTTTTGCAGCGGCATAGGCAGGGATGTTCAGGCCACCCTGAAATGTCATCACCGAACCGATATTAATGATCTTTCCGCGACCTCGATACAGCATGTGTGTCACGGCCTGCTGAGAGAGATCGAAAGAGGCGTTCAGGTGAATCTCTAGCAATTGACACCACTCCGTAAGCGGATACTCCTCGGGTAAATGTCGGTGTCCGACTCCGGCATTATTGACGAGAATGTCGATCGCCCCGGTCTGGTCCAAGATACGATCGATCAGGCCGACTCGCTGGGTGGGCTGACCGAGATCGCACGTGTAAGACCAAAATCGCCGGCCGGTTTCAAGCACCAGGGCCTCAATTTCTTGGCAGTCACCGGAACGGGAGACGGCCACGATGTCGGCACCCGCCTCGGCGAGTCCCAATGCCATTGACTGACCCAGTCCGCGACTGGCGCCAGTCACCAAAGCGACTCGGCCATCGAGTTTGAACAAATCGAGAATCATCGAATCCTCCACAGGAAATTGGACAAAACGTAAGCAGAGAGTAGTCGCTGCACAGCCGCTGCACGTGTCGCTCCTCTTCGAACCGTTCGTCATATTCGGATTTCTCGGCAGGATATGCAGAACCAGAACAGTTGCCCAGCGTGTCGTCGTAAGCGCTGATCTGTGACCGAACGGCTGCATCGTCAAGGCGTGTGGCGGTCGATGTTGTCACCACGGCAGAGAGGGCGGTGGTTTTTCTTTTCTTCTGGGTGAGGCAGCGACAGAGTCATGTCTTGGTGGAATTGGAGCTCGAGGAAGAAGGGTAGTGGGATGTCGGCCGACCAGACGGGCACGGGGCTTGTGACAACTCAGGGGCGGGAGGATGGTGTGTCACGTCGCGACTTCCTATGCGTGGGGGGACTCAGCGTTGTCGGGCTGTCGCAGGCGGCATTGGCACGGGGACCTCTGGCGTTCGCTCATCGACGGGCCATTCTGATCATGATGACCGGCGGGCCGAGTCAATTGGAAACGTTTGATCCGAAGCCCGAGGCATCGTCATCCATCCGTGGTCCGTTCCAAACAATTGAAACGTCCGTTCCAGGTTTGCGATTCAGTTCGACACTCCCGCTGTTGGCTCAACGAGCTGATCGTCTCGCCATTGTCCGATCGCTGCAACACGACGCCGCTCCGATTCACGAGACAGGTCAACAATTGTTACAAACCGGCCGACTTTCGACCGATGGTTTTTTGTTTCCTCATTGGGGGAGCATCGTGGCCAGCCAGTCACCATCACGCAACGCCGTACCCGCTTGCGAGATTGTTAATGGTCCGCTGTCTGAGACGGGGGTGAAGGCCTACCGCGGTCAAAGCTCTGGGATTTTGGGGAGCGAGTGGGAGCCTGTTGTCTCACGCCGAGAGCACCCTGAAGAACCGGAATCCATCCGGCGGATGTACGGTAGCAGCGACTGCGGCAAACTCCTGCTCAGGTCTCGACAGTTGATAGAGGCGGGGACACGATGCGTGACGGTCAATCTCTTCGAAACATTGCAGGATCGGATCACATGGGACTGTCATGGAGATAAGCACTGCGGCGCCGCGACTTTGACGGACTATCAAGATAAATTGTGTCCTGATTTCGATCGTGCGTTGTCCGGTTTGTTAGACGATTTGGCTTTACGCGGAATGCTCGACGACACGCTGGTTATCGCCACCGGTGAGTTCGGACGGACCCCTAAGGTCAACCCCAATCAAGGCCGCAATCATTGGCCCGGTTGCTGGTCCGGAGTTCTCGCGGGGGGCAAGTTGACGGGCGGTTCGGTGCTCGGTGCGAGCGATGCCACTGCGTCTGAGCCTATCGACCGACCTGTCTCCCCCGGTGAACTCACGGCCACGCTGATCGCTTGGTGCGGAATTGATGTTTCCGCACTGACGACGGCTTTCAATAACGCCCAATTTCCGCTCGTCCCGTACACGCCCCTCACCGAACTGTGGGGCTGAGGATTGTGTTCTAAGAAGTCACGGGGCTGCTTTGTGACGAAGTGTTGATTCAACTTCTCGACGCACTCGCTTAATCATGATCGTGCCTGTGATCATGATCGTGAGCCCCATCATGATCGTGGCCGCAATCATGGTCGTGAGCCCCATCATGATCGTGACCGTCGTCTTCCTCGTGTTCCTCCATCAAGAACGCAACCTGCGCAGCGAGGAAGACGTCACGCAGCGGCAGGTCGTGCGCCTTGGCGATCTCCACACAGTCTTCGTATTCGGGGGTGAAGATCACAGGTTCTTCAGGGCGCCATGCCAGCTTTCCCTTGATTGGACCGAAATCCGTTTCGACATTATACGTTGTCCGCTGGCGAATCGAACGTTGAATAGGATGCCGGCGAATTCCCAGTGTCGTGGTTTCGTTGAAGAGGAT
>Ga0315284_10003181_pt1 | contig 23308 bp, 43 predicted proteins | sample YL17G09_16_MG_FD_203696 | JGI IMG/M metagenome (GOLD analysis project Ga0315284, IMG submission 203696) | Sediment microbial communities from Yellowstone Lake, YNP, Wyoming, USA - YL17G09_16 | ecosystem: Environmental > Aquatic > Freshwater > Lake > Sediment | place: USA: Wyoming | collected...
TTTTTGTGCGTCAGCGACCTTCCCAGTGAGTCCTGTGAGCGCATCGACAAGCTCGTTGAACTTTTTCGTCAGGTCTTCGGTCTGCGTTGCAATCATCTGCTGGACCTGTTCGGTCGAGGGCTTGTTGTTGAGCAGTTCGATGACCTTCGGAACCCCCTGGGAACCGAGCGCTGTAAGTGCCGCAGTCCAAAGGGCAATCATGTTGAGCTTCGAACGCTTGCTAGAGGTCTGTTTTTCCGGCACTTTTTCCTCTTCTTGCATCGGCTCCTCCTCTCGTCCTGGTCAACGGTAATAGTAGGTCATTCACGGATTTAGCACAATCCCCGGCCCCCCGGCGTAAGTCCTTGATCTCAAGACTAAACTAAAAAAAAAGGTGCATCGAGTTTTCGAATCGGCTATGCTTCGGAAATGCCGATGCTCCCCAAAGACCTGGCCGATGGGCTCGTTGCAATCGGTTTCAAGAATACCGAGCCCGAAGCACTCGAGGGCTGGATGCTCGCCTGGCTTCAGTACTTCGGAATGGCCTCAGCGGGAATACCCATTGTTGCCCCCGCCCTCGCAGGACCTCCAGCGCAAACCATGCGTGCAGCACTTGTTGGGATGTCAGCCCCCGACGCCGGCCCCCTGGCCATCCAGAAAGCCATCATCGCATTCTGGGCAGCTCTGTCCGCAGCACCAGTCGCGTTCTTCCCCCTGGCCACCGCAATCACGCCTCCCCCAACGCTCTCGAAAATTTCTGCAGACATCACTGAAGTAGCTTTAGCCAACACCTCCGGCAACGTGCCCGCTCCAGCTGCCTGTCTTGCCTTCGCAACCGCGATTCATAGCTGCAACCAGGGGGGCACAGCAACGTTCCCAGGACCAGTCGTCACACCCATCATCTAGGTTGCATCGTTGCCCCGACTGCCCTACTATTTGGGCATGGCTGAAGTCAATATAGGACCGCCACCTTCACCGAATCGCGACAAGTTCCCATTCGTTGGAACGGCGGACATCCAAGGCATCAAGATCAACGTCGAGAACCTGGCAGGGTCTCTCCGCGAGGGGAAAGACAGCGGCGGCAAGCCGTGGTCCACCCGGATGAAGTACCACTACGGCGAAATCGTCCGAGGCAAGGGCACCGACGGCGACAAGCTCGACGTCTACATTGGCCCGAACCCCAACGCCAAGATCGTATTCATCGTCCATCAGAATCACCCCAACGACCACCCAAAGAAACCTGGTGAGTACGACGAAGACAAGACCATGATCGGATTTGATTCTCCTGAAGCGGCCAAGCGTGCGTACCTCAAGCAGTACGACCGGCCAGATTTCTTTCGGTCGATTACCGCGATGCACATCGACAAGTTCAAGAAGGCCATGATTGAAAACAAGGGAGAAAAGATAGCTGCCAAAAAGAAGCGCCCCTCTGCCTTCATCCGTATGAAGCTCCGTGAGGGCGGCGTGAAAGAAGCCTACGCCCTGGGTGTGCAGCTGGCCCTGAAGGAAGCCGCCATTGACTTGTTGAAGCAGGACGCCGCACCCCCAATGGAACCGGTGAAGAACGTCGCGGACACCCTCAAGCGCGATATCAGCCGTGGCGCCCTTGACAAGCCGGTGATGCTGAAGAACAAGGCCCCCGCCCCCACGAGTTCCGGAACGTTCCCCGGTTCGACGAGCGGCGCTGCAGACAGCGCCCACACCTCACTCTACGGCAAGTAAATTACTTCGTAAAACCTGAAAACCCCCGGTAGTGGGGATCTTCGTGGTAACAACCTTGCGGCTGTCACAATTGGGAATTACTTCCCATATCATTTTACCACTTATAATTCGGATTTTTGAATGTGAAAAAGAAGGGCGCGCCTACGAGATGACCGACCTTCCCATCGACCATGACCAAGACTCTGGGAGAGGAGAACGTAGGCGCGCCCTATTCAAGTTTCGGTTCAGGGAGTGCCTCCGCCGCTGCTGCAGGTGGAACCTCGGGCGGGACCTCGGTCGGCACTACCGTCGGCTCTTCTGTCCCCGTGATCTTTTCCACCACGTCCTTCGCCGCCTCAACCGCAGCATCCAGCGGAGACACACGCTTCCACTCGGGAGTTTCGACACCCAAAAGGTCACGAGTCTCGCTCATACCGATACTCTTTGCCGCTGACCGCGCCAGGCTGCCAAGTACGCTTGAGAACTTCTGGAAGCCACTGGCACAGAGAGCGAGTTCGACGCCAAGCTTGTAGAAGGAACCGCTCATCACATTGGCATCCCAGGCCCCATCGCACCCGGAGCTCCGGCGTACGACTGCTCGGGGAACATGGAGTAAGACGCCAGTGACGGAAGCGGCGCCCCACCCTGACTGGCCTGGTACATTTGCTGAACGATGGGAAGGAGACCTTGAAGCTGTGATGCGCGTTCCGGGCTCAGCCCCAACAACCCGCCCTCTCCTCCACCTGAAGAGCTTTCAGAGTGGGGGACGAGGCGAGAACCCACACCAAGGCCAGCGCCCAAGCCACCAAGACCGAGGGCCGCACCAGCACCGAGGTGCTTGAGCACCCAATTCGCGACGTTCGGGTTCTTCATACCATTCGGGTTCTTCAGAATGCGTTCCATGTGCGCCTCAGGGGAAACCGCCCCCTTGTACTTCGAAAGGTTCGAAAGAAGCTTCGTGAGCTTCCCGGTTCCATACCGCGCCCCACCGACCGCACCGAGGCCCCCGAGCGCTCCAATCATCGCGCCCCGCTTCTTGTCTTCGCCCGCCAGCGCACCCAGACCACCACCCAACAGCGCAGCCCCGCCGGCAGCGAGGGGCCAACCCCAGCCCGCCGCCTGCTTGGTCAGCCCCGCATCCACAAGGGCCTGTTGCACCCCGAGGTGGTACAGACTCATTGCTGCTCCTCCAACCCCGCCGGCGCGCTCTGCATCTGCTGCATTCGGTACTGGTCGAGCAGCTGCTGTTCCTCAGGGGAAACACCACTTGGGCTAAGCAGGCTATACCCTCCCACACCCAACCCAGTGCCGATTCCTGCACCAAGGAGACCGGACTTCCAAGCTGGGCTCAGCGCCTTTGAAGCAGCTGGGGCTACCTTCTCAGCCACCGCAGGAGCCGCCTTTGCCGCGGCAGCCGCCCCTCGGCCGATCAGACGCCGCCCAATCCCCTTGCCCAAACCTCCCGCCGTGCGCAGCAGCGCATACGCACCCAAGCCCGCCATACCACCGCCCATGGCTCCCCGAACTTCTTCACCAGGAGAAGACATCGCCCCGACGCCAGCTCCTAAAGCGGGGAGCGCAAGCGCCCCCCACCCGATGGCCGTCTTGAGCATCCCCATGTGATCTTGGAGAGTAACGCCGGCTTCGCGGTCAGCGGCCTGAACGCCACGCATGAACGCAATCTTCAAGTGTTCCGAGTTCATACCCCAAATAGTAGGTCATATCTTTACAGAGCGCAAAGGATTGGTGCTGGCTAAAAAAAACTGGCCCAGGTCTCGAGGACCCGGGCCAAGTTGTTACGTCTTGCACTTGTCTGCGAGCAGTTCCAGAAGCATCCTGGCCTGCAAAAGGGCCAACTGACGCCGCTGACAAATTTCATCCGGCGTCAGCGGCTTAGCCAACTGCACATCGCCGTCGGACTCCCGAATAGAGGGCGTAGGCCCACCCGAAATATCGTCCTTCTTCTCAGTAATCTTCACCTCAATGAACCAATGAAAAGGTAGGTCAGCTTGATGAGCTAGGCAAGGATTCCGTGGATTCTTCCGTGTCCATGAAGTAGGCAACGCGAACGCTGTCCCCTATCCCCAACCAGGCCAGGTCAGACGGCTGGAGTAGCTGCGTAGAAAATCCCGCGCAGCGTGGGCACGTGTTGGCACGTTCCCAATACAGCAGGGGGTCTTCGCACTCGTTGTTTGGCATCCGGATGCAGTAACCCACGCTGTCGTCCTGCAACCTAAAATACTGCCAGTGCCGCTGACACTTTGGGCACGTGCATGACACGTGCATCGCAGAAACCCGGCAAAGCAACGCAGCCGGACACCGGATGCACGACTTGTAGATTTCTCTCATCGGAACTTCTCGTTGGCGAGTTCTCCGAGAAACTCATGCAGAGCACACGGAAACCCAGACGCGTTGGAATGCCCACCGCCGCCCAGTCTCTTCGCGATTTCTCCCACGTCGACACCGGAGCCAACCCGAGACCGCAGTTCAAACTTCTGGTACATCGGATTGACGATGGCAACGTAGTCGATTTCTGGATTTCGGCTCAGAGCGGCATTCCCAACCTGCGACGTATTGTGGTGAGCAACGACTACGCCGTATTTCTTCCCGTCCCGATCGGTTCGGACAATGCACGGCGATTGAGAGCTGACCACGTTCTCAACGTCGGCGATTTCCTTCTCGCGCAAGACTGGCGCCACGCTGCGAAACCAACTCGACTGGTCGGAGTCGGCGCTCTCGGAGAACTCGTGCGCAAAGCGCTCGAGCCCAACGAACCACAACAGACGATTCAACGTCTCCCCCCGGTCACGCAGTGGGTCCTCGAGGAGCCACAGGTCATAGGCCCCAACGGCGCCAACGAAGTCCTCAAGCTCCGTGTGTGCCATGAGGGACTCACGCGCATGCGGCATAGCTTGCAGAGCCTGAAATAAAATACGAGTTCCGCACGCCTTCTCATTGAACCGTGCCCACTCGAATCGCTGCAGTTTCTCCTTTGCCGTCTTGTGATGGTCAACGCACAAGATGACAACTTCGCCGCCACGGTGCAAGTCGTCCAGAGCAACGCACACATCGTACCCTGGGGAGATGTCGGTGATGAGCAGCAACGTCTTTGAGTTCTTTGGAAGACTCAACCTCCGGTCCATCCACCCACGAATCTTGGTGTCGATGTCATCGTAGTTGACGTACACCGTCTCCAGACAGTTGCGGAATGCAACGCCCGCGACGACTGCGCAGCCAACTCCGTCCAAGTCCTTGTGGGTAAATTGATAGACCTTCATCTCTTTGTTCTCCATCAATCGAACTCTCCGCTGGCAAGCCGCGACTCCCAGTCGTCGCTTGCCGCAGCTTTGGCACTCTCGGGGCTGAGCTCCCCGAGGAGTTCAGCTACCGGAGCATCAGGAGTTTTACTACCCTTGATGTACGCGACTTCCGCCCGCAAGTCCAGCTTCTCGAGATCGGCCACCCCCATCGTGTGCCAAAGACACACGGGAATCTTTTTCTCGACCCAGTAGGTCGTTCCGCCGCCGCAACTCTTCACCGCGCACATGACTTTGAATTCATCCCACGTGGCCTCACGCCCACGAATGACAGCATGGGGCTTGAGCCCTATCTTCGCCCGAGAGCGGTCCACAACCTTCGGATCTTCGGACAGCACGAGCGCATCATGCTTGTCACAGAGCGGCTTGCCCTCGACGGTCCCCTCCGAAGGGAAGTGGCAACCGGGCCAACAGCAACGGCAATCGCTACTACTCATATTCTAAATCCTTATCTTCAGCGAGCCACTTGGGCACCCAGAAGGCGCCTCCGTCTTCATCGCCCTCTTCTGAAGATATCTGAGATTTCGGAACCCAGATTTTCTCTTCACCAATCTTGAAGAGCTTTGCCTTGTCTGTCTCGTGAGCTACGCCTTCGTGGCCCACTCTCACAGGTTCAAACCGTTCAGGGTCGTACGCCATGATGCCTCCTGGTCCTGGCAAAGAATACGGTATTTGAAGAAAGGCCACAAGTGGCCTATGATTACCGACATGGACTTCTACAAGATCGGCATGACCCTCGCCCTCCGAGAAGCAGGCCTTGTAAAGAAGGCCATCGAGATTCCATTCGGAGCGCTCGACGACGTTCTCATGCCCCTCATCCGAAGAAGTAAGTTCTTTGGGCACGATGCCATGCACCTTGGAAAACACGGCCTACAACACAAGGGTATCGCCGAAACTGGCCGCGTTCTCGGGGACGAGGGGCACGGCTCAACGCCTGCGCTGGGAATGCCCCCCATTTCTCCTGCGCAACAACGCCTGATGCGCCACTAAAACAAGCTGCGTACGCTCTCCGCTGAGGAGGGACAACAGCAGAGGGTAGGTGCGCGCCCACCGAGCCCGGCCCCAGCGCACGCAGCATCCGGGTTCAATCTTTGACGATATAGTTGCGCTCCAAAAGTTCTGCGAAAGTTGGTCCCTTCCAATGGGGGGCCACGAACAGGTGCTTGTGCTCAGTCCACTTTGGACCGCAGGCCTGATTCCGCCAGAAGCCTCGAACACGAAAACGTTTCGTGAGCTTCCGACCCTCCTCGGTCAAGTTCGCAGTAAGCTCTTTCTGAACGGCAAGCTTCTCGCCACAGATATAGATCTTGTGCTGCTTCGCCCCGGCGAGCTTGGCCTGGAGCTTCTCGCGCTTCAGTCCCTTCTTGACTCCCTGGAGCTGCTGGTGCAGCTCGTGAACAGCAACCCGGCTTTCAACGACATCGGCACCAGCGCTGGTGATGTAGAGCGCTGCGTTGATCGGGAAGACAAAGAAATCGCTGGTGAAATAATCGTCATAGATATACGAATTCCGCATCTCGTCTTCGGCCGCTTTCGGGATACCCTCGAAAGCTCTGGCCTTGGTATCGGCCACGGCGTCTTCTATCGTCCCTTCGCTGGTCGACCGAATCGAAACGAAATGCGTGTGAATCTCATCGGGGGTACAGATTATCCGAAAACGGTCCCCAGGGACATGGACCAAGAACAGCCTAGTCACCGAATCCATCGGCGGGCGCAGCGTCCCAGCTGGGATGTCCAGATTGATACCTTCGAAGGGAAGGCGCAGGAACTCCATACTCATGTCCCGCGGCAGGTCCGTCTCCTGGAGCAGCTTGATGAGCCCCGGCTCCAACTGGAACGTTGCGTTCCCGGCGCCGTGAATGACACACACGGCGTACATGAGCTGAGCCATCGAACTGAGGTCTGCAGACGAAGGGACAAACTGAAAAAGCTGCTGGAACAGTGGCCCCACCCTCTTCGTGAATTCCTCGAACGTCGGCGCCCACCCAGGTCGGATGAGACCGAGCTTTTGCAGGGTGCCAAGCGTCGAAGCCTCCTGGTGGGTTTTCGTTTGGAACACAGACACCTCCTTCCAATCAGGTAACTAAAAGAAAAGCGTGTTCCACCCACCCGAAGGGGGCGCTCACACGCGTTTCTTTTTTTCAGCGCTAGGCGCCGGCCAGGGCCGGCTTGGCGGCCTTGGCCGCCTTCACGGTGGCCTTGGCCTGCTCCTTGGCCTCCTTGGCCTCCTTGCGGGCCTTGCTGAGGGCCGCGAAGCCCTCCAGCAGGGTCGCCTGGCATCTCAGCCGGATCGCGGACTTCTCCTTGTCCACGATCGGCTCGACGTACCGATCATAGACCGGCTTGGCGATGACCCCAGCGAGAACACACAGAGTTTCAATGATCATCGGATCCCTCCTTGCTCCCATTACTACAGGAGCGCGCTTAGTCGTCTTGGCCACCCGGAAAATTCCGAGTGCTCACCCCGCGCCGCGTGAAGGCGACGACTTGATGCGGGGCAATGACAAGGCCCACAGCTCGATGGATCTGGTTGCCCGAGCTGTGGGCCTTGTCACGGAGGGCACCTACTTGTCGGAACTGCTTTCCCGCACCAGCTGGAAAGCGGCTCCAAGGAGGACGCCCAACAGCAGCATCGCGAAGAACGCTGTCATGGCGTCCTCCTTTCTGGGAACCTTATAGATTGCTCTATATGGTTTCCATAACCTTTTACCCTAATTAGGGGGTAGTTTTTGAACCCAGGCGGACTAGGCGTTCCCGGCGTTTTCGGGCTTGTTCTTCCTCTTGGCCCGATCCCGCTCGGTTTTGCCCGTTCGGCGGAAACCCTTGCGGTCGTTCCCACGGGGACCCTCATCGTCGCTGCTGGCTTCCATCTCGCGGTCGGCGCGCTTCTGGGCGCGCTCAGCACGCCTCTTGGTGCATTCTTCCTCGACAGCCTGCGCTTTGTCAGCGCAAGCAGCCTGGGCTTCCCGAATGAGGTCGGCAAAAATGCTGGACTCGGCCCACGACCGGGTCTCCGTCGAAGTTCTCCTGCCGCCCCTCGAAGACGGGGCACTCTTTCTCGACGACCAGCTCGAGATCAAGTCCCTCTCGAATAGGCTTCTTGGCGCTGAAGAACTTGTCGAGAACCTTCCACTCCTTGATGGGCAGGGGCTTCCTGGGCGAATCCACATCATCCTCCTTGGTTTGTTGGGGTCAGGCAGGGGTAGAAACGGTCGGCTTGGGGGTCTCTGGGATAGCAGCGGGTGCCGCGGACGCTACGGCAGCAGCCTCTTTCTTAGCTTTGGCTTCGGCTTCCCGCTTGGCTCGCTCTTCCTCTTCGCGCTTCTCGGCCTTCTCCGCTTTCTGCAGAATGTCGTCACGCGGCGCCTGCAACTCGTGCAGCTTGGCCTGGAAGATGCTCTCTCTGCTCGTCAGCTGAGCGCTGAACTTGCTGGAAACCTCGGCCTCCGCCTTGGTGTAATCGGCTTCGAGCTTCTGAAACTCGCCAGAAAACTCCTTGTGCAGGTCGACCACCAAGTTATCAAACCGTTGGGCAGTGGCCTTCAACTCGTTTTCCCGCAGAACCCGAAGCTTGTTCAGCTCCTTCTGCTTTCGTTCGTTGATTGGCTTGACCGGGTCGGTGAACTGGCGCCTCACCTGGCTGAGTTGAGCAGCCTGCGCATTTTTGATGGCTTCAGTCCCCTTCGAAAACTCGTTGTTCAGAGCCGAAATCTTCCGGTCGAGTTCAGCTATGGTCTCCCGCTGGGCACGGGTCAATTTCGCGGTCATGGTTTTTCCTCCAATATGTGAGCCAATGATAGGTTATCGTTGCTGTCTTCACCAGCTTTACGCAGTAAACCCTATGGTGTGCTGCGCCGGAAGCCGTGCGACGACTGCTTGTAGTGAACCACCAGGTTGCCCAGGTGCAGCTGCCGACCGGCCGCAGCCATCGAGTTAGACTCCAGTTCGGCCTTCATGAAGAGCGAGTGTCTCCCCTCGTCCACCAAGAGCACCGCAACGAACTTGTTCTTCAACGATACCATGAACGACTCGAGATCCTCACCTGGCAGGAGTTCTAGCGTGGCATCCGAGGCATGCAATCGGGTGTCCTCCCGCCCCGCATACCGGATGGCGGGGTAGTCTGCCTCGACCATGTGCCAGTTGCCTCCGACTTCCCTGTAGAGTTCACCCGGCTCTGGAGAAAATATCCCTCGGTCTTTCCTCAGCAGGTCCTCAAGCGCTGCTTCGCTCAACAGAAAAGCATGATGCGTAGGCTCGGTCACTTGGTTCCTCCTCGTTTTTGTTGGGACCACAGGCTGAGAATGGCATACCCAGCGATGTCTTTCCAGGGGTCTTCGCTGAAAGCCGTCTTGTCGTTGGCTATGCGAAACAACTTGTCGATGATGCGAGTGATGACCAGCAGGTCCTGGTACTGCGCCAGCTGCACACCATTGGGGAACAGAACTTTCAAGATTTCTGGCGCCTTCTCGAAGGCGCTGCCATAGGCCCGATTCTTCTCCTCCTAGACGAGTCCTGTTGGACCCCATTTCCCTGTTCGCTTTCGGTTGAACTTTTTCATCTTCTTGGTAGGAAGATATTCGCTGCGGGGCAAATCGACCCCAAGGCTACGTGCCAGGCGCCGGATCAGATCCGCCGTCACCCCGAACCTCTGCGCCAGGACCACCGACGGCCTCGGGTCCTTGAGGAGGACCTGCCGGATCCTGGCGTGCAGCTCCTCCCTCTCCTTCTGACGAAGCATTGGTCCCATTCCCATCTGGAGCCTCTTTCGCCTTCTCCTCGGGTACTTCTTTCGGTGACTCGACCGGCATCGCTCGGGCGAGCAACTGGTGAAACGAGCTCAGGAAGATGTGGATGGGGTCATGCCTCGCCTGCACTTCCGGGTTGGGGTTCATGTGCACCAATTCACGAATCCCCCAGAGTTCTTCAAAGACCATGACCGCAAAGAAAACAGCCAACTCATCGGGCAAGACCCGAATGGCGGAGTCGGGCGTCTTCTTGAAGTGCTTGATGAACTTCTCCCGCAACGGCTTCATCGCCATGCGCCGCAGCGTCGTAAACCTCCCATCCGTTATCACCAACGGCGGAGGAGGCGCGGGAGGGGTCGCCGGTGCCTTCTCAGGCTGCCCTTCGGGCAGGCGCGCCTCAGTAGGGGTTGGCGGCTCCTGCGTCGCCTGGCTTTTGGGAACTGCGGGCGAGTCGACTGGTCCCTCCGTCGACTGCTGCTGACTCTCTGCCAGCTTGCTCTGTTGACCGTCCATTACTCCTCCTGTTGAGTGCTGTCGTCGTCCGCATCATCCTCATCGTCCATCTCATCGTCACCCTCGGATTCGCCGTCGGTCTCCTTGGCGAACAGCGAACCCTTTTCGCCGGACTCCTCAGTCTCCCCTTCTTCCTCCGGCTCGGCAGGAGCCCGGACTTTATCAAACGCCGGATCGGGGATGGAATCGTCGTCGCAAACTGCTTCTGGAACGGGCGCAGCCCCCACCGCCGGTTCCAAAGTCTCCTTGAGCTCCGCGGGGTCGGGCTCTTCTTCCTTGGAATCGCACTTCGGACAGGGTGTCCCCTCCGGAATGCAACTTGGGCACCCGACATGCCCGCAAAGCGGACAGTCGATGTGGTCATCTTCCGAAACTGCGGCCCCGCAAGCGGGGCACGGAGTCGCAGCAACCTTCGGCTCTGGCTCTTCGGCCTTGGGTTGCGGTTTGGGCCGGTTGAAGGGGTTGTCGCCGAGCACTTTCGCGGCCTTCTTGGCGGCGTTCTTGATCTTCTTCTTGGCCTGGTCAGTCAGCTTGGCTGACTTGACCTTCTTGATCTTCTTGACTCTGTCTTTCGCCTTGGCCACCTTGCTGCTCTTCTTGGTCCCCTTCTTCGCAACCGGTCGCTTCTTCATCACACGCTCCTACAAGTTAGAGAGTTGGTTTCGTTACTGCCTCGTTATCCCCTCGGGCACAGTCATTTCTTTAGCCAAGAACTCCTCGAATGCCCGGCTCTCGCCGACATCCACAACGAAGGGCGAAATTTGGGCCAACATCGGCAGGAGCAGGGACATGTACTCCTCAACAACGTCACCAGACCCATGCTCCGCCAGCAGCGTCTGCATCTTCCCCAAGAACGCCGAAGTCAGTGATGCCAGGGTAAGTGTGGCAGTATACAAACCAGCCGTACCCGCCGGCAATTCTCGCGCCGACAAGAACATCCCACGAGAAACCTTGTCGAGCAACGGCACCAGCAGAGCCACGCCGTCCTTGAGAGCCTGCTGCATCTCTTCGTCGGGTGCAGGCACGGGGGGCAATCCCTCGGCTTCGTTCTTGGCTTCGTTGGTCATAGACCCATTGGCTCCGGGAGTTGAACCAGCCTCCCCCGTTCCTCTTCCATCTTGGCAGCGATGGCAAACGCAAGCTTTGCCACCCACTCGGTATACAGCTTAGCAGCGTCTGCATTCATGCGGTCAGGGTTCGGGGCCTCCAGCTTGCCAATCATATTGTGCATAATCATCGTCGCCCACGACTCCAGGCGGATCATCCGGTTCTCGGCGTCCCGCTCGGCTTTGGATAGCGGCATCATCCCGGGGGGCAGCATCGACCCCATTGGCATCTGCGGCGGCATGCTACTCCCCCGCGCTCAGCAGCGACCGCAGCTTCTTCATCTCGAAGCTGACGTCTTGGGAAGCCCGCTTCACCGCCATGACCGCCGCATGGCCCGACTTGAAGAGGGGCGGATTGGTCGCTATGGCCAGGGCCGACAGGTCGTCGAGCTTGCGACTGAACCGCTTCAGCTCTTCGGCGATGCCCTCCAGGCTGGTGGCGGGAATGGTCAACGTCTTCACGGGCTTCGTCTTCTCAGGCATCGGATTCTCCTTGGCAGCGGCAGGCTGCACAGTGGGTTGCGGCGCCGGCGTGGGTTTCTCCTCAGGCTTTTTACCCCAGGCCATCTTTGCACCTCCGGTTTTCGTACTACGTCATGGTTCCTAGTCGGTCACCATTGTTGTACATAAACGATAACCGGAATGCAAGAGTTTTCGTCATGCCTGCCGCATTCGCTGATAGCCCTTTTTGGGCTGGTCCGTGCCAGGGTAAAAGCGATCCGTGATGCACCCCAGCAGCTTCCTCCCGTCGTGGCGTTTGGCTTTCCTTCTGGCTTGCTCACGGCGCCGGCACGACTTCTCGTTGCCGCCCCAAAACTGGCACCGGTTGGCCCCGTGACCTAACGCAAACGTCGGCAACCGGCCAGCGCAGGGAATGCTGCCCTTCTTGGCAACGGGATTGCCCTGGTGATCCCGGACACGATAGTACTCCCCGCAGAATTCACAGCGCTCCACAGAGAACTCTTCCCCCGCGAGGCACAGGAAACTCAGCGGACACGCCCGGCAAGAAGCACCGAGATCCCCGAAATGAACTTGTCTTGCTGACGAAAACATGTGGCACCCCTCACGAATAGTTTATGCTCTTGCAGTTCGGGCACTCATACCGAATCCGGCATTTCTGCGAACTCATCGGTGGCTCCTCAACGCGCCAGACTCGGATATACATGTTGGACTCCGTCCGCCGGCAGCTCGGAGGAATGGATTCCCAGTCCTCTTCGTTGAGCATAGCCACCAACTCGGCGTTGTTCACTCTGGGTCCTTCCCAGAGAGAACCATCGGTGACAAAGAAGACCCGGCCGCAATGCTTGCAGACGAACCCGAAGAACCGTTCGGTGTAACGCCGCGCCATGTAGTCGGCTACTTCTTCCTCTGGTAGTGGGTTCATCAGGCAATGGAACGACATCACGCAGCCTGAGGTACAGTGCCGATATGGCAACAAGCCCTTGGGCCGATCGTATACCGTCCCATCAAATCTGGATTTGAAGAAAGACGTCATTGTTGAACTCATGGACAATAGGGGCATCGCACCCGCGTACGCCCGAACGTCTTGAGGAAGGCTGAGCAAGGCACGTGAAGCAGAAGAAGTCTCCACTCCTTTTCAACCTCGGGGCCGACGGGCCAGTGCTCCACCGGCAGCTCGACACTCTTGAACCCGTGGCAAACGGGGCAGAGATCAGTAAAGTACAGACCACCTCCGACACACAAAAGTGACAGCGGACACTTCAGGCAGGACACGTCCATGTGCCCAAACACGGCACTGGAGCTGATACTAGCGCCGATGCGTGAGGCCACGAAGCACCCCCTCTTCCTGTTCTTCTTCGGCTATGAGCTTCTCATCCTCGGCCCGAAGCTCGCTCTCGGCTTGCTCCCTTTCATAGAAAGGCTTCTTACGCTCCTCAGCCTCTTCACACCAGCGGTCCATCCGTGCCCCCGTCAGGCACTTGTTGCAGCTCGTCGAGAAGTCGGGGATAGGCGGAGCTTCCCCCGTGTAGATGCACGGAAACGGCGTCATCCTGGAGCAGTAGCCCCGGTCGGTCTCGCCCTCGCTGCGCGTGAAGCGAACTCGGACGGACCCCCAACGCCGCCCGCAAAGCAGGAGGCGAAAGCGCATACCCACGGCCACACAAGTCAGAGCCAGCGGGCAGACACGACAACGGGCACCGCCAGCGCCGAAACGCACCTGGACCCCGTCAAACGTCTCGAGAATTCCTTCGTAGGTTTCTTCGCCCATGAGCATTTTCTCTGGAGCAAATTTCTTTCCCGACATTTGGTTGTACGCTTTGGTCATGTCGTTCCTGTAGGTCAGCGTAGGCACCGAGTTTTACTTCGTAAATGCAACTTCACTTTAGAAGCCGAAGATATTCTCTCGCACTGCCAACCAACCGCTCTTCCCCTTCGGCTCGTCCGAGAGGATAGTGACGTCAACGACTTCCCAATGGAGCTCACGCGCGTTGACCTCGCGGAGGAGCGACCTCAGGACATAAACCGCTTCTTTGGAGCCCCTGACCAAGTAGAGTTGCAGCCAGTTCTTGTCCATGAGGTCATCGACTGCTTCCAAGATGTCGCCGTCTACGTCGCACCGAGCGGTCATGTCGAAGAACTCATCGGCCTGGTTGGTCTCGACGTTACGCTTCAGCATCCGCAAAGTGTTGGTCAGGTGCCTATCCGACATCTCCCGGATTCGGATCGTCGCGCCGTTTTGCTGGGTCCAGAAAGCATTGAAGTCAGCTCCGTTCCATTCGTCCTTGTCCTCTTCGTACTTAGGTAAACGAGCCATCGTTGCCCCTCAGCTTAGCCATCTCGACGAGCCTCTCGCAAACGACTCGAAGACGACGGCTGCAGACTTGGATCATGTGGCCCTCGCTGAACTCGAACATCTCGCGAGCGTCGATGAGCCACCCGAGGCTCGTGGTCACGGCCTCGTACGGAACATCATACATGGCGGTGTAGAGTGCCTTGCAAGCTGCCTGCTCACTCCGGCGCAACGGCCGCCCGACCACTAGAGCAAAGGCTTCTTCGGTCTCGACGGCGAACTTGCGTGCGACATCGAGCGCGCTCGTGCGCATGGCTTTGACCGCTTCGAGCGCCGTCGGGAAGTTTTGTAGTGGCGCGTAGGCCAACGCCGCCAGCTTGTTGGCGAAGCGGCGCAGCGTCCTCGAGCTGAGCACCGTTGGTCTCGTGGCAATCCAAAGACGAACGAACGGGTCGAGACTCTTGCCAGCCAAGAGCTCGATGACGGCTGCCCGAGCTGGCAGCGGAATGGCTTTGCGCTTCCGGAGCAGAAGCTGCGTGAACCCCATCTTTGGAGAAATAGCTTCCAGCTCAGGCCGCTGGTCCAGGCCATGCTGAATTCTCAAGTAGACGGCACAGCGCGTGCAGACGGGCTCGCAGGCGACGAGCGCCCGGAAGTCAGTGTCACCGATTACGGCGGCGCTAATCATCGATGGCATCATAGTCGATCTCTCCGGAGACAAATTTGTTCAGCTTCTTCTGGGCTTCCTGGGTGCGGTCTTCAATCCAGGCCTGAGCCAGTGTTGCAACCAGTTGGCTCAGATCCCGCAAAAACGCCCGAACGGCCTCTTCACGCGCCACAGAATTATCGGATGACTGCTCAAGCAGCCCCTTCATCGACAGCCACGACTCGACGGCCCAACCCGTCGCAGCCAGCGCCGCCTCGTACGAATCGGGGAAGCAAGTGGCCGTCAGCGCCATTGCGGCCTTGTGCGTCGGCAGAGGATTGTACTCTTTCTGCAAAGTTTCGCAGATGTCGTACGCGACCTGCCGAGTCGTATTCAGATGCCCCTCCTGGGCGATGGCAACGTGCCGCGCCTCGAAGAGAACGTCTGCAACCCGCGTGTCCTGGGTGTACAGACAAGAGAGTTGAGCGATGTACTTGGCCGCGCCGACTGCATAGAGGCGCAGCGTCTGAATGTCAAGCAGCCCCTTCTGAAAGACGAACCAGAAGTACTCGTCGGAACGCTTGAGATCTTTCGACGCCAGCAGCCCCATCAGCCCAACGTGGTAGTTCTTGAAGCGCCCGGCCCGGATGCGGTTCAGGATGGTGTTGCGTTTCTTCTGTTCGCACTCAATCGGAAGGAGGTGTTTTCGCACATGCTTCCAAACGGCTCGGTCCCAGATCTGAGCATTGACCGGTTTGCACGGAACAGCCAGCAATTGGTCCAAGATAAAAGCTTTCGTATTGCGGTGCCCCGCGCGGTCGAGCAGATCGCAGGCGCTACACACGTAGCCTCGCCGTTCGTCGACCTTGGCGAACTTGGAGATGGGCTGGAACAAGAAGCACTTGGTACAGCGCCACTCGACGGTGCCGTCGGAGGCGCGGCGCGTCTTTGGCGCTTCACGTTTTCCTATTTCCATTGGCTCCTCCGAAAACAGTATGGCCAACCTAAAACGAAAACTCAAGAGTTATCGTGAGTTTTCGTCTTTGGGTACTCCGCCCGCAACCAGAGTTGCCGGATACTTGTCCCAGTTCTCTTTGCCTTCGAAGAGCTGGTTGCTCTTCTCGGCCCATCGCTGGTCGTCATCGATGACGACCTGGTAGTCCGACATGTAGTACGCGCCCTGGAAGAGGGTGATCCAGAACTTCTCCCACTCCTCTTTGGTGAACGTCAGTTCCCCATTGAGGGCCAGGTGGTCTTTGTCTGGGCCAGAGAAGACCCTGACATGAACATGCTGACCCTCATGGGATGCCTGAAGCTTCGTCGTCATCATCGCTGGCGCTCCCCCATGAACCAGAGCGCCTTCGGCCACTTCTTTACTTCTTTCCTGTCAACGGGGAAGAAGCCCCCGTCCGCACTGAGCTCCTCGTAGACGAGGGTCTCGGCGCCGGCCGGGGCGTAGCGGATTCGGAAATTCGAAGTCGTGTGCACCGCCGCGCGCTGCTCAGCGGCGCACTTCTCGACAGCTTCCCAGAGATACATTGCCCCCTCCTTTCTTCTCGTCCATCGCCAGAAGAATGTAGGCGACAGCATTGATCCTGGGCGACGAAATGACTCGGGGGTAGAACACCACCCGCCGAACGCCGTCCATGGCCAACTGCATGACACGCTGCCACCCGGCCCTGAAGTTGGTCCGGTAGAGCCGCCCCCGATACTCGAACTCGGCCTCAGCGTATTTCCGGCACGGTCCCCCAGCCGGATCTTTCCGAAGCATCTGTCGCACGCTGCGCAAATCGCAGCGCAGCGGCATCTTCAGATTCTTCCTCGTACGCGGATTGTACAGCGCCCCCCGCGCCGCAATGAAACGAAGCGAATCGATAAGTCTCTTCTGCATCTGGAACTCCTTTGGGTATAGAACGTCCCCAACGCGATTCGAACGCGTGTTGCCGGCGTGAAAGGCCGGTGTCCTGACCGGGCTAGACGATGGGGACAAAAGAATGGCATGCGGCCCGTGTTGTAGAGGGACCAACTGGTCTGATGGCCCGGGAGCGCCCTCACGCGTGGGCAAAGTGTGCCCCGCACGCCGATACGAAAATGGTGGACCTGAGGAGGAGCTGCCCCTCCTGTCCGAAACGCATCTACCTCGCCTCACGACTATCCTCAGAACTCAGCTGGATTTGCGTCGGTGCTGCGCCTCTGAGATGGCTCCCGACGTCCTGCACTACCGCCTCCACCAGCCGCGTCTTTGGTTACCAGGGCGTCGCGACAAACCCTGTCATGAACGACTTACGCCGCCATGAGAGCCGGCTGAGCGTTCAGCTTGGGGAAGCTGAAAACCTTCGCCAGCTTGCCGAAGAACGAGTTCTTGGCACGTATTGGTTGAGCCTTTTTTAGGTGGCCTGCTCAACCACCAGTCGTCGGCTTTGGCTTCTGCGCCCCGTCGAATCTACGCAGGCCCATGTTTTCTTGGTTTCATTTCTACTCCTAAACAAACCGACTGCAGAACGCATAATAGCGTCTGCAGTCGGAAGAGTCAAAGTGCTTCGCGCCGCTGCGCCTCCACAACTCGACGAACTGCGCTCTGGTAGCAGTAGTGCGTGCTCAACTCCTTGGAGAAAATTATCGCAGTGTCGTGCGAAAACTTCTCCAAGCACCACAGCGTCACCCGCATCGCCGGCACTACCCAAGGCGTCGGCACGACCCCAATGACCACAGCGAGAAGGTGCCCGAGCACCTTCTGGTACGGGCGGGCAGTCGGGAGATCTGCCTCGCGCTTCAGCCGCTTCAGCATGGCTCGCACCCGCCGCAGTTCGGACACGGGGAGTCTTTGGCTCCCCCGTGGTCGGCGTAGCCGCACTTGCAAGCTTCAACCTCCTCTGGCGGCACGACCTTCACTTCGAAATTGTCGTGGAGCGCAGTGGCCAGGCCGACTCGCCAGGCCACCTGCAGAACCTTCTCCCCGCGCGCGCCGTCGGGGAGGTAGTGGTGGCGCTTGGCCACGTACTCGGCGACGGGCCGGCGCTGGGAACAGAACTCGCCCAGCGCGTCTCTGAGCAAGAGACGCAGCTGGCGCTCGTCCGCGGCAAACGCCGCGTCGGTCAGCTCGAATGTTACAACGACCTTCATGTGGTCCTCCCTTCTAGGGTGGTAAGTCCTCCCGGTTCACACGTGGGCTTTTTTCCGTGGCTTTCACCAAGTGCCCACCACGCCACAGTACTATGCCCTGTGGAAGCCCCCAGCCGAAGCTGGGGAAGAGAAGACCAGTATCAGGATGCTTACTGGTTTCTCGACAGCAACGCCGACACCGACAACAGCAGAACCAACGATAGAGTTTTCATGATTTTCTCCCTTCACAGTTGGGGCACGCGGCCTCCGCAGCCCCGACATAGTCAACGTAGCCACTGGAGCAGGCAACCTCAACCTCGAGTTCCATGGGGTCGGTGTAGCGCTCCTCTAAGCACGCGGGGCAGATCCCGGGGGACACGCTGTTTACGTCTCCACCGGCGGCGGGGACATCGGTTCGACGATATACTTCTTTGCAGTGTTGGCACACGTATATCATAGCTCACTCCTATGCTCACCAGTATTTGAATAAAACGCCTGCTCGGTGGTGAGTCCGAGCAGGCGTCCCCCAATAAGCAAATGCTTACTGGTATCAATCCCTTTTACCCCAAACAGGGGGGTGATTTTGAATGGCATGGCCAACATCGCCCTCTTCGACCCCTCGATGCTCATCGTGCAACATCTCTTCAGCGCAGGGGCAGCGAAACCCCACCCGAACAGCCATCTCGACGGGCCGCGGAGTGAAGAACTGCCGAACTTTCGACGGCTGCATCCAAGGTTGAGAGCTATGATCAGCAGGGAGAAGCTTACCAGCGCCAACAACTAGAAGGAGACCGCACGTGGGGCACTGGCGGATCTCTCGTGGTATCTGCCCGATGCAAAGCAGCGACGCTGGGCAGCCCAGGCAGAGTTTGTGCTGTCCAGCAGTTGAAATCAGCGCGGGCATCGATCCTCCGAAAGTAGTTGACAGGAATATAAACGAAAATGTACGCTGTAGCCAGAGTCCGGATGGGCCGGATTCATATCGGTGTCGATTCGACCACAGTGCCGCGTCGACCCTGGAGGAAGCCATGATGAAGATGTCTATCCCTGTGTTCCAGCTGAAGGTCGTCATCAACGAAAAGCCGATTCAGGAGTACCACAAAGACGAGCTGACCTTCGTCGAGGGGCGCCAAGGCTCGAACTTCGAGCTGGAGCTCCGTAACCTGACCCCGAGACGCCTCCTGGTGCACCCAACGGTCGATGGCCTGTCTGCCATGAACGGCAAAGAGGCCTCGAAGAACGACTCGGAGCACGGCTACGTCTTGCCGCCGTACTGCACGACTCGCATCCCGGGCTGGCGGCTGAGCGACAAAGAGGTCGCAGCGTTCTTCTTCGCCGGCGAGGGGAAAAGCTACGCCGAGCAGAAGGGCGGTGGACGAGACAAAGGGGTGATTGCTTGCGCCGTGTGGGAAGAGAAGGTGCCCGAGTACAGGATCTACTCAAGCCACATGGACCTGAACATGTGCCGCGGCATCACGCCGCTTCCTGAAAGCGCCACCAAGGGCATCGGTGGCATGAGCGTCAACTGCTGCACCGGCGAGGAACCAACAGCGGCTTCAGTGCAGAACCTGGGCGCCGGCTTCGGCGAACGCACCGAGCACCAGGTGCAGTCGACCACGTTCGAGCCGGCCACGACTGAGCCGACCTGCATCGCCGTCATCTACTACGACGACCTGCAAGGGCTCAAGGCCCGGGGGATCAAGATCCAGGGATTCGAGTGCGGCTTCGGGCTGCCCAATCCATTCCCCAAGGACCGCGGCGAAGGCTGCGAACCGCCGTGCGACTGGGATGACCTTCACTCGCACCGAGGACCGTTTCCAGCGCTGGTCAAGAAAGCCATTCAGTCGCTGATGAAGAAGAGGCTGCCGGTAGAACGTCTGCGCATCCCCCGCGAGCTCGAGTATTTGCTCACCAAAAGCCAAATCAACTCTGGCTTCGTCTTCGGCGTCCCGTTCGAACTATGCGACGGCGACGCCATCATCGCGGTCTCTTCGGTCGCATGCGGGTCGCAGACAACGAGGACGCCGATCAACAGCTAAAGAAGACTGATTGGGGCGTTCCTGCTTGGCTCTTTGGTCGTCTGCCCGGTCGTGATCCATCCATCTGTGACCAAGGGGCCTTCCGGCTTCGGTTGGTTGTTGACGTCGAGGCTTCCGGCGGAGGGCGCCTGCTGAAAGTCGCCTGCCGGTGACGGCCGTGGCTCGGTGCGGGACTCGAGGGCGCCCAGCTTCGAGGCAAGACGATTGGCGCCGTAGCCACCGAGACCTGCCCCGGCAAGCATAGCAAGATACATTGGCCACCCCGACGACCTATGTAGAAATACTGAACCAAGCCCACCGAGCCCGGCTCCAAGGGCCGTACTGGCTCCCTGTCGAAGACCGTGACCTTCAGGTGAAGTGATCGCCCCTGCTCCAGCGCCGCCAAGAGCGGCCAACAACCCGCCCCCAATTTCTCTCAGAGTAAACGCCTTCTTTTCGTAAGCGCTCGCCTTCAGCAAACTCGACGCAAACGGGCTCCTGGCCGCGTGGCCGCTGCCCACCAAGTCGCCCAGGTTCATCTGGCTGCGCTGCTCGGGGGCTTGAAACGAATTGGCGAAGGGCGGAGCGTAGAGGCTGATGGCGAGCTTGCTGAGACCCGCTTCTTTACGGCTCAATAGACCTTTCAATCCCTTCGCAGCCAAATACCCACCACCGCCAAGCAACCCAAGCCCCGCGGCAAAGCGCCCTGTGCGAGCTTTGATGTAACGAGGCATGTCTTCGACTGCTTTTCGCAGGATGTTCCTCAATCTATATCCTTTGCCCCCGACAATGAATTCAGGAGCAAGTGCCTCAGCACGGCGAACAGCTGCCCTCCCGTGCCCCGCGGCTAAAAATTCCGGATCCACCTCGAATTTGTGCATCTCGCCGAACGGCACGTTTGCCTTGATTGTACGATCTTTTGCCGATGCGACCCACCTGTCGTACGCATCGGGGATCTTCTCGGCCCTTGCGTACAGCCGCCTGGCTTTCTTGAGATCACCCGCCCTGACGGCCGCGGCCGATTGTTCCGTGAGGGACGTGTATTTGGGGTCTGGTATGCCCGCAGAAGGCGCAGCTGATTCTAGTGTGGAAAACCATTTTGCAGTTCGCTTTGATGGAGACATATAGATGTGCTTCGAGACATCGGATCGAATTCCTTGAACTAGGTGTCGATTTCCTCGAGCAATAGCGTCTTCGATTGCGTGCTGTGCCGCTCCTACTGCTTTGCCAGGAATCAATCCTTCACGCCGGATACCCGCAGCCATTTCCGCGGACGGAGTTCCGTGGTAAAGGGAGTAGAGACCCAGCAATCGCTTAGGCGCCATTGCCGCCAGCAATCCGCCCCCGCCGAGCATTCCCGCGGCTTGCAAATCGTTGGTATCGACGGCGATCTTGGCGAGGCCAACCTCTCTGGCGGCTCGGATGACCCCCAGAACAAAGGCCTGCTTCAGCAAGAGGGACGACTTCATTATAGGCTTTCCTTCCGCCAATCCTTTTTGACCAAAAGGGGATCTTTGCCAGAACCCGTACGCATGTACTCGCGCAGTTGTCTTTTCATCTGCGCCAAGTGGGTATATTTCTCTGCCATGGGGCCATCTACCCGTATCCCACCAGGCGGCTGGCGCAACCTAAATTTCACGAGTTCCCTCAACGGTGGCCGATTGGGGTACCTAAGCGCGAATTCCCCCAACAAAGTGCCAGGAAGGATACGCTGCCGCGAACGCAACAGCGACCCAACAGATTGGTACTCGGGCAATTTCCCTACTCCTACACCTCGATATAGAATGTTGTTGTACAAAGCGCTATCGCGCATTGGGCTTGATGACCTCGCCGCTGTATCCATCAAAAGTTTGGTCAGGCGCTCCTGCCATTTCCCCCCAGCAATCTTACTGAGACCTGCCTCGGCGAACGCTTTGTGAGCGCCCAAAACGAAGGCCTGCTTCAGCAAGAGGGACGACTTCATCTAGTCCTCTTTTAGAGCGCTGTGCAGCCCGAGTCCGCCCAGACCCAAAGTCCCCGCAGCAGCCAGGCCAGACAAAACCGGGTGCCGCTTCGCCAACTGCAGCATACCACGCGTCTTGTAGCCCAAGCTTTCGAGCAGCGGAACACCTTTTCGAGTCAGACGCCCACCGCCTTCGGGAAGCTTCGGAACGATACCAGCCTCGCGGGGGTTGATGAAGTCTTTCGCCGCGGCGCTGACCCTGTCGGGGGTAACATTCATGATGCGAGCAAGCCTATCTCGGCTTCCCCCCGCTTCTGGCATGACCGCCTTGACCGACTTGAATCGCTGCAGGCGCTCCGTGAGCGCCGGCTCCTTCGGGGAGAGTTTCAACGCTGAGCGCAACTGCTGCATGTCCTTTCCTGCTACATCGTGTGTACCCAAAGGATTCATCAACCGCTGCGACCCGCTCGGATTCCGCGCCTCTTTGACGAGGCCGACTTCGCCGAGAGCAATCTGCACGCCGATCTTGTAGAATTCGTTGTTCATCGACTTCATCTCCTATATGAACTTGGACCCATCATCATGGACCCGCCACCCTGCCACGGCGCCGTAGCCCCCTGCATCTTCCCCATGGATTGCCCCATCATGAAGGGCATCGCACCCGAAGACGAAAGCTCCTGATTCTTCTTGTCCACCCAGTCGGAGAATCCGGCTTCCTTCTCGTTCGTCGCAGGCGACGCCGGCTTCTTCATCTTCTTGACCTTCTTCTGCAAGTCCTCGAGCGTGTGCGGTGCTTCGGGAGAAGTTGGCGACAGCCCCGCCTCGGCGAGGGCCAGCTTGACGCCGACTTCGTAGAGAGCGTTCATGACTACTCCTTAGTTACCCTAGCCTGTTGACGGCCTGAAAAGCCGTTTCAGGCACTGCCGCGCCGATGCCCGCGCCTATCAACGCACCTCGACCGCGATGCTTGGGGCTTACAAGTGCCCCGATGCCTGCGCCGAGACCGGCGCCGGTCAGGTCAGCGATGGCTCGGGCACGCTGTTGCTTGTCATGCAGACCCTGCACCAAGTGCTTCAGCCCCGCGTTAAACGCCGCGAGGCCGCCTCCAACACCCGCGGCTGCCGCAGGAAGAAGCGAAAGGGCCTTCAGGCGTGACGGCAGCAACTTCGCCGCAAGTAATCCGGCGCCGGCCGCTGGGGCGCCGATTGCTAACCATCCGAGAGGATCAAACGGCGAAAGATGAACGTCGTCACCACTTGGGAATATCACCGCCTGCTTCGTGAGGCCGACTTCAGCGAGGGCAAGCCTCGCGCCATCTTGGTATGCTTGGTCGATGACGTTCATGAAAAACTTCTATAGACCCTTTGCTTCAACAAGATTTCGTAACGTCTCTTCAAAATCGGGACCCTTCTTGGCAAGCTCCTGCACCTTACCCCATTCAGTGTGACCAATGCCCATTCCCGAAGCCATCGAAGGATCTTTCAATA